>Ga0209536_100015382_pt1 | contig 10933 bp, 9 predicted proteins | sample DeeMarSeWOR28_12_FD_187461 | JGI IMG/M metagenome (GOLD analysis project Ga0209536, IMG submission 187461) | Marine sediment microbial communities from White Oak River estuary, North Carolina - WOR-2-8_12 (SPAdes) (version 2) | ecosystem: Environmental > Aquatic > Marine > Intertidal zone >... | reverse complement strand
GCCAGCGTTACTCATCTGGAACCGGCTGGATGCGAAAGAACCGATCCATCCGGGCGATCGAATCGTTATTTATCCCAGCGAAGTGATAATCGATTCCGCAACAACACCATCTGAAGACCGCTAATGAGAGGAGATCTGTGTATGGCCACCACTCAGCAACCGCAGAAGACCGTAAAATTGGAGATCCAGACCTATCGGCCTCCCAAAGACCGAAAAGCCTTGCGAAACACACATGTTGCCTTTTCCGGATCGCCCCAACGGCATCCCTATGACGCCAATAAGATCATATTAGTCGCCGATCCCTATAGTACGCATAACTTTTTCTACGAGTTTTACAAAGATGACATTGCCTATGTAGAGGAACTGCCGAATATCGTTAACCAGGATGGGGACACCATCACCATGGTGAGGGTTTGGATCAAGAAAATGAGCATCGGAATGCGGTGCTCACCTTTTATTGTCGAGGATACCGCAGGAGAACCACGCGCTACAGTATTTTAATGACAACCAGGGTTGCATCATCATCGGGTTGCAACGGGTGACAAAAATGCCCCAGAGCTTCAAAGATTTTATCCAATATTTCACTGGCCGGTTTAGGGGCATGGCGGCGGATGAGATGCAGCAGCCGTTCGGTGCCGAAGATTTCTGAGTCTCCGCTGGAGGCTTCTTTAATACCATCGGTTTGAATCAGGATAATCTGCCCGCTGCTGATGCGTCTTTCAAATGTCTGATAAACGGCATCCTCCATAACCCCCAGGGGCAACCCTTTTCCGTTCAGGGTCTCAAATGAATCGTCTGCCGGTTCATAGAGAATCGCCGGTTCGTGTCCGGCTTTTACCCAGCGAATGATTTTTTCTTTAACTGCAATTTCACAGTAAAACATCGTCATAAACAGATTCAGATCTTCAACATCTCTGACAAGCCGTTTGTTAACATCGGAAATAATGCTGGCACATTCTCTGGGCGGCGCTTGAATGCGCTCACGAAGAAATGCACGCGCAGAGCTCATCAGCAAGGCGGAAGGGATGCCATGATCGGTCACATCGCCGACAACGATACCGATTTGTTCGGCACCGATCTCTCCGGAACAGAAAAAATCATAGTAGTCGCCGCCCGTTTCGTCACACATAATGGTTTTGCCGGCAATATCAAATCCTTCAATCTGGGGGGCAGCTTTGGGCAGCATTTTTTGCTGAACCTGGCTGGCCTGGGCGAGCGACACCTTTACCCTTCTCAATTGATCCTGATCGGCAACTGTTTTGTTGTAATGGGTAAGCCCGCTTTGAATGGCTTTACTCAGGGTCTCTGTTGGACAAGGTTTGGGATGAAACTGAAAAACATTGCCCTCATTCACCGCCTTTATCGCCGTTGGCATATCCGCGGTTCCGGTCAGCATCATGCGAATTGTTTCCGGATTACTCTTTTTTACCTGGGAGAGAAATTCGACACCGTTCATTCCCGGCATCATAAAATCGGAAACAATTACCGCATAGGGTCCGTTTTCCCGCAACCGTTGTAAGGCCTCTTCCCCGCTCAGTGCCGTATCAATGCTAAATTGATTTCTTAGCTGCCGTTTGAGACCGGCTAAAACCATGGCATCATCATCTACCAGTAAGACCTTGTCTTTCATTACACTTTCCTCTCTGTTAACTCTTTGCAGATCATTTGCCAACCATTTATTCGATCGGCTACCCCGAGGTTAGCCAGATATCCGCGATCCAGTCGGCTCAAACCATTCTCAGCGTTGCAACTATTTTTTAAACGATCATAGACATCACCAAAATGCACCGCCGTTAAAAGCCCCGTTGCGTGTGACAGACTTTTTGCAGGGCAGTGATGGAAAGCGATCGCCTCAATAATCGGATATTCCAATCCCCACAGACCCATCAAATAAGCGCCGATTTCGGCGTGGCTGGTTCCAAACATCTCATTTTCCAAATCCCACAAATCTTGTCCGGTCTCCCGCGCTTCAGCCAGAATCTTGCGATAGGGTTCTTGAAAGTTGGTCACCAGGATAAGCTTGCCTAAATCGTGAAACATGCCAGCCATCAAAGCGTTATTCACCAGGTTCTGATCCAGATGTTCTTCTTTGGAGATGGTTTGCGTGAACATGCTCACCGATAGGCTGTGATTAAAGAGATGCTCAAAATCAAACCAGGCATATTTTTTTTGATTAAATTCGGAAAATATCTTTACGGAAAGAACCAGGGCTTTGATCGTTTCGGTTCCCAGGAGCATAACCGCTTCTTTAGGGTTGCTGATTTTTCGCACCAACCCCAAAAAAGCTGAGTTTACAATTTGCAAAATTTTAGCCGTCATCCCCAGATCGGAGGATATAATTTCTCCAACTTTTTTGATCGATGGATCGGCGGACTGCAACTCCCCGATTACTTCTGTGTATACCTTCGGCAAGCTGGGAAGCGTTTCAGTTTGTGAGACGATGCGTTTAATTGATTCATCCGCCAGCAGGCTTCGCAAGGCAAACAGCTGATTCAGCGTTTGCCTCAATATGTCTGCGTCACAGGGCTTGGAAAGACTTTGATGCGCCAGCTGGAAAGACTTAAATGTTGTTTCCTGTTCCACCTGCCCGGAAAGAATGATGCGTACGACCTGCGGATGTTTGCTTTTTACTTCGGCCAGCAGCTGAGCGCCATCCATCTCCGGCATTCTCAAATCTGAAACAATCACATCAAAGGGTTCGGAAGTCAGGATGCCCAATGCCTGCTTGCTGCTGTCGGTAAAAACCATCTCCCATTCACCGCGCATTTTTCTGAGTGTCCGCTGCAGGCCTTTTAACACCATCGGCTCGTCGTCGACGAACAATATTCGTTTTTTGGTTTGATCAGTCATTTTCCGCTAAATCGACATCAATCGGTAACCGCAGAATAAATGCGGTGCCCTGGCCTTCCTTGGTTTCGAGATTAATTGTCCCGTTATGTTTTTCAACAATGACGGAATGGGCGATGGCCAGTCCCTGCCCGGTTCCTCTACCGGGCTCCTTGGTCGTAAAGAAAAGGTCGAATATTCGATGGCGAACCGCCTCAGGAATTCCGACCCCGGTGTCGCTGATCCGAATTTCAGCCCAATTGCCGTCGCGACGGGTGTTGATTGTAATCGTGCCTTTTTCAGGTGAATTTCTTCCGTTTAAATCTTCAATGGCATGCGCGGCATTGACGATCAGATTCAATATGACCTGGTTAAATTCAGCCCGGTAACAGGAGACCGCCGGCAAAGTGGAATCAAAGTCGGTTATCAATCGCGCAACATACTTCCATTCATTGCGGGTTATGGTTATGGTCTTTTCAATTTCTTTGTTGATATCAATGGGTTCTTTTGCGATTCCACCCGGATGGGCGAATATCTTCATGGCCTGCACAATATTGGTGATTCGATCAACACCTTTAAGCGTCTGCTGGATGGCCAGCGGGACTTCTTCCTCAAGATAGTCAATGTCCAATTCGACAAATCGCTTTTTGAGACTTTCAATCAGTTTTTCGGATACGGGCCCGGATTTGGCGGCTTTAATCAATTCTTTATAGAGACCGCAGCCTTGGATCAAAGCGCCGAATGCATCCTGCAAGAATCGGGTATTGTCACCCACAAATTGGGTCGGTGTGTTGATCTCATGCGCAATCCCTGCAGCCAGCTGCCCGATCGCTTCCATTTTGTGCGACTGGTGGAGTTTGGCTTCGAATTTGACCCGGTCGGTAATATCTGCACCGATGATCGTTACCCCTAAAATACTGTTTTTTTCCCCGTTAAATGGGGTAATCGTCAGCCCCAAATATCGCTCCTCACCCTCAGGATTGCGGAAATTGACGTTGTCTATTCGAACACTGCAACCTTTGCCCTGGCTTTGGGAGATTCCATCGGCGATTTTTTGCCAATCCCATTGAATCCCGCATTGATCCAAAGTGCTTCCAATCAGCTCTGCGGCAGTTATCTTAAATACCTTTTCAGCAACAGCGTTCCAATGCATGATTTCATTTTCCCGGCTCAATCCAATGAGAATCGTGGGCAGGGATGAAATCAGGTGGTTGATTTCACGATGGGCCTCTTTAATGCTTTGCTTCGCTATTTTGCGTTTTTTTATCTGGCGTTTCAATTCTTCACTGGACTTCATCAACTCGGCGGTTCGGTCATGCAGCAGCTTTTCAGCGTGATTTCCATTGGTTAAGTCCAGCATGACGCTGATAATGCCGGCAACCACGCCATCACACCGGGTGAATGTTGATCGGCTGAGCAAAAAATTACGTTCGACACCATCAGCACATTTGATGGAAGTTTCAAATACCTGTATTGCGCGGTTTTTTAAAAGATTTTCATCGTTTTTAGCGCAAATGTCTCTGAGCGCCTGGGGAATGATTTCAGTCAGATCATGGATCGATCGGCCCACAATGGCTTTGCTTGTGGTTCCCAGGATCGTTTCGGTAAAGGCGGGGTTGCAACCGACAAGTACGCCATCTGTGTTCTTAATAAAAGCCGGATTGGGGATGGTATTAATTACCTCGGACAGAATTCGTTGAGACTCTGCTAGCATAGCCTCAGTTTTGACAGCTTCATCCATTTTGTTTTCAAGTTGAAATTGTTGCATAATTTCAAATGGTTAATAAAAAATCACCGGTTGTTTTGCAAATCAAGATTTGCAGCCTGGCTGCTGGAACATTTTCTCAGAAGAAATCATCGGTTGAAGACAACCTTGATATCGGCCAAAACTGCCTAAGTCTTTACCCGTTTTTAGACATGAACCGGTTAATAAAGAACAACATGTGACTCCAGGGCGCTCCGCTGCATGGTGAGGATCCGGATTTTTTGGCGAAGTTCATAATATTCATAATAAAAACAAAATAATAGAAGTTATTTTACCTCGATGGCGTTTGTTTCGGGCAGGTTGCTACCGGAACTTATTGGGGGGGAAGGATCATTTGATTGAACTGTTTGAGCTTTCGCCACAAAGCGGACCGGCTGATGCCCAGCAGTTCGGCGGTTTTGGATTTATTGCCCTGATTTGCTTCTAACACCTTGAGAATATATCGCCTTTCCATCTCGGCCAGCGGCATGATTTTTTTTGATGCATCCACCGATGGATAGTCAGCCTTGCCAAACCGTCCGGGTAGATGTCTGGATTCTATGGTTTTGCCATCGGCAAGGATCACGGCGCGTTCAATGATGTGCTCAAGTTCGCGGACATTGCCCGGGAAATCATAGGACATAAAGAGGGAGATGACCTCATCTGAGACATAGTCAACCGCTTTGTTTAACTCTTCTGCAAACTTATGAAGAAAGTAGCGGCATAAAGGCGGTATGTCATCCCTTCGTTCCCTCAGCGGAGGTATGAACAACTCAAGAACGTTCAATCGATAATACAGCTCTTCTCTGAATTTTCCTTCCTCGACCAGCTGGCCGAGACCATAGCGGCTGGCGACGAGTATTCGAACATCGAACGGTGAACCAGCCCTGCCACTCGACTGGGATGCTTTGTTGCTATCGATGATTTTTAACATGGCGAGTTGCATCTTCGGGGACATCGCCTCGATCTGGTCCAGCAGAATAGTACCGCCCGATTCACTCTGCCCAGGGCGTTCTTTCGATGGGACACCGCCGGGAAAGTTTGCATTGCCGGGTCTAAAGAGCTCTTCGATGAGCAGATCATTGCTGAAACAACCGCAGTTGATCGCAATAAACCGATTATTTTTTCGGTGGCTTAAATTATGAATGATCCTGGCAGCCAGTTCCTTTCCCGTACCGGTCTCACCGCGAATGATCGCGGTGCAGTCCAGTGCAGCCAACCTCTCGATATTCCTCCTCAGTTCTTGGATTGCCAGCGTTTCACCGATCATGCGGTAGTGTTCAGCGCCAAAGGGTCCATCTTTTCTTTCGTCTGTGCGGGATGGCTCCAGGATGCCACCTTCTCGATTATCGGCACCCGAATCGAAACTGCCGCTTAATGCTGGCGGTCTGATGACAATGACGTTGCCATCCATATTGAGCTTTCTGATAAAATTCCAAAATCCTTCCATCTCGTCCTTGGCGAAATAGGCTGCGTCAAGCGCTTCGGTTGCCTGTCTTATTTTTTGGTTGCCGTATCCGGTCAAAAGCACCGAACGCAAAGCAGGCTGGATTTCCTTGAGTTTGGTGATGGTCACCAGCCCATCCATATCGGGCATTTTCAAATCCACAATTGCCAGATCGAGGCGGCTTTTTTTCGCAAGCGTTATCGCTTCGCGTCCGCTTACAGCTTTAACCGGATCGAAGCCCAATAGCTTCAAGCGCTGGGCCATGGAATTTAGGAATTTTTTCTCATCATCGACCAGCAGGATTTTTGGGGCTGTGTTCGCCATTTTCTCCCAACTCATTTCTTTTTAACATGGTGAGATTCGATATCCACGGCATCCTGCAGATCACCGCCGGTGGCCATTCCCGCAGCCGCCATGGATGTTTCAAGGCTTTGCAGTACCTTTCTCACAAATCGCCAGAATTTACCCATATCCTCTTTTTCGAAATAGGATGAGTCCAGTGCCTGCGTGGCCTCTTTGAGCTTTTCATCGCCATGACCGGTTAAAAGCAGTGTTTTGATCCCGGCATCTATTTCTTTAAGTTTTGCGATCACCTCCAAACCATCCATATCGGGCATTTTCTGATCAACTACCGCCAGATGAATTTTGGTTGTTTTTGCGATAGCGATCGCCTCGCGCCCATTTAATGCCGTATAGGGGTCATAGCCTTTCAGCCGTATTCGCTCTGCCAACGTCTTAATGAATTTCGGGTTGTCGTCCACCAAAAGAATATTGATATTGCCTAAGGGCAAATTCGATAAAAACGCCCAGAATCTGCTCATGTCCTCTTTTTCAAAGTATGATGAATTGAGCGCTTGGGTGGCCTCTTTGATTTTTTCGTCACCATGGCCCGTCAACAGAATGGTTTTGATATCCGGAATGATCCCTTTAAGTTTGGCGATAACAACCAGGCCTTCGATATCTGGCATTCTTTGATCGACCACGGCCACGTGAATATGCTGTTTTTGGGCAATCTCCAGCGCTTGCTGACCGCTGAGCGCGGTGAAAACATTAAATCCTTTCATCCGGGCCCTTTCAGCCACGGACTCTAAAAACTTCTTATTGTCATCTACCAGCAGGATATTTATTTTTTTTTCTTTCATGTTTCACCTTCCTTCAATCCCGGCGGTGACGATCTGATTTTAGATATCTCACCGGTAAGAATAAATTGATTGAGCATTGTAAGGCGTTGTGGCTACTAAGAAGTGGTTTCAAAATCTCAGATCGTGTTCGAGAGCAAGGCGTGCCGCGGATTGAAAACGGAGCGTACGCGTAAGCACGTGAGTATTTCAATTCGCGGAACAACGCAGCTATCGGACATTAGATGGGGTTTTAAAAGCACTTCTAGTGCCCTCCTGTACCCAAAATTCCTGAAGCTGCCAGGCTTAACACCAATATTTCTAAAAAAGCGATAATCGAAAATATCCAGTTTTTTTGACGCAAATACCCGCGCAATAAAACGATGAAACACAGCAACGTCATCAAGCCCAGCAGGGTAAAGCCGATATAATTGAGAAAATCTCCCTTTGCCAGCAACCCTACCCACCCCCACCCATGAGGAGAATGGGTAATTTCCAGATATTCACCGACGCCCTTATTCCAGACTTTGGCTATAAGCGAAGTATCAACATGGGCAGGCAGTAATTCAAACAGATAAATCGAATAAGTGACGAGCATAATGAAAATACCGGCCCACACGCCGATGACCAGTAAATTCGCGTAGATGATTTGATCCTGCGATGGTTGAAGGGCTTGTTTATCTTGGGTGTCCATAAGATCCAGCTCCATATATTTAAATGTTTGCAGGTTATCCTAAAAATCCCAGGCCTAAACCTTTGTCGATGGCTTTAAGTCCGGCAAAAAGCAGCACGCCGATAACCATATAGCGAATTATTTTCGGCTTGGCCACAGCGAGAATCTTCACACCGATGAGGGAGCCCAGCATTAAGCCGACAATGGAGGGAACGCCGATTAACGGGATGATGCAGCCCCGGTTCATGTATATCCAGGCTGCCGATGTGTCGGTGATAGACAGTAAAAACTTGCTGGTTGCCACCGACACCTTCAAAGGCACGCCCATAAGAATATTGAGCACCGGCACGTTGGCCCACCCCGCGCCAAGCCCGAACATACCGGCCAAAACACCGATGAGGATAAACATGATCAGACCCGCTAAGGTCCGATGGGTTTTCCATTCCACGCTCTCCCGCGCCCCATCGTCCCAATAGGCCCCTCTCAGTCCTAACGCCAGCCCAATGGCATCCTGCTTGGTGACCACCGGTTTTTCCGTGTTTTTTGAGAAAAGCAACAGCATGGCGATGCCAAAAATGGTCGCCCCCAGGCAGACCTGGATGATATCCGGATTCAATGCCGAAAGATACAGGCCCAGCATTGCGCCTAAAATCGAACAGGCCGATGCGATCAGCGCCACCGGCAGGGCAAGGCGCAAATTCGCCAGGTTGCGACGCAGAAGTCCCGGGCCCGCTGCAAGTGCACCGGCCAGTGCGACCATAAGTCCAACCCCTCTGACAAAATCAATGTGAAACGGAAAAAATCCGCTGACCAGAGGGACGTAAAGCACACCGCCTCCCACGCCGGCCATCACAGCCAGTACGCCAAGCACAAGGCAGAAGACAAATAAAACAAGCGGCCAAAACCACCAGGGTTTGCTGCCGGAGTCCGTTGTCGCCTGTTCTGCGGCAAAGACAGCGGCCGGGCAGCTCAAGATGAAAACCATTAGCGACACCAACGACCAACGTGCTGAAGCGACTCGAGTGTTTAACATCTGACCACCTTTCTTAAAAAAATGTTTACATTTGAAACTAATTGGGTTAATAATCCTATAAAATAAAATCAAAAACCAGTCAATATTAAAATCTAATGTTGCATTATGAAACAATATGACCTATTAATTGTCGATGATGAACGGCGGTTTGCAGATATGCTGGCCAAAAGGCTGAATCTCAGGGGCTGTAATTGCGAAGTTTGCTACAGTGGCCGGGAGGCGCTTAACATCATGGAGCGCAAAAATTTTTTCCTTGTTATCCTTGATCTTCACCTGCCCGACCTTTATGGCAGTGAAGTTTTAAGACGGATCAAAAAGGTATCCGCGGAAACACCTGTTATCATTTTGACCGCACATGGGACGGAAAAAGATCGACAGGAATGCATGAAGATCGGTGCATTTGATTTTATGCAAAAGCCACTGGTTATTGAAAAACTGATGGCCATTTTAGCCCAGATTGGAGAGATGGCGGAATGATCGGCAGATTTCGTAAAGCATTAAGTTTGATTCGGCCCCAATTTTATCGTCCCGATAATCAACACTTGAGCCCCTATTTTAGGTTTACGGATTATAAAAAGATCTGGGGATTCGGTATGTTAGCACTGGGTGTGGCTGCCCTGTTGCCTTTGATCGCGGTGACCATTATTCATTACCAGCTCATCCAAAAATCCATTGATTCGGAAATTATTCTTCGTACAGAACGGGTGACTTCCAATGCCAGACGGGCGGTGACTTATTTTCTGGACCAGCACCTCAATGCCTTGAGATTCACCGTGAACGAATTCAGCTATGATCAACTCAAGAATTCGGATCATCTCAAGGAGATTTTGCGGAATCTCAAGCTGGGATTCGGCGGTTTAACGGATCTTAGTGTGATCGACAACTCGGGTATCCAAATCGCTTATGCCGGACCCTTTAAACTGGAGGGCAAAAATTACAGCAATCAAGTCTGGTTCGCTGAGTGCCAAAAGTGCGAATTCTATGTGAGTGAAGTATTTCGCGGATATCGTAACCTGCCCCATATGATCGTTACTGTAAAATCAACCCGTCCCGATGGCAAGTTTTTTATATTAAGAGCCACGCTGGAAACCGAACGTTTGATAAATACACTCTCATCGTACAAAACCGGCGAATATGCCGATATTTTCCTTGTCAACCGATCAGGTGTGATTCAGACCCCTTCAATAAACAATGGAGAAGCATTTAAAACGATAACGCTGCCGATCCCGGATTATTCACCAAGGACACAGACGCTCATGGCGGCCGATCGGCAAATGAACCCCATCATTATGGGCTATGCCTTTATTTCCACGCAAATTGCAGACACCCCCTTCATTCTCATGGTCGTCAAACAAAAAGAGGGAATGACAAAAGTCTGGCGGCAGCTGCATACGAACATTAACACGATTGTCTTATTCGGCATTATCGCCATCCTCATCGTTATAACCATCACCTGCACTTACATGGTCAATAAGCTTTATCTGGCGGACAAGGAGAATGCTGAAACCATGGCATCTGCGGAACAGACCAACCAGCTGGCTTCAATCGGCCAGCTGGCTGCCGGCGTCGCTCATGAAATTAACAATCCCCTGGCACTGATCGGCGAAACGGCGGGATATGTGAAAGATCTGTTTTTCATGGAGGAGCAGCACCGCAATGATGAGGAGTTGGTCGAACACATCGATACTATTTTAGAATCGGTCGAACGCTGCGGTATGATCACCCGTCAACTTCTTGGATTTGCGCGCAAATTTGACATTAAAATCCAGAAGGTCAGCTTAAGGCAGATTATTTCGGATGTGCTCATTTTTCATCAAAAAGAAACCGAATATCGAAATATCAGCGTCCATGTCGATGTGCCGGAGGATATCCCCGAAATTGAAACCGATCGGGGCAAGCTGCAACAGATCATGATCAATTTGGTGAACAACGCTTTTCAGGCTATGGATAACGGCTGCTGCCTGGATATCCTTGCCTCATATGAAGTCCCTGAAAACGTTAAAATTTCGATAAGCGATAACGGATGTGGCATACCCGAAGAGAATATCGATAAAGTATTCCAGCCATTTTTTACGACGAAAGAAGGGGGTAA
>Ga0209536_100015381_pt1 | contig 10933 bp, 13 predicted proteins | sample DeeMarSeWOR28_12_FD_187461 | JGI IMG/M metagenome (GOLD analysis project Ga0209536, IMG submission 187461) | Marine sediment microbial communities from White Oak River estuary, North Carolina - WOR-2-8_12 (SPAdes) (version 2) | ecosystem: Environmental > Aquatic > Marine > Intertidal zone >... | reverse complement strand
TATAAGGGGATAAAAGAATGGAGATTCACGTCGTGTAACAAAAAGTAACATGCAGTAAGAGGTGTTACCTTTATCCACTGTCGATTTAGCGCGAGTAAAGGCAAGGTCCTGTGACAAAACAGCCAGTGATACTCCAGCCATAAAAAATGCAGGGCCAATAATGACTCTGCATTTTAAGATTCGAATTAAAAATCAGTTTTTATGTACTGACAAGCGCCTTGAGGGCCTTCAGCCTGCTCGGGTGTTTTAATTTCCTGAGGGCCTTTGCCTCAATCTGCCTCACCCTTTCCCGTGTGATCGTGAGGTGCCTTCCCACCTCTTCAAGGGTATGGTCCCTGTCTACTCCGATACCGAACCTCATCCGTATCACCTTTTCCTCTTTCGGCGTCAGCGTGCCAAGGACCTTCTTGATGTATCCCGAGATCTCTTTGTCTTCAGCATCATTATACGGGGAAGGACTGTTCTTGTCGCCGATGAAATCCTCAAGTTCGGTGTCTTCATCACCGACCGGTGTCTGCAATGCAATCGGGTCCTGGATCGCCCTGAACACTTCCTCGACTTTTCTCGTCGGAACGGAAAGCTTTTTTGCGATCTCTTCATCAGAAGGCTCCCTGCCGAGTTCCTGCGTAAGTTCGCGTGAAGCCTTGGTAACCCTGTTATAAAACTCCATCATATGAACAGGCACCCTGATCGTCTTTGTCTGGTCAATAAGCGCCCTTGTGATCGCCTGTCGTATCCACCATGTGGCATAGGTGCTGAACTTGAAGCCCTTTTCATGCTTGAACTTGTCAACGGCCTTCATTAAACCGATATTGCCTTCCTGAATAAGGTCAAGAAGCGGCAGACCCCTGCCCACGTAATTTTTTGCAATATTAACGACCAGTCTCAGATTTCGTGTAATCAGTTCGTTTTTGGCCTCAAGCACAAATGCCTGGACCCTGCTGATTCTCTCCCACATAAGCATTATGTTCTCTACCTTTGTTCCTACCTCTCCCTCAATCTTCTTAAAAATGTTTTGGGTTCGGCTTGCCAGTTCTTCCATTTCAGCCAGTATCGCAGCCCGCACCCTCTTTTTGCCTTTCTCATTTTTTATCAGTAACTTCAGGGACTTCAGCGAGCCGCCGTAATGATCGAGTTCGTCATTAAAATCGTTAATGATCTCTATCATGGTTTCGAGCCTTTGCAATGTCCAGTCCAGAAGCAGGGCCTTTCGTTCATCCTCTTCCATTTCCTGTTCACTTTCTTCGCTCAAGAACTCCCTTTCAATTCGTCTGGTCAAAGCAAGGGGCTTGATTATCTTCGAAATGATTTCCTTGCCCTCTTCCAGTTTCTTCGCGAGCTCAACTTCCTCATCTTTGGTGAGGATCGAGATATCACCCATTGAATGAAAGTATGCCTGGACAAGGTCTTCTGTCTTTTCGTACTCCGGCTGCTCCGTCTCCTCCAGGGTAGGCGCTTCTTCAGCGTCGACGATTCGGACACCCATATCGCTGAGAAGATCCATTAACTCTTCTATTTCATCAGGAGTAAAAAACTCGGAAGGAAGGGCATCGTTTATTTCATCATAGGTAAGAACGCCCCTTCTTTTCCCTACCTCGATAAGTTCATCAAATACATCTTTTTCTTTCATATTCTCTCCTTCTAAAACTTAACTAAAGAGTATAACATAGAGTTATGTTAAATTCTACCGATGCCGAACGATGCCGAAGAAAAGCAAAGAGACAGAATAGATACCGTCTAATCGCCCTTAACGTAATGAAATTCCATTTTGTCGGGACATTGTGGATAGCAGGCAGGAGGACAGAACATATACTATTCTGCCCGGGAAGACGAAGCTTTCGTAAAGATTCTTACGAGCTTATTATAGGTCTTTTTCAGATGTTCCGGCATAACCCTCGTTTCAGCTATAATCGGCATGCTGTCCGTGTCTCCGGTCCAGCGGGGAACAATATGTAAATGCATATGAGACTCCATTCCAGCGCCTGCTACCTTACCAAAGTTGAGGCCGATATTGAATCCGTCAGGATGAAAGGCATCTTTTAAGCAGTTAACCGACATATTGACCGTTTTAATAAATTCAAACAGAACGTCATCAGTAAGCCCGTCAAAAGATGACGTATGAAAGTAGGGAACAACCATCAGATGGCCATTATTGTACGGGTATTTGTTCATCAGGACAAAGCAGTGCTTCCCCCGGTGTAATACCATATTTTTCTTATCTTGGGCGCTCTTGTTCTTCTTCCCCTTCGAAACATCACAGAACAGACAGCTCCTGTTCTTCTTGTCATCAAGAATATAGTCCATTCTCCACGGCGCCCACAATCTCTTCATAGAATCTCCAGCGTTTCTTCGTTAATTGTAATCTGTTATTCGTTAATCGGCATCTACAATTATAAATCCCTCTTTGTCAACAACATCGGGAATATTAACTAGTGTTGCATCAATGAAGCATACGTTAACAATTAACTCTTAACAAATAACGATTAACCGGATTTCAGCTTCTCAAGTACTTTCTGCATATCATCCCATGTCAGCCATTTATCTTTGGGATTTCTCAATAAATATGCAGGATGAAATGTCGGCATTACAGGGATATCGCAGTGCTCGGAGAACTTTCCGCGAAGCCTGCTAATCGGGATTTTCGTGTTCAACAGGGACTGCGTCGACACCCTGCCAAGCGTGATAATAACCTTCGGCCTGATTATCTCTATCTGTCTTTCGACAAAAGGCCTGCACGTTCCAATTTCATCGTCTTCAGGGTCCCTGTTATTCGGGGGCCTGCATTTAACGATGTTGGCTATATAGACCTCTTCCCGCCTCATCCCCATTTTTTCTATCAGACTGGTTAAAAGTTTCCCGGCACTGCCGACAAAAGGTCTTGCCTGAATGTCCTCATCCCTGCCCGGACCCTCTCCTATAAACATAAGTTCAGCCTCAGGAAATCCTTCACCAAACACAATGTTCTTGCGGTTCCTGCTTAATTTGCATCGTGTGCAGTCTCCTATTTCTTCCCTCAGCCGTATGAGCGCTTCATCCCTGCCCTGAACAGTATCTCCCGCTTCATTTGGCTTCGAAATTTCATCGTCCTTCATGCAATCTCTCCTGTTCAACAGACCCAATGCATGTTCGCTTCTGACCGGAAGACAGCTGAATCCGAGCTCCTGATAAAACGCCATCGCCTTTTTCAGTTCACGTATAATTTCAGCTTTATTCATAGCAATTCTTTCGTTTCCTGTTAAATAAAGCCATTAATCTAAAGAGTTGTCATTCCCGTGCAGCCTGCCTGCCGGCAGGCAGGGCGGGAATCCAGTCAAGGTACAGAAGTCTCTAGATTCCTGCTTTTCATCCTTTGATCTTTCTATCTCTTCCCAGGCCCCTGTTCCCTGAACTCTGGCCTCTGTCCTTCTATTCTCCCCACTTCAGTTTTGTTCTTAATATCCTGAAGTAATCTCTGTCATGAAGCACCAGAAACTTGGCCTTGTAATCCGCCTTTTGTATTCTCACCTTATCCATCACCTTTAAAGGATACCCTTCCTGCCCGTCAAGGGTGAGATACACGTCTTCGCCGGTCTTGATAACAGCCTCTATTTCAAATGTGTCCGGCAAGACAATCGGCCTGCTCGTCAGGGTGTGAGGGCATATTGGGGCCATGATAAATGATTCGAGCGTCGGATAGAGAATCGGGCCTCCCGCGGAAAGTGAATGGGCCGTGGACCCGGTCGGGGTAGAGACAATCAGACCATCAATTCTGAACTTTGTTGCATTCTGGTCGTTAATATTGATGTCAACATCAAACATTCTCGAAAGCGCACTTTTGTTTAACACCACATCATTCAGGGCGTTATGACTAACGATTTTCCTTTTCCCTCGATAAACCGTAGCCAGCAGCATGATTCTTTCTTCAAAGCAACAATCTTCAGAAAAAATCATATCTATATTTTCTTTAACTTCGTCCCTGCGCAGCTCGGTTATGAACCCTAATCCCCCGAGATTTACCCCGATAATCGGGACCCCCCGGTCTCCCACGAGTCTCGCCACACTCAACAGGGTACCGTCACCGCCAAAGACGATAATTATGTCTGACATTGATGGAATATCCTCCCTTGCAACACCCTTGATCTTCAAGGCTGATGCGATGTCATCGTCGACATAATACTTGCACTTTCTCTCCTTCAGCAGGCGAATGAATTCTTTTACATCATGGGCAGCCCTTCGTTCGCCTTTTTTTGCAAAGATACCGATCCTTTTCATAGTTCCATCCCGTTAATCTCTATGTCTCTCACGTCGTATTCCCGGTGGGAGAGATAAATGTTAATAACATCCTCGCTGACATAATCCTGTGCCTTTTCCGCCCATTCTATAACAGCAACGCCGTCGGTCCCAAGATACTCAGGCAACCCGAGTTCGGAAACTTCGTTATGCGCCAGTCTGTAAAGGTCTATGTGATAAAACGGGACATGCGACTCATATTCTGCAATGATCGTAAAACTCGCGCTCGTAATATCTCGTTCATTAATTCCAAAGGCAGATGCGATGCCCTTGACCAGCGTGGTCTTGCCTGCCCCCAAATCACCGAAAAGGCAGACAACATCTCCTGCTTTCAGTCTTTCTCCGATTCGCCGCCCGATTTCCCTTGTTTCGGAATCACTGTTACTTCGAAGCTTCATCCGTCATGGCTCGTACCATATCAGCCTTACCGACAATACCGGCGACATGACCGTCCCTCAAGACCGGAAGCAGATGAATATGCTGTTCTGCCATTATTGTCGCTATTTCATCCAGAGATGTCTCTTCTTTGATTGAAACAACTTCTTTCGTGCATATTTCACCGACTGTCGTAGCCGCCATTTTTTTTATTTCATTTTCCATCCGGTCTGAACCCAGTAAAATAAAGGCATCAAACAGCCTGATCACGGTCGGAATATGCAAACGTTTGTTCTTCCGGATAAGATCATTTTCAGTCACGATGCCGGTGAGTTGGTTATTTTCGTCAACAACCGGGACTCCGCTGATTTTATTGTCCATGAGGATTCTCGCAAGAGCTTCCACTGTAGCGCCGGGCTGAACAGTGATCACTTCTTTTGTCATAATATCTTTTGCCTTTAACATCCTTCCTCCAGAATTGCAGCGTTAAAGTTAGAACAGAATATTAATAAATATAAAATAATATTATTCATTCCATGGTGACCTCTGTTCCACTGCTTATAAACATGGGAGACTGTGAGAATTCTGAAACTGTCTTTCATGTCACTTTCTGTTCTCAAATCATTTTAGGGTATCGGTTGCCTAAGAACATGGTTTTTATTTCTTATTTTTGAATTTTTATCTGTATATTCTACCACATTATGATAAACCCGCCCTGTCTGCCGGCACAATCCCCCGAATATCTGTATGAATGAAACTTTTCCGGGTCACAGAATGTACACTCCTGACTCTGCCAGATGTTTTGCTCCGGGACGTTCATTGAACAAGCCTGCATCTTGTTTGCATATGCAATGTCTATAAAATATTTATCTCGCTCTTTATGGTAATAAGGACCTTCTCCTGTCGCGTTCACAACCGCAGTCTTTACTTCTTTACCCACTTCGTAGCTGCACTGTCTGATGCTCGGACCTATTGCAACGGATATGTGCTGCGGCAGACAGTCAAACCTGTCCTTCATGACCGCTATCGTATTTTTCAGAATCTGCTGAGCAGTCCCACGCCATCCGGCATGAACAGCACCGATAACATTCATGAGCGGATCATACAATATTACAGGGACACAATCAGCAACCAGAACGCCAATGAGAACCTGTTTATCCCCGGTAACCACCGCATCTGCAACAACTGGTTGCAGGTCAGATTCAAGTATATGTACTTTACCGGTATGCTTCTGAATCGGCAGATAAACCTTTTCCTTCGAAATGTTGATCTCTCTAGAAACAGCCTGCACCTTCTCAGCATTGTTGCCCAGAATCTTTGTCGTAAAAAATGCTTTGATTTTTGAGGAAGAAAACCCGGGAGGTTCAATGATTCTCTTCATTTTCTTAGCGATCTGAAGACTGATGGCATTCCCCTGATAATGTCCGATGCAATAAGAGAGTGCTGCCCTTTTTCCCCTGCGACTGTATCTCCCGTCAATCCATGGATAAACACTCCCAGCACAGACGCTTTCAGAGGGTTCATTTTCTGCGCAAGAAAGGCTGAAATCATTCCTGTCAGCACATCCCCGGTTCCTGCAGTCGCCATCCCCGGATTACCGCTTGTGTTTATATAAGCATTTCCGTCCGGCGATGCAGTTACAGTTGGAGCACCTTTCAGGACGAGATAAGTTTTCGTTTTTTTCGCAAATGCTAACGCCGTTTCTATTCTGTTACCCTCAATTTCCTCCCGCAGGTGAGCGCCTGCAGCTTCTGACCCCTGCCCCCTGGTCCCTGATCCCCGGTCTAACAGCCTCGCCATCTCACCAGTATGAGGTGTCAATATGAGAGGCGCCCTGCTCTTTTTCAATATCCCGGTTCTGCCTGCCAGCGCATTTAACCCGTCAGCATCGATAACCATCGGTATGTCGGATTCAGCAATGAGCCGCCGGACCAGCCCTGTTATTTCGTCATTCACCGAAAGACCGGGTCCTATCGCGATGGCACTCACTCTTTTCCTCAGAAAATCGAGAATGGTATCCGCTGCTGCATAAGAAACCGCTCCGCTTCCGTTATCAGCCAAGGGCAGAATCATTTCCTCTGTAACCCGTGACTGAAAGGCATTGACCAGAGATTCCGCTACGCCGATCGTTACCAGCCCTGCACCTGCCTTCAGACAGGCCCTCGCGGCCATCAATGCGGCTCCTGTTTTGCCCTTTGAACCAGCCACCAGAAGTACATGGCCATACGACCCCTTATGAGAGTATCGTACTCGCTGAGGCAGTAATTCAACCGCGTCCGGTTTTTGAACGAGATAAACCCTCATTGTATCTGAATCAAGGAGCCTTGCCGGGAATCCGATATCTTCTACAAATAGTTGTCCCGCATGGTCTGCTCCCGGAAAGAGAAAATGTCCGCGCTTCGGCAGGCCGAATGTAACCGTGTGATCAGCCTTGATAGCGCACCCCATTACCTGCCCTGTATCAGAAGAGATACCAGAGGGAATATCGACGGCAATGACAGGACAGCGCATGCCGTTGACCTTTTCGATTATGGTTGAAAGAGGCTTTCGAATTTCATTGTGTAAGCCGGTCCCCAGAAGAGCATCAACGATGATGGAGTCAGGGGCTAAGCGTTTCGAGTCAAGGGCCAGAAACCTGATGACAGGGAGTACCTTGACCCCGAATTTTCTGGCGACATCATAATTTGTCTTTGCATCGCCTTTTAACTTTTCAGGTCTGACAGCATATACATCAACATCTTTCCCCTGATTATGCAATTCCCTGGCGATAACAAATCCGTCCCCCCCGTTGTTTCCGCTGCCACACAGGATCGTGACTTTCCTGGCAGGATAGAGTTCATTGACCCTGGAAACAACCGATAACCCTGCCCTTTCCATAAGCACCATTCCGGCAATGCCATACTTTTCAATGGTAATCCGGTCAATTTTCTGCATCTCTTTCGCTGTTGCAACGTTACGCATAAAATTCCTGATTCTTTTCTTGTAATTCTTACACTTGCAAAAAAGCATCCCCTTTCGTACCCCTGGCAACGGGGATAGAAAGGAGTCATTGTCCAGTATAAAATACGCAGTGTTATTTATCAATTTCATTTGCAACTTCCCCGTCTACATGATATGAATCATAAAAAATGTTTCCCGGATGTGAATAGAATAGAATATGCAGCCGACAGGTATCGAAACAGGAACTGTGCTGAGCACGGATGGAGTGTGGGCTACGGTCATCACGAACAAAAACAGTGCGTGCAGAGAATGCGGCAAGGCAGAGGCCGGGATTTGCGGAAAGCAGGGTGACGGGATTATTCTAAGGGCAAGAAATGTCTCCGGTGCGAAAGCCGGTAATACCGTAGTGCTTGAACTCGGAAAAACAACCCATGCAGCAGCATATTTTTTCGTATTCATTCTACCGGTTATCGTACTGTTTCTGTTTGCCTACCTCGGTCATCTGGCGTCCCCTCACTTTGGAATGAGGAATCTGGATGCTGCCTCGGGCTTATCCGGTTTCATTATCTCCCTGCTTTATTCACTCCGAAAAATCCATAAACTTGACAAGTCATCCCATCTTTCTGTTTCGAAAATCATCAGTGATACACACGACCGCAAATTAACTGACTGCGTGGAAGAGACGGATTATCTAGCCGCCTTCAGCAAAGAGTAAGCAGGTACAGCAGGAACACCTTGCATTATGCATAAACTTATGCATGAATTTCGGGTAAGCCTCTCAAAAAGTATTGAATGCCATAAAATTTAAAAAGGGAATGATCGCCAGTTATAAGGTCTTAAAAATAGTGTCCAGTTATCTTTATTGCCAGAAATACCTGCCAGCCGGTGTGGCGCAATAGTTTTCTCAAGTCTCCCCCGAAATTCATGAGCAATTCGTCTGAAACCATATCACTAATAGTGACCTGTTTCAATGGCTTCAGACATGTCAGAGGACAGCCAATTTAAAAATTCATAATTCGATATGACATTGAATTATATTCTGCCGGACTTTGTCCCTTATATACCGCTACTTAAAATATTATTTATTCCTGCTATAGTCTGCACTTAAGGGATCGAGATGACTTTTTAAATTCTCCACCCTCTGACTTTACTAGAAAGAATTCCAGTTCGATGGCTGTAGATATGGGAGGCTGAGAAAGAATTTCTCTACGACACCGCTAAAAAGAGAGTTTAGAATCAGGAGTATAGGGTTAAGATAAAAAAACAATTTGATTCCCCTGAAGCAAAAATATCAAATGCCGTTTGTCGATTAGAGAAATTCTGAAACAGGCTTCCATATCTGACTGATATTTCATGAATAATGCGGCTAAAGGATTGAGTGCGCTTCAGCAGGTAAGATGCAGCGCAGCAGCAGTCTTTTTCTCTCCTGATATTTCGTTATACAGTTTTACCGCCGCCCGGGTGTCTTTCACATGTAATTCAATGTCTTTGGACCGGAGATAGGCAATTACTTCTTCAGGCACCCTCATGGTGTCATTGTACCCTGTGCCGACAATCAGCACCGGGAGCTTTGCATTGACTACTTCGATCAGGTCTTCAATCTGCAAAAGATGCCCTTCTTTCCTCCACCACGGTGAAAAGACTCTTTCAGGGAACAGTATGATGTCCTTCGTATACGTTTGTCCGTCTATCACAATCCTGCCGAATGAGTAATGAGATATATTCATAGCGAACTCTGTTCCAGTGGCTGCAACTCTTGAACTACTTTGAGCAATGCTTTAAATACATGGCAATCTCATGTTCAAAATTATCACTCAGGATACCTTTGGAAGAATTCTCCCTGATTTCGTCAAGGCTCCATGGACGGACTTCATCAATCTCATCCTGCTGAAAATGTATTGCACCGTTATAGAAACATGAGTACGTATAAACAAGCTCTGATTCAAATTCATTTGAATGAATGTATGAATACAGAAATTTTGTCGTACTCGCTTCAATGCCAAGCTCTTCCTCCATTTCGCGCTTCACTGCCTCATCAAGCGTTTCCCCCGCGTTTACATGTCCTCCGACCGATGTGTCCCATCTGCCCGGTGCCACGTCCTTGCTCATAGATCGTTTCTGGAGGAACAGTTCACGTTTTTCATTAAAAACCAGCACATGCACTACGCGGTGAAGCAGCGCAGGATTTCCGTGAATTTCTGAACGGGGCAGTGATTTTATTGTTTTTCCCTTTTCATTAACGACTTCGAGCATTTCTTCCTGCATGTTTCACCCTTCCCAGTGAGATAATAGTCTGTCTCCAGGACAGAACCGTATTCATTCTGTTTCCGGATTGCCACATTGAAAATATTATAAACGACTTGATATAGTCTTTCCATGAAAACCGCGCTTACCATTGCTGGTTCCGATCCAACCGGAGGGGCCGGTCTGCAGGCTGATATGATGATGTTTAAGGCCCTGGGGGTGAACGGAGTCAGCGTCGTGAGTGTTATAACCGCACAAAATACTGAGGGTGTTTGCGATATTTACGAGTTGCCTGCCGGAGCCCTTTCTTCACAGATAACCACCCTTTTAAATGACATAAAACCCGATGCCCTTAAAACGGGGATGCTGTATACAACAGAGAACGTAAAAATAATTGCTGAACATATTCAATCGTATTCTCTCATTAACCTCGTTATTGATCCTGTAACCGTTTCTTCAACAGGCGTACGCCTTGCAGGTGAAGGAATGATAGAGGCATTAAAGAAATATTTATTCCCCCTCTCGAAGGTAATAACCCCGAACATAAACGAAGCATCAATTCTCTCTGGCGTAAGCATTTGTAATGATAATGATATCAAAGAAGCGGCTGTCAGGCTCAGGGATCTCGGCCCTGAGACAGTTATCATTACCGGTGGACACATGAAAGGCAATGCAGTGGATCTGCTTTTTGAAGGAGAAGAGTTTATAAGAATTGAAAAAGAAAAGATCAAGGGCGAGTTTCATGGCACCGGGTGTGCCTTTTCAGCTGCTGTCACCGCCTGCCTTGCGCTCGGACGCACAATTCATGAGTCTTTCATGGAAGCAAAAGACATTGTTCATAAGGCCATAAAATCCGCACAGTCTCCGGGCATGGGCATGAAACTCTTGAATATTAAATAGTTATTATCCGTAGGGTCTTTGGAATTAGACAATGTTACCCATTTTTTGTATGATATAAATCATAGCAATTAAGGACCACTTGAACTATTCTTATTTAAGAAATAACATATAATTAAAAATAGAGGGTGCTGACACTGAGTATAAAAGGTAATTTCCTGCCTATGCTAAGAGCCCAACCTTTTAATTCAGCCATGTCCCCTAATGT
>Ga0209536_100015380_pt1 | contig 10933 bp, 11 predicted proteins | sample DeeMarSeWOR28_12_FD_187461 | JGI IMG/M metagenome (GOLD analysis project Ga0209536, IMG submission 187461) | Marine sediment microbial communities from White Oak River estuary, North Carolina - WOR-2-8_12 (SPAdes) (version 2) | ecosystem: Environmental > Aquatic > Marine > Intertidal zone >... | reverse complement strand
AACCCGGCCGCCGCTTTTTTGCCATGGATCGAAACACCCCGCCACCCGCACCGGTCAAACGGCGTTTCACGATCGTCGATTTTTTACTGTTCGGCGCCGTCGCCGCGTTGATTCTCTATGCCGGCTACCGCGTCAACGACGTGCTGGTGTACAACTGGAACTGGAGCCGCGTGCTGGGCTTCCTGTTCAAATACGATACCGAGACCCAGTCCTGGGTATCCAACCTGCTGATGCAGGGCCTCGCGACAACCCTGCGGCTCGCGGTTTGGGCGACCCTGTGCGCCACCCTGGTCGGCATCGTCATGGGATACTGGCGCACCTGCCAGAACCTCGCGTTGCGCATCATCAGCCGCTGCTATGTCGAGCTGATTCGCAATATTCCGCCGGTCGTGTTTATTTTCATCTTCTATTTCTTCGTCTCCAGCCAGCTGTTCCCGGCGATCGGTATTTACAATATCGACAAGCAGAATCCGCTGGTGGCGAACGAGGTGTTCGCCTTCCTGTTCGGTGACCCTGCCCTGCTGGACAACTTTCTCGCCGGGATGATTTGCCTGTCGCTGTTCGAAGGCGCCTACATCACCGAGATCGTGCGCGCCGGCATCCAGTCGACGCCGAAAGGCCAGTGGGAAGCGGCCCGTTCGATCGGCCTGTCCCATTTCAACGTACTGCGCTGCATCATCCTGCCGCAGGCAGTGCGCAAGATACTGCCGCCGCTGGCCGGACAGTTCATCACGCTGATCAAGGACTCAGCGATTATTTCGCTGATATCGATCCAGGAGCTGACCTTTGTCGCCACCGAGGTGGCCGCCACCACCACCAAGGTGTTCGAAACCTGGATCCTGGTGGGTGCGATGTACTTCGTGCTCTGTTACAGTTTCGCTCTGCTGTTCGCCCACTTCGAACGGCGCGCGAAACGCAGCCAACGCTAACCTGCAGCCTGTCCCGAGTGAATCCACATGAATGAATCCAGCAACGCACCACCCCTGGTCGAGATCAGCGGACTGTGCAAGTGGTTCGGGAGCTTCAGCGCGCTGTACGATATCAATCTGAACGTCGCCAGCGGCGAGCGCGTGGTGGTCTGCGGGCCCTCCGGCTCGGGCAAGTCGACGATGATCCGCTGCATCAACCAGCTCGAGGAACACCAGGCCGGAACCATCCGCGTCGACGGCCGCGAAGTCAAACCGGGGATGAAGAATATCGAGGAAGTGCGCCGCGACGTCGGCATGGTGTTTCAGAGCTTCAACCTGTTCCCGCACCTGACGGTGATCGAAAACCTCACCATCGGCCCGGTGCGCAACAAGCTGATTTCGAAGGATGAAGCCGAGGAACGCGCCATGCAGTATCTCGAGCGCGTACACATCGCCGAGCAGGCGCACAAGTATCCGCTGCAGCTCTCGGGCGGCCAGCAACAACGCGTTGCGATTGCGCGCTCGCTGTGCCTTGAGCCCAAGATCATGCTGTTCGACGAGCCCACCTCGGCGCTCGACCCGGAAATGATCGCCGGCGTGCTCGACGTCATGATCGAACTCGCCGAGGGCGGCATGACGATGATCTGTGTCACCCACGAGATGGGCTTCGCGCGCCGCGTCGCCGACCGTATCGTGTTCATGGACTTCGGTGAAATCGTCGAAGTCGCCGACCCCGAAACCTTCTTCAACTCACCCCAGACCGACCGCGCCAAGCTGTTCCTCAGCCAGCTGCTGGGACACTGAGCCCCTGTCGGCAGCTTGCTGGCGCAAAACCAAACGAGACGCCGGCTGATTACCCATTGGCCGATGGTTTGCGCGAACAGCACAAGCAGGCCCAGACTGACCATCTTTGCAATAAATTTCAATAACTTATCGTTGCATGAGCCGGGGACTTACGGTCCAGGGATGCGTAATTGTCGCAATGCTTGAATGGGTGGCCACGGCAATCTTTACCAGACCGCGCTGCCGGACAAAGATCTATGCGCCTTGACCCATTAAAAAAACACATTCGGTCACCGACGAGGGGGGCCGTGTTAGCCAGGGGATTCCAGGCGCCGTCGAGTTGAGGGACAGCACCGATGAGCCCCTCTCCTCTTTCTGGGGTATAATTTCGCGAGTTTTCCTGTTTGGAATATAAACCATGAAAGACGCTGTCATCGTATCAACCGCGCGTACGCCGATCGGTGTTGCGTTCAAGGGTACGCTCAACAATATCAAATCTCCTACTATGACCGCGCATGCGATTCGTCACGCGGTGGATCGGGCTGGCGTCGCTGGCGAAGAAATCGACGATGTCATTATCGGTGCCGTGCTGACCGCGGGAACCGCCGGTATGAATATAGGGCGCCTCGGGCTGCTGGCCGCCGGGTTGCCGGTAACGGTGGCGGGACAAACCATCGATCGCCAGTGTTCGTCGGGTTTGATGGCGATCGCGACCGCGGCCAAGCAAATTATTGTCGATGGGATGGATATCGTTGTTGCCGGTGGCCAGGATAATATTTCGGCGGTGCAAAATCAGTATTTCCCGTGGGTGATGGATCAAGCCGATCCTAACGTAACCGTGCATGCCGAGCATGCCTACATGCCCATGTTGCTGACCGCCGAAGAGGTAGTGAAGCGCTACGGAATTACGCGCGAGGCGCAGGATGAATACGCGCTGCAATCGCAGATGCGCACCGCGGCGGGCCAGCAGGCGGGCGCTTTCGACGCTGAAATCGTGCCGATTTCCGCTACCCGGGCGATCAGGGACAAGGAGAGCGGCGCAACGAGCTACGCCGAAGCAAGCCTGTCGCAGGACGAGGGTAACCGCCCGCAAACGACGCTCGAGGGGCTCGCCGGACTGAAACCCGTGATGGAAGGTGGAACGGTTACCGCGGGTAACGCGAGCCAGCTGTCGGATGGTGCGTCGGCCTGCGTTTTGATGGAATCCACGCTCGCCGAAAAGCGCGGGCTGGAACCACTGGGTATCTACCGCGGCATGGCGGTCGCGGGCAATGCGCCCGAGGAAATGGGCATCGGCCCGATCTATGCAATCCCCAGGCTGTTGCAGAAAAACGGGCTTGGCATCGATGATATCGACCTCTGGGAAATCAACGAGGCATTCGCCTGCCAAACCATTTATTGTCGCGATTATTTAGGGCTCGACAACGACAGGTTAAACGTCAACGGCGGCTCTATATCGATCGGTCACCCCTATGGAATGACCGGTTCCAGGCTGACCGGGCATATCCTGATCGAAGGCAAACGCCGCGGTGCAAAGTATGTCGTGGTTTCGATGTGTGTCGGCGGCGGAATGGGCGCGGCCGGATTGTTCGAGATCGCCTGACGAATTATCACAACCGAATCTTCGCTGGCAGCAATAAACTGCACGCTGCAACCTCGTCGGCCCCAGGACCTGTCAATATTGATGTCTACCTGATCAGGACTAATTTGCCGACGCCGTTTCCGGCCAGGCTGACATGGCTTGAAATGCGTCCCCTTCGAGAAACAGGTACTGGTCGTCAGGGCGGTTGCTGAATCCATGGCGTTGATAAAACCGTTGCGCGTCATCGTTGTGTCCATGAACCATCAACAACAGGTAAGCCGCCTGCCATTGTTGTCGCGCCCTCGACACAACCTGTTCCATCAATTGTTTCCCCAAACCCAGATTACGGGCCTCCGCAGAAACCCACAAATCCAGCAGGAAAACGCCGGGCATGCCGCGGGTAGTCGAAAAGATGGGATGGTAAACCGCAAGCCCCAGATCGATATCGCCGCGCGCTGCGATCAGGCTGTGGAATAGCGGTTGATCACCGAAACCATGCCTGGCGATATCTTCGCTGCGGCAACGGAAGATATCGTCGTCGCCCGTGTCGGTCGCCAGTTGTTTCAGCATCGCCAAAATCCGCTCACTGTCCGAGACCTGCGCCGGTCGAATGTGGATGTCGTTCATCGCCGATCCTTACTTTAATTTATCGAGCCCGCACCACTGAGCGATAAACAGGGCGATCGACTGGGTAACGCGGCGCACGGACTCGAGATTGACGCACTCGTTAAAACCGTGAATCGCCTTCGCCTCGGGCCCGTAAACCAGGGTCGGGGTATCCGCATAGAGTCCAAAGAAGCGGGCATCGGTAGTCGCGGTCACCGCAAACGATTTCAGCTCGTCACCCGTCACCTGCCGATGCGCCTGTTCCAGGGTTTTGATCGCCAGGCGAGCTTCGGGCTTGTCGTGCTCCGCCAGCGCATAGCCTTCGGCCAGAAATCCATGATAAACAATCCGCGGTGGATTTTTGCGCAAAAAGCTGTCGCCGCTGGCCGCCTCGTGCACGCAGGACTCGATTTCGGCGCGCGCGGCTTCGATATCCTGCCCCGGATAAATCGCCATACGCACATCGAAGCAACACCAGGCCGGCACGCTCGAAGCCCAGTCCCCGCCCTCGATTCGACCGATATTCAGATTCAGCGGGTGCTCTATATGTTGATATAAAGCATGCTTCAGATCATCCGCGTTCCAGCGCTTTTCCAGTTCCTTGAGTGCCGCAATCAACGGCAGGGCGGCCTCGATGGCGCTGGCGCCGCTGCCGGCCTCGAGTACGTGAACCGGGATGCCGCGCAGGTGCACCTGCAGCCAGATAACCCCGATCTGCGAGGTGACCAATTGTTCATTGAACGGCTCGGGGATCAGCGCCGCATCGGCGCGGTAACCGCGCTGCAGGCAGGCCAGTGCGCCGTTTCCAGTGCACTCCTCCTCGACTACGGATTGAAAATAGACGTCCGCCGCGGGCATGAAACCCGCATCCCGCAGCGCATCCAGCGCATACAGATTGGCAACCAGGCCGGCTTTCATGTCGCCGGCGCCGCGGCCGAACATCCAGCCATCGTCGATACAGGGTTCGAACGGGGGGCGATACCACATATCCAGCGGCCCGACCGGAACGACATCGATGTGGCCATTCAGTATCAGCGATCTTCCATTTCCCGAATGACCGCGATGGGTTGCAACCAGGTTCAAAGCTTCATCGTAATTACCGATGACCGGTGAAAAGCCGGGCAGCCCGGCAATCTCCTTAAGATCGATTTCCCACAGGTCGGTCGCATAACCCCGCGCCTTCAGCTCGGTATTGACGAGCTGCTGCGCTGTCTGCTCATGACCGCGGGTCGAGGCGTGACTGGTGATTTCCGCCAGAAAATCGGTCTGTTCGTCAAACCGCCGATCGACGGCATGCAATATTTTTCGCTGGATTTCGTGATTCATGATGGGTCGTCAAAAGCTGGGCACTGGCTGTTGCGGTATCTGCAACGGTGCAGCGGTCGAGTCGATAACTTCGTCCACGGTAACGCCTTCGGCAATCATGCGCAATATCAAACCCTCGTCGGCCACGTCGATGACGGCCATATCGGTATAAATGCTATGCACGCAGGCTGCCGCCGAAATCGGCAAACTGCATTCGCGTACTATTTTCGATTTTCCGTGGCGGTCGCGATGCGTCATCAGGATGACCACGCGGCGCGCCTTTTGCGCCAGTTCCATGCCGCCGCCGACGCCCGCCGCGAACACGCCCGGCACCATCCAGTTGGCCAGATCCCCGTTCATCGCCACCTCGAAGGCGCCCAGTACGGTCAAATCTATGCGACCCGAGCGCACCATCGCGAAGGAAACGGCACTGTCGAAAAACGCGGCGCCCGGCAAGGTGGAAACGTATGCACCGCCGGCGTCGATCAGGTTGCGGTCGGCCTTGTCGAAATCGAGCACCGGGCCGACGCCGGTAATGCCGTTCTCGGAATGCAGGCAAATGGACATTGCCGGATCGAGATAGTTGACCAGCTGGGTGGGCAGGCCGATACCCAGGTTGACCGTCATACCCTCCTGTATTTCGCGGGCGGCGATCCGTAGCATGCGCTCCCTAGCGTCCACGCCGTAGCACTCCGTATTGGGCCGTTAACGCGGGCAGTTCAACCAGCACATCGACAAACGGCGCCGGCGTATGAATGGTTGCCGGTTGCAGCTCTCCGCTGGCGAGCAGCTGTTCGATTTCCACGATCACCCGGTCCGCCGCCATCGCCATCAGCGGGCTGAAATTCTGCGCCGCCGCCGCATAGACGAGATTACCCAGGGGGTCGGCATTGTGCGCGTGCAGCAATGCGAAGTCGGCCTTCAGCGGCTTCTCCAGCAGCAGTTCGCGACCGTCGACTTCTACCCGGGGCTTGCCCTCCGCCAGGATCGTGTCGATACCGATATCGGTGAGAAAACCGAACAAGCCGGCACCGGCACAACGAATGCGTTCCGCCAATATGCCCTGCGGGCAAAACTCCACCTCCACGCGTCCCTCGTTCATCATTTTTGTCGCGTTCGCGTTGAGCCCGATATGCGATACCACCAGCCTGTCGATCTGCCCGTTTTGCAGCAGGTGATCGACGCCCATGCCCGCTTCGTTGGCGTCGTTCTTGATCAGGGTGAGGTGCTTCTGGCCCTGCCGCGCCAGCTCGTCCAGCAGGCAAAACGGCGTGCCCGGCACGCCGAATCCACCCACCATGATGGTATCGCCATCGCTGATGCTGGCGATGGCAGATTCGATGGTTTCGGCCTTGCTTCTCATCAAGGCTAGTAGCCTGGTAAATCCAGGGAATTTGCCAGATCCTCGAGACTGGCCGTCAGCTTGTCGATAATTTCATCGATCTGCGCCGCGGTAACAATCATCGGCGGGCAAACCAGGATGTGATCCCCTTCGATACCGTCGCGGGTGCGGCGCGAATAAATGATCAGCCCGCGCTCGTAGGCGAGGTTGACGAGTTTCTCGTGAGCGTTCAGCGCGGCCGGCAGAGGATCCATGGTGTCGCGGTTCGATACCAGCTCGAACGCGAGTAACAGCCCTTTACCGCGTACGTCGCCGATGAACGGGAATCGCTCCATCAGACCGTACAGGCGGCGCTCGAGTAATTCCCCCATGCTGGTGGCTTTTCCCAGCAGTCCCTGCGACTCTATTTCTTCTATTACCGCAAGCCCGGCGGCGCAGGCCAACGGGTTACCGGCATAGGTGAATCCATGCGCGAACCCGCCGGCGTTCAACACGGTCTCGACGATGCGGCGATGCGCGATCATGGCGCCGAGCGGCACATAGCCGGCGCCGAGGCCCTTCGACAGGGCAATCAGGTCGGGCGCCACGTCCCAGTGTTCGGCGCCAAAATAACGCCCGGTCCGCCCACCGCCAGTCATCACTTCGTCATGGATAAGCAGCACGCCGTGGCGCTCGCATATCTCCCGAATACGTTGCATGTAGCCAGCCGGCGGTACCAGCGCGCCGGTCGATGCTCCGCCGATGGGTTCGACCATGAATGCCAGCACCGATTCCGCGCCCTCGGCCTGGATACAGGCTTCCAGCATGTCGGCGTAGTGCTCGCCGGTGGCCACATCGTCCGCGTCGAGCCCATCCAGGTAGGCGCGTGGCGCCGGTACTTTCGGCATCATCCGCATCATCGGCTCGAACGGCGCGGATAGCGGAGTATAGCCGGTAAGCGCGAGCGCTCCCAGCGTGCAGCCGTGGTAGCTTGGGCTGCGCGAAATCACTTTCCAGCGCTGCGATTCGCCGATCGCGTTGGCATACTGTCGCGCCAGCTTGATGGTGCTTTCGACGGCCTCCGAACCACCCGAAACGAAGAACACGCGCTCCAGCCCCTCGGGACTCAGTTCGTCGAGTTTGCGCGCCAGGTTCTCCGAAGATTCGGTCTCGAAATGGAGCCGATAGCCGAAGGTAGACTTTTCCATTTGCCGGCGCATCGCGGCCAGCACATTGGGATTGGAATGGCCGATATTGCTGACCATCGCTCCCGACGACCCGTCGAGATAGCGCTTACCGGATTTATCCCACATGTAGACGCCCTCGGCGCGATCGAGCGTGGGGCGGCGTAATCGTGATTGGTAAAATAATCGGCTGTTACTAGTCAAGCATCACCTGTTCGGATTTAAGGAAGAACGACACGGTCGCGCACTAGCTGCCTATAGTAATTTATCGCCGCCAAGGTTGCTAACCGGCTAGATGTTTGCGCAGAAAATTGCGCGTGCGTTCGTGTTTGGGATTTTTGAAAATGACCTCGGGCGGGCCCTCCTCGACGACCACGCCTTCATCCATGAATAGCACGCGGTCACAGACGCTTTGGGCAAAACCCATTTCGTGGGTCACGATAATCATCGTCATGTGCTCCGCGGCCAATGCTTTCATGACCAGGTTTACTTCTTCCACCAGTTCGGGGTCGAGCGCCGAGGTGGCCTCGTCGAACAGCATCACCTTGGGATTCATCGCCAGCGCGCGGGCGATGGCCACGCGCTGCTTTTGTCCGCCGGACAGCTGCGACGGATAGAAATCGATGCGCTCCGACATACCGACCTTGGCAAGCTGTGCCTCGGCCAGCTGGTTAGCCTCGGCATCGGAAATCCCTTTCAGCATTTTAGGCGCCAGCGTGATGTTCTGGCGAACCGTCAGGTGCGGGAACAGGTTGAAATGCTGGAACACCATGCCGATTTCCTGGCGCACCTTGTTGATATGCTTTTCGTATTGACGCGGGGGCAGTTGCTTGTTGACCTGCTTGTCTTCCAGCCAGACTTCCCCACCGCTCAGCGGGTCCAGATCATTGATGGCGCGCAGCAGCGTAGACTTGCCGGAGCCGCTGGGGCCGATAATGGCGACAATCTGCCCTTTGTTGACCCGCAAATCGATGTCTTTCAATACTTCGAGGTCGCCAAATCGTTTTTGTGCATGGCGAACGTCTATAAAGGGTTTTTCATCTGTCATGGTTTACTCCAGCTATATGACTGGTTTTAACGTGCTGCCTGGATGCGCAGTTCAACTTTGCGCAAACCGTATTCGAGGCCCAGGTTGATGACGTAGTAGCAGGCGGCGGCGGCGACGTAGAACTCAAACGGGCGAAAGGTATTGCTGATGGCAAGTTGCGCGCTCAGCGTCAGCTCAGTGACGCCGATTACCGACACCAGCGCCGAGTCCTTGAGCAAAGCGACCATGTTGTTGCCGATCGGCGGCGTTACCGTGCGCACGGCTTGCGGCACGATAATCTTGCGAATCGTCTGTCCCCTGCTCAGGCCGAGCGTGCGCGCGCCCTCGTACTGGCCCTTGTCGACCGCCAGTATGCCTGCCTGGATTATGTCCGAGTTATACACCGCGAAATGCAGCCCCAGCCCGATAACGCCGGCAACAAAAGCCGGCAGGTCGATGCCGATCTGGTTCAGGCCGAAGTAAATCAGGAACAGTTGCAGCAGCAGTGGAGTCCCCATGAACACAAACGCGAACAGGCGGAACGGGTAGCGGATGATCGCGGGCGCATAAAGTGCAATCACGGCCAGCAGGATGCCGATAAAAAAACTGATTAAGGCGGATACCAGCATGATCGAGATGGTCCACAGCGATCCCAGCAAGAGCGTGTCCAGGTATCCGGGAACTACCGAGAAATCAAGACCCATGCCGACACTCCGCGTTGATGTTCCAATACTTCAATTGATCCGCGCCCGCCGGTCGAGCCAGGCGACACCGAGGCCGGTGCTATAGATGATCGCCATGTAGATGACGCCGGCGAGCAGAAACATTTCGAAGGGCTTATAGGTCGAGCCGATGTAGCGTTGCGCGGTGTACGTCAGCTCGATGACCGAGATCGCAGCGACCAGGGCCGTGCCCTTGATCAGGGCGTTGATGTTGACACCAAGCGGCCGGATCATCAGGCGTGCCGCTTGCGGCAGAATCACTTTGCGCATGGTCTGCCACTTGCTCATCCCCAGCGTACGCGCGGCCTCCGTCTGGCCCTTGTCGATCGCGATGATCGCGCCGCGCATGGTTTCCGTCATGTAGGCGCCGATGTTGACGCCGAGGCCGATAGCGCCAGCGGTGAACGCATCCAGTTGAATGCCAACCTGGGGGCCGCCAAAATACAGGATGAATATCTGGATCAGTGCGGGCGTTCCGCGGATCACGCTGACATAGGCCGCACCGAGGAATCTTATCACCGCGATGCGGGATAGCCGCGCGTAAGCCCCGAGCGCCCCGCAGGCCAGTCCCAGTGCGGTGGACAATACGGCCAGCTCGACCGTGACCTGGGCGGCTTTCAGGAAGTAGGGATAAACGCGCAGTATGAGGTCAAAATCCATCGCTCAATGCCCCGGTGTCCTAGTGATGATCCTTGCGCTGCAGAATCGGTAGCGCCCGCATTTCCTGCACCAGCTCGACGGTTGCATCGATTGCAGCTTCGAGAAACAGGCGGCCGGTGTCGGCATCGGCAAGCGTTGGATCGCCCATGGTTCCGTCTGGCGATATCGCTGACCACCAGTACATCAGGTTGGCGGGGCTGCCCCCGGCTGCCAGATCGAGATTGAAGAATTTGCTATCCGGGTTGTGAAGGATCTGCTTTTGAGCCTTTTCCAGCTTCACCAGCTCCGGGTGGAGATGCATGTAGATTGCAGTTTCAAATTCACCGGCATGCGCGATCCCGCCGATTTCGGACTTGCGCAGCTCGTTGATGCGGCTGGCAATCAAATTCCAGTAGGATGTCGACACGCAGATCACGTCCGACTGAATGACGGTCTTGCGGGCGGCAAGATCGAGCACTGGATGGTTGGAGCCGTGCGAATTCAACAGCAGGATTCTGCGAAAACCGTGATGCGCCAGTGATTTGGTGATATCGGTTATGAAACTGACAAGCGTTTCCGGCTCGACCCAGACGACCCCCGGAAAATCCTTGTGGTGCTCGTTGAACCCGTAAGGAATCGGCGGCATGACCAGAATGTCATTCGGGGCTTTAGCGGCGGCGCCATCTACCACCGCCATGCCGAGAACCGTGTCGGTGTCCAATGGCAGATGTGAACCGTGATCTTCGGTAGCCGAAACGGACAGGATAACAACGCGATCCTTATCGGCCTCGCGAATCTCGTCAATCGTCAACTGGCCGTAACGGGTTTTCATTCACCTGCTCCAATCTGAAAGTAA
>Ga0209536_100015379_pt1 | contig 10933 bp, 9 predicted proteins | sample DeeMarSeWOR28_12_FD_187461 | JGI IMG/M metagenome (GOLD analysis project Ga0209536, IMG submission 187461) | Marine sediment microbial communities from White Oak River estuary, North Carolina - WOR-2-8_12 (SPAdes) (version 2) | ecosystem: Environmental > Aquatic > Marine > Intertidal zone >... | reverse complement strand
CGGCGGCGCGCCGCATGACGGCGGCCCGCCGGTGAAGGCCGCGGGGGTTGCGCTCGTCACCGGTGCGGGCCGAGGACTCGGACGCGCCATCGCCCTCGAGCTCGCGCGGGTCGGATTCGAGACGATCGCCGGCCTGCGCGATCCGTCGCGCGGCGCGGATCTCCCGGAGCTTGCCCGGGCCCGGGGCGGCAGGTTGCGGGTCGAGCCCCTGGACCTCGAGGCGCCCGACCGCATCGAGATCCCCGACGGCCTGCGCGTGCTCGTCAACAACGCGGGCGTGGACGAGGCCTATCTCCCGGTCGAGCATGCACCCGCGGCCCTCTGGCGGCGCATGTTCGAGACCAACCTCTTCGGACTGGTCGAGGTCACGCGGCGCGCGATTCCCGCCCTGCGCGCCAGCGGCGGCGGTGTGATCTGCAACATCACCTCCGCGTCGCTCTTCACCGCCGTCCCCTTCTACGCCGCCTATCGGGCCAGCAAGGCCGCGGTGTCGGCGCTGGGAGAGTCCCTGCGGACGGAGCTCGCCCCGTTCGGCATCCGCGTGGTGGAGATCGCGCCGGGCCCGATCGACACGGACATGCTCACCGCCTCGAACCGGCTGCCCGAGGCAGCGCGGCACGAGGGCTACGCGGAGCTGGCCGAGTGGCTGCTGCGGGGGCGACGGGGCGTCGCCAGTGCGATCACCGCTCCCGAGCGTGCCGCCATTGCCATCGCCCGTGTGATCCTCGACGACGATGCGCCGCTGCGCAACGCCTGCGACCCCCTGGGCGAGGCCCAGCTCGAGAGCTGGCGAACGCAGCGCGACGAGGACCTGCTGCGCGCCATTCTCGCGGCGACGCGGACCGCCGGATAGCCCCCCACCTCGCGAGAGCCCGCGTTACACTGGGCACGTCGCCCACGGGAGACGCATGAGCGATCACCAGCCCAGGCCCTTCACACCAGCGCAGGAGCGCGTGGGGGAGGCGGTGGTGCGCGTGATGTCGGCGGCCAACACCTGGATCTTCCGCGCCTCGGGTGGCCGGCTCGGCAGCCGCTTCCTGCACGGCGCCCCGGTGCTCCTGCTCACCACCGTCGGCGCGCGCACCGGTCATCGACGCACGACGCCGCTCATCTACCTTGCCGACGGCCAGGACCTGGTGATCGTCGCCTCGAAGGGCGGCATGAGCAGGCACCCGGCCTGGTACCACAACCTGATGAAGAACCCGGCAGCGCGGGTCCAGATCGGAGCCGAGTCGCGCACCGTGCACGCCCGTCAGGCCAGCGACGCCGAGAAGGCCGCGCTCTGGCCGCGTCTGCTCGAGATCTACCCCGACTACGACGACTACCAGGCGCGCACGCGGCGGGAGATTCCCGTGGTGATCCTCTCGCCGAGCGCCGGGTAGGTCGGGGGAGCCTCGTGAAGGACTTCCAGGGGTGCGTGGCCGTCGTCACCGGCGGCGCCAGCGGTATCGGACTCGCGACGGCGCGACGGTTCGCCGCAGAGGGCATGAAGCTGGTGCTCGCCGACGTCGAGGCCGATGGGCTGGAGGAGGCGAGCGCCGAGCTCGAGGCAGACGGCGCCGACGTGCTGGCCGTCCCGACGGACGTGGCACGGGCGGATGCCGTCGATGCCCTGGCGCGCGCGACCCTCGAGCACTTCGGCGCCGTCCACATCGTCTTCAACAATGCGGGCGTGGCCGTCACCGGCTCCCTCTGGGAGAGCCGGCTCGAGGATCTGGAGTGGTCGCTCGGGGTGAACCTCTGGGGCGTCGTCCACGGCATCCGCAGCTTCGTCCCGATCCTGCTCGAGCAGGGAGTTCCCGGCCACGTGGTCAACACCGCCTCGATGGCCGGCGTCACGACGACGCCCTACCTGGACGCCTACACCGCCGCGAAGCACGCGGTGGTGGCGCTGTCGGAGTGCCTTCACAAGGAGCTCGAGACCGAGGGCTCACCCGTGCGGGCCTCGGTCCTGTGCCCGGGGCTGATCAAGACGCGCCTGATGCAGAGCGACCGGCATCGCGCCGAAGATCGGCGACTCGATCCGCCGAGCCCCGAGCCGAGCCCGGGAGCCGCCCTCGTCGATCGCTTCCTCACCGAGGGCACGGATCAGGGCTGGGACCCGTCGCGGGTGGCCGATGCCATCGTGGACGGAATCCGCGAGGAGCGCTTCTACATCATTCCCGCGCAGGACGAGCTGGTGGCGCTCATGGACCGCCGCATCGAAGACCTGCGACGCCGTCGGAACCCGGGCAGCCCCGAGTCCTGAGCGCACGCCGCATCCCATCCAGAGCAGAGGAGAAGGCCCATGTACGAGCAGATCCGCTACGAGGTCGCCGATCCGATGGCGACCATCACCCTGAACCGACCCCATGCGCTCAACGCCTGGACCACGCGCATGGGCGCGGAAGTGAGGCACGCCGTCGCGCGCGCGGAGGCCGACAAGTCCGTGGTGGCCATCGTGATCACCGGCGAGGGTCGCGGCTTCTGCGCGGGCGCCGACCTGAACGACCTGAAGGACATCAGCGACGGACAGCGCGATCGCGACGCCCCCCCCGAGCTCGATGCCGACCCGGGCGACCCGGCCATGGGCGACGACTTCCGAGGCACCTACACCTACCTGCTCTCGGTCCGGAAGCCCGTCATCGCCGCGATCAACGGCGCGGTCGCGGGCATGGCGGTGCCCATCTCGCTCAGCTGCGACCTGCGCTTCGCCTCGGAGAACGCGCTCTTCACCCTCGCGTTCTCACAGCGCGGGCTCATCGCCGAGTGGGGATCGGCCTGGCTCCTGCCCCGGCTGATCGGACCCTCGGCCGCGCTGGACCTGCTCTTCTCCTCGCGGCGGGTCGATGCCCAGGAGGCGGAGCGGATCGGGCTCGTAAACCGTGTGCTCCCGGCCGAGGAGCTCCTGCCCTTCGTGCGCAGCTACGTGGAGGATCTGGCCGCCAAGTGCTCTCCCGCGTCGCTCTGCGTGATGAAGCGCCAGGTCTATCAGCAGCTCACCCAGTCGCTCGGACCCTCCGAGAAGGAGGCGATCCGACTCATGGTCGAGAGCTTCGATCGCCCGGACTTCAAGGAGGGCGTCACCTCGTTCATGGAAAAGCGCGCCCCGAAGTTCGAGCGGATCTAGGCGGCGCCATCTCCTTGTCTCCCGGGAACACCCGCCGGCTGCTCTTCGCGACCGCGCTGCTGGCCGCACCGGTTCCCTTCTTCCTCGGGGAGCCGGAGCTGGCCCCGGTGTTGCGGCTCGCGTTCCTGAGCACCCTGGTGGCGCGGGTCTTCGTCGCCGAAGGCGGCTCCACGACCGGAACGCTGCTGGGCATCGGGCTCGTCCAGCTCTTCGTCTGGACGGGCCTGCTCTTCCTGGCCACCGGTCTCGTCGCGCGCGTCCTCGACCGCCTCTCCACCGATCGGGCGCGCGTGGCGACGATCGCCGCCCTCGTCGTCGGGCTGCTCGGTGCCTCTCTCGGCGACCTCTACGACACCCCGCTGTCGAGCACTCGAGCGCGCTCGAGCCTCCTCCACCTCTTCGAGTGATCCCCGTGCGATGGCGATCCGGCGCCTGGGCGCTGCTGCTCTGTCTCCTCGCCGCCCCGGCGCTCGCCGAGCGCACGCCCTGCGCGATCCACGACCCGCAGCGCCGGCCGTGGTTCGGTGACCTCCACGTCCACACCCGCCACTCCCTCGACGCCAGCACCCAGGGCACGCGCACCAGTCCGCGCGATGCCTACCGCTTCGCTCGGGGCGACGAGATCGATCTCCATCCCTTCGGTCCGGACGGCCGCCCGCAGCGACGCGCGAAGCTCGATCGTCCTCTCGACTTCGCCGCGGTGACGGATCACGCGGAGCTCTTCGGCGAGGTGCATATCTGCAACACACCCGACGCTCCGGGCTACGACTCCACGATGTGCCGGGTCTATCGGGGCTGGCCGCGTCTGGCCTTCTTTCTGATGAACGGCCGGGGCGCGCCACGCTTCGACTTCTGCGGCCCCGACGGGCGCAACTGCGTGGAGGCGGCGCGCGGTCCCTGGCAGGAGATGCAGCAGGCGGCCGAGGAGGCCTACGACCGCAGCTCCGAATGCCGCTTCACGTCCTTCGTCGGCTACGAGTGGACGAAGGTGGTGGATACCGCGAGCAACCTGCACCGCAACGTGATCTTCCGGGGCGCGGAGGTGCCCCGGGTCCCTGCGGGCGCCACCGACGCACGAACCCCGCGCGCACTCTGGGATGCCCTCGACGCGGAATGCCGCGAAGCCATTCCGGGCTGCGACGCCCTGGTGATCCCGCACAACTCGAACCTCTCGGGCGGGTTCATGTTTGCCCCGACGCGGCTCCACGACGGCGCAGCGATCGACGCCGCTCACGCGAGACGGCGCGCGGCGAACGAGCCCCTGGTGGAGGTGATGCAGCACAAGGGCGCATCCGAATGCGGGCTCGGGACCGGAAGTGAGGACGAGCTCTGCAACTTCGAGCTCCTGCCCTACGACAGCTTCATGGGGCGCTTCCTTCCCCTGGCGCGGCGCCAGCCGGCCGCGATCAACTTCGCCAGGACGGCCCTGGGGGAGGGCCTCGCCATCGGCGCCCGACTGGGCGCGAACCCCTTCGCCTTCGGGCTGATCGGTAGTACCGACACGCACCTGGGAACGCCGGGCCTGGCCAGCGAGCGCTGGACCGGCGGCCACGGCGGCGCCGGCATCCCGCTCGGCGAGGTCATTCCGGACGCGCTGCTCGACCCGATCGAGTACAACCCGGGCGGGCTCGCCGTGCTCTGGGCCGAGGAGAACTCCCGGGAATCGCTCTTCGCGGCCATGCGGCGCCGGGAGGCCTACGCGACCAGCGGCCCCCGCATCGTGCTTCGCCTCTTCGCAGGCTTCGGTCTGCCCGCGGACCTGTGCGGCGATTCCGCCTTCGCGGCCCGTGCCTACGAGAGCGGCGTGCCCATGGGCAGCGACCTGCCGGCGCGGACCGACGCCGGGCCGCTGCGCATCGCCGCCTGGGCGCTCGGCGACCCCGGCACGGCGTCGGAGCCGGGCACCCCGCTCCAGAGGCTCCAGGTGATCAAGCTCTTCCTGGACGCGGCGGGTGGGGTGCACGAGCAGGTGATCGACGTGGCCGGAGACGCTGGCAACGGCGCCGACGTGGATCCGCTCACCTGCACGACCCGCGGCGAGGGCTTCGCGCAGCTCTGCCGGGTGTGGACGGATCCCGGCTTCGACGCCCGCGTACCGGCGGTCTACTACGCACGTGCGGTCGAGAACCCGACCTGTCGCTGGAGCACCCGCGCCTGCAACGCGGCCGGCATCGACTGCGGCGAGCCCCGCAGCGTGCGCCGGGGCTTCGAGGGCTGCTGCGACGCAAGCATCCCGCAGACGATCCAGGAGCGCGCCTGGAGCTCGCCCATCTGGTACACGCCGCAGCACTGACGCCGCGGCACATCGACGGAGGACGCCATGGCCGGGGATCTCATCACCCTCGAACTCGACGGATCGATCGCCATCCTGAGCAACAACCGCCCGGAGAAGCACAACGCCGCCAACGACGAGATGGACGCGCAGCTCTGGGAGGCACTCGCCGAGCTCCACCGCCGCCCCGAGGTCCGGGCGATCGTGTGGCGCGGCAACGGTCGCTCCTTCTCCTCGGGGAGGGACACGACCCAGCTCGGCGTCCGCACCGAGGACATCAGCAACCTCGACTTCATCGAGCGGGGCCATGCCGGCACGCAGCAGTTCTTCAGCGTTCCCGCGCCGATCATCGTGGCCCTCAAGGGCTGGGTGATCGGGGGCTCCTTCGAGCGCGCCCTGCTCTGCGATCTGCGCATCGCCGGCGAGAGCGCGAAGATGATGCTCCCGGAGGTGAAGCACGGCGTCGTTCCCGACTCCGGCGGCACCGCCCGCCTCTTCCAGATCGCCGGCCACGGACTGGCGGCGGATCTCGCCCTCACCGGTCGCGTGATGGACGCGGAGGAGGCGCTGCGCCACGGCGTCGTGTCGCGGGTCGTTTCCGACGAGGCCCTCGACGAGACCTGCCTCTCCGTCGCCCGGGAGATCGCCTCCATGCCGGCCTTCGCGGTGAAGATGTTCCGCCGCACCCTCTCCCGCCTGGCGAACCCGCTGGTGCAGGCCTCCATCCAGGAAGAGGCCATCACCCAGACCCTCACCCAGGCGTCGGACGACTACGCCGAGATGAAGGCCGCCCGCGCCGAGGACCGCGACCCGATCTACCGCGCCCGCTGACCCCCCACCGCGGTCGAGCCATCGCGGCGCTTGACCTATACCCATAGGGGGTATAGGTTCCCATGCATGGAGCCGGCCAGCCGAGACGCCGGGCGCACCCCGGGATGAGCGATCCCGGCCTGCGAGACCCGGTCTGCGGGATGGCGGTGGAGCTCTCGTCGCCGCACCGATACGTGCACGAGGGGCGGACGTTCTACTTCTGCTCCGCCGGCTGTGCCCGACGGTTCGCAGAGGATCCCGCGGGCCATCTGGAAGGCAGCGCGCGCGCCATCGCCGCGGAGCCTCCGGTGCCGGGCACGCGCTGGATCTGCCCCATGCATCCCGAGGTGGTGTCCGACGCCCCGGGCGACTGTCCGGAGTGCGGCATGGCGCTGGAGCCGGAGACTCCCCGCGTCGGCGAGGCCCCGAGCCCGGAGCTCCGCGACATGACGCGCCGCTTCGGGGTGAGCCTCGCGCTCACGCTTCCGGTGTTCGCGATCGCCATGGGAGGGATGATTCCCCATCCGCTCTTTCGAGCATTGGAGGCACGCGCGCTGGTGTGGCTCCAGCTCGCCCTCGCCACACCGGTGGTGTTCTGGGGAGGGCTGCCCTTCTTCCGTCGGGGCTGGACGTCCCTGGTCACGCGCCGCCTCAACATGTTCAGCCTGATCGCCCTGGGCACCGGCGTCGCCTGGACCTACAGCGCCATCGCCACCTTGGTCCCCGGGATCTTCCCCCCCGCCTTCCGGGCACCGGACGGCGGCGTCGCGGTCTACTTCGAGGCCGCCGCGGTGATCGTCACCCTCGTACTGCTGGGCCAGGTCCTCGAGCTCCGCGCCCGCGAGCGCACGGGCGAGGCGATCCGCAGTCTGCTGAATCTCGCGCCCAAGACGGCGCGTCGCGTCGCGGAGGACGGCACCGAGGCCGACGTCCCCCTCGACAGCGTCCGCGTGGGCTACCTGCTGAGGGTGCGCCCGGGCGAGAAGGTCCCGGTGGACGGTGTGGTGGTCGAGGGCGCGAGCGCCGTGGACGAGTCGATGGTCAGCGGCGAGCCCATCCCCGTGGCGAAGGCGGCGGGAGACGCGGTGATCGGAGCCACCGTGAACGGCACCGGCACGCTGCTGATCCGGGCCGGGCGCGTGGGCGCCGAGACGCTGCTCGCGCGCATCGTCGCCATGGTGGCCGAGGCCCAGCGAAGCCGCGCGCCCATCCAGGGCCTCGCCGACGCGGTGGCCGCGCGCTTCGTCCCCGCCGTGATCGCCGTGGCGATCGCGGCCTTCCTCATCTGGGCCAGCATCGGCCCCGAGCCCCGCCTCGCCCACGCCCTGCTGGCGGCGGTGTCGGTGCTGATCGTCGCCTGTCCCTGTGCCCTGGGTCTCGCGACGCCCATGTCGATCATGGTCGCCACCGGCCGCGGCGCCGCCGCCGGGGTGCTCTTCCGCGACGCCGACTCGATCGAGCGGATGCGGGACGTGGACACCCTGGTGGTGGACAAGACCGGCACGCTCACCGAGGGACGCCCCCGGCTCACGGAGATCGTGCCGGCGGACGGCTTCGACGCAAACGACGTGCTGCGCCTGGCGGCGAGCCTCGAGCGCGGCAGCGAGCATCCGCTGGCCGACGCGATCGTCCGCGCGGCCGACGAACGCCGGATCCCCCTCGAGACGGTGCGCGACTTCTCGTCCCGCACCGGGCTCGGGGTGACCGGGGTCGTGGACGGACGTGCTCTCGTGCTCGGAAACGCGCGCCTGCTTCGCGACGTCGGCGTGGATCCGAAGCCCCTCGCCTCGAGAGCGGACGCCCTTCACGGCAAAGGCGCCACCACGGTGCTGCTCGCGGTGGACGGCCGGCCGGCGGGCCTCCTCGGCGTCACGGACCCCGTCAAGGACTCGGTGCCCGAAGCTCTCGAGCAGCTGCACGCGGAGGGCCTGCGCATCGTCATGCTGACCGGCGACACCGAGCGCACGGCTCGCGCCGTGGCCGCGAGCCTGTCCGTGGACGAGGTCATCGCGGAGGTGCTGCCCGAGGGCAAGGCGGAGGTGGTGAAGACCCTCGGCGAGAGCGGTCGCATCGTCGCCATGGCCGGCGACGGCGTGAACGACGCCCCCGCGCTGGCGACCGCCGCCGTGGGTATCGCCATGGGCACCGGAACCGACGTCGCCATGGAGAGCGCCGGCATCACGCTCGTGAAGGGCGATCTGCGGGGCATCGTCCGCGCCCGCAAGCTCAGCCGGGCGACCCTCCGCAACGTCCGGCAGAACCTCTTCTTCGCCTTCGCCTACAACGCCCTCGGCGTCCCGATCGCCGCCGGCGCGCTCTATCCCGTTCTCGGGGTGCTGCTGAGCCCGATGCTCGCCGCCGCGGCCATGAGCGTCTCCTCGGTCTCGGTCATCGCCAACGCCCTGCGTCTCCGACGCACTGCACTCTGACCGCGACGCTCAGCAGCAGTCGTCAGCCGAGAGACCCTCCCGGCCCTCCTTCACCAGCCAGGGCACCATCACCAGCGCCGCGGCGGGGTCGGCCCACCACCAGCCCAGCGTCGCATTCGCCACGAGGCCCAGCAGCAGCGTGAAGGAGAGATAGGAGCAGGCGAGGGTCTCCTTCGCCTCGGCGCGGAGTGCCGCGCTGCCGATCCGCGCGGCCGCGCGCAGCTTCCCCAGGGCCATGAGAGGCATGATGAGGAACGATGCCAGTGCCAGTGCGATGCCGAGCCAGCTCTCCGATGGCGCGTGAGCGGTCAGCAGCGAGTAGCCCGCCTGGCCCACCACGTAGAGCGCCAGGGCGAGGAAGGTGACACCGATGAAGCGGCGCACCGTACGCTCCGCGCTGCGCACTCGCGCCTGCGAGGCCTCCCTCGCCTCCAGGGCCAGGCGCCAGAGCAGCACGCTGGCCGCCGCGCACTCGATGATGCTGTCGAGCCCGAAGCCCACCAGCACCACGCTCGACGCCTGGAACCCGGACCAGAGTGCGAGCCCCGCCTCGACCGCGTTGTAGATCGCCGTGAGCAGGACCAGCACGAGAGCCGTCCGCATCGCACGGGCGAACGTCGCGGCTCCGGTCCCGGTCGGCGCCACGTCTCCCAGGCGGGGCGGCGCACCGCTGGGCGCCGTCACGGGCGTGCCGTGTATCCGCGCGGACCGCGCTGACCGGCGAGCTGGCTCTGGATCTCCGCGACCCAGGCGCAGAGACGGGCCCGGGTCTCGCGTGGGTCGATCAGGTCGTGCACACCGAAGTCCTCGGCGCGGGGAAAGATCGACTGGGCCTCGGCCATCTCCGCCTCGAGCTCGCGGCGTCGCGCCTCGGGATCCGGCGCCGCCGCGATCTCGTTGCCGTAGGCCAGGGCCACCCCGCTCTCCAGGGGCAGCGCACCGCTCTGGGCCGAGGGCCAGGCCACCACCACGCCGTCGGGCCCCAGGTGGACACCGGCCGCCACGCCGAAGGACCGCCGCAGGATCACCGTGAACCACGGCACCCGGCTCTGCTGCACGGCGAAGAGCGCCTCGACGCCATGGCGGATCGTACCCGCCTCCTCGGCACGGGTTCCGATCATGAAGCCCGGCTCGTCCATCAGGCTCACGATCGGCAGGTGGAAGGTGTCGCAGAGCTCGACGAAGCGGCGCACCTTCTGGGCGCCGTCGGCGGTCATGCTTCCCCCGTAGACGTAGGGGTCGTTGGCCAGCACGCCCACCGCGTGTCCGTCGAGGCGCGCCAGGCCCGTGATCTGGGTCCGTCCGTAGCCCGGCGTGAGCTCGAAGAAGCTCTCGCGATCCACGACCCACCCGATGGCGCGCCGCATCTTGTACGCGCGCCGGCTCTCCCGGGGCACCAGGGTGAGCAGGGCCTCCTCGGCGCGATCGGCCGGGTCGTCGCACGCCACCACCGGCGCCGCGTCCCAGACACTGCTCGGCAGGTAGGAGAGGAAGCGACGGACCTGATGCCAGACATCGGCCTCGTCCGCGGCCACGTTGTCGACGACGCCGTTCGCGCCGTGCACCTGGGCGCCGCCCAGCTCCTCCTTCGACACCTCCTCACCCGTCGCGCGTTCCACCAGGGCGGGTCCGCCCACCAGCACCTGGCTCGTCTCCCGCGTCATCAGCGAGAAGTGGGAGGCCACCAGGCGCGCCGCCGGGAATCCCGCCACCGGACCCAACGCCGCCGACACCATGGGCACCGTGGCCCGGGCTTCGACCAGCGCCTGGTTCGAGGTGGCGCCCTTCACGAAGTCGTAGCCGGAGCGCCCGCGCACGCCACTGATGCCCGAGACCGTGGCACCCCCGGCCTCGAGCAGGCGCACCACGGGGATGCGGCGCTGCACGGCGAGCCGATCCGCGTACTCCGCCTTCGCCATCCCCGCCGGCGAGTAGGCGCCGCCCCGCAGCGTGAAGTCGTCGCCCGAGACCACGCAGTGGCGGCCCTCGATCTCGGCCGTGCCGATCACCGCGTTCGACGGCCGGAAGGCGTCGCCGTCGACGACACCGGCCACTCCCCCGATCTCCCGGAAGCTCCCCTTGTCGGTGAGCGCCGCGATGCGCTCCCGCACGGTCAGGCGTCCGCGCTCGTGGTGACGGGCCACCGCCTCCGCACCACCGTGCTCCGCCGCGATCTCCCGGCGGCGACGGATCTCGTCGACCTCGCGCTTCCAGCTCATCGCCCCCGGAGTCTAGGTCAAGCGCCACCGAAGCCCGAGCGGAGATCGGTCGGTCAAGCGCGGCCGAAGGCCGCACGCGGAGCCTTCTCGGTTC
>Ga0209536_100015378_pt1 | contig 10934 bp, 8 predicted proteins | sample DeeMarSeWOR28_12_FD_187461 | JGI IMG/M metagenome (GOLD analysis project Ga0209536, IMG submission 187461) | Marine sediment microbial communities from White Oak River estuary, North Carolina - WOR-2-8_12 (SPAdes) (version 2) | ecosystem: Environmental > Aquatic > Marine > Intertidal zone >... | reverse complement strand
CAGGGTAAGCCAAAAGCGGGTCATGCGTTTATCAGTAATAGTGAGCACACCAGTCTCTCGCTGCTTGATAAAAATTGGGATTACACTGCCTCTACTGCCAACTACATTGCCATATCGCACGCTGCTGAAACGGGTGGTAGTTCCCGCTGCATAGGTGTTACTTTGCACGAAGAGTTTCTCGGCGGCAAGCTTGGTTGCACCGTACAGGTTTACTGGGCTGACGGCTTTATCCGTGCTCAACGCCATGACCTTCCTTACACCGGAATCAATAGCTGCTTCAATAACATTGCTACTGCCCAATATGTTTGTCTTGATGGCCTCCATTGGATTGTATTCACAAGCGGGGACTTGTTTTAGTGCAGCCGCATGGATCACGATGTCGACGCCATGCATCGCTCGACGTAAGCGCAGGCTATCACGCACATCGCCAATGAAATAGCGAAGGTTAGGATGATCCAAACCACTGGCTCGCATTTCATACTGCTTTAGCTCATCACGGCTGAAGATGATTAATTTTGCCGGCGTATATTCGGAGAGCATGATTTCGACGAATTTCTTGCCGAAAGAGCCAGTTCCGCCTGTAACAAGTATCTTTTTCTCAGACCAATTCATTTATTCCTTGTGCCTCCTAGGAGTTGAACATTTCCGTTTTTTCGCTAAAAAAAGCGGATTATCCATACAACCTTTCTCACCAGTCTCTTGGTTCTCCAGTAAGATACCTGAATGTATGGCCGAATTTTGCCCACCCCTCATCTGATAGAGCACGGCTAATCGGCCACTCTGCTATGGTTTCCCAGTAATTTGAAAGATGCCAGGGGAAAGGTAGTGGATACTCAAAGAAGAACCGGTAGGCGTAATTCCAAGCCTGTTCAACCTGATATCTTTCCAGGCGAAATGCTTCTGTTTGGTTCATTGCCTGGTCGAGTAATTGATAGTATTCTTGCCAGGTACTGGGATCTAAGGTAAAACCCTTACCACGGTAGTGGGTCTGGCCAGCGACTACAACCGGTACGCCACTCATCCCCATTTCCAAACCGACTGTCGTGGTATAGACCATTCCCAAGTCGGCAATTTCCACAAGATCATATGTATTGATTGCTGCATCTGCGGGGAGTAGATGAATGTGACTCAACATAGGATTTGTGTCCAGATCTGGAAGAACTCGCCGAGCGACGTCTGCGACCGATGGTCCGACTAAGTAACGTTCACCAGGATGAATCCGCACAATAAGTTGCACATCGGGTTTATCTGCAAAGTGAAGGATGGTTTGTTCAAGCCATTCGGTCATACTCTCGCTGAATACCTGCCGACCGAGAGTCAAGCTGTCTCCGATAACATTGGCAGGCAGTAAGATAATTAATCGCTCGTCGAGTCCTAGCTCCTGGCGTACCCGGTCGCCGCCCTTGGTGGGTTGCTCTTGCCAAAGACGGGCGAAGTTCTGCCATAGACTAGCGCGCTGGCGGGATGCAAACAAGTCGCGAATCTGTATCCATTGTGAATCGGACAATGGATTATCCTGGCGACATGACCAAAGGATGTCTGTCTCTTGAAGCATAACCTCAGAATTTTTTGCCATCCAGATCCGTCCGCGCTGTTCTCCAAACTCGAAGGTAACGACTGGAATCCCTAAAAAGCGCGCTACTTCATAGACCACGCCCATCTCAAGGATGCTGCCGTTTGGAGTGATGATTACATCGGGAGTGTGAGATACTAACCATTCCAAAGTGGCTTTTGCAGCCTGAGTGTTTCGTTCCAATCGCAAGTGAAAAAGATCGCTTTTTTGGTCAACGTCCTCAATTTGAAGTGTGTATTGCACGTCGCGTATGGACACTTGTTCTATCGCATTTACAAGTTGTAATGGAAGTTCACCTTCCTGATGGTGAATCTCTGTTAGCGAAAATACATTCATCACTTCTCGAATAGGATTTAAGACCTCACTTACCTGCCTTTCCTGTCGGTGGTGTTCGAAGCGATTTAACCGCTTATGCCACTTAATGAAAGGTGTATAAGCCAGACTGACGTCATGGCCAATGGCGGACATTGCCAGTCCAAGCAAGGCGGAGTATTTTATCCAGCTTCGCTGGCTACCAAATATAAATAGGCGCTTGGTATCAGTAATAGGTTCTTCTGAGTGTCTTTTACGAAGCGATAGAACTTCAGTGACTAGCTCTGGCAGGTGGATTTCGAAATTTCGCCAATTGTGTTTTTCCTGTGGTGTTTTAATCTGGTTCCGCAACTGCCAATACAACCCTGCACTGATTGGTAGTTCATCCAGAAGGTGCCGGAACGATGATTTCGTGAATATCCTATTCATGAATACACCATATCCAGATTATTCATGATCTGCCCAGGCTAAGCTTTTCTGCGGTTCGGATACCTGCTGTATTTGCCATTCCAAACGCGGTCGAATGAGCCCTTTCCGTTCTTCTGGCCACTGTGTTCCTGGTGCGCCAGTTATGTTAACGTTAAAATTTAACGCCTGATCATCTTGGAAATATCTCTTTATCCTGTATGCGCTTGCATTAACGCCAATAAAATAACGACCACCGTTCAACAGATCCGCTGGCAAGATGCATCTACTGATATAGTGACCAGCTGGTCTCCCACTGAAAGCTGCATATTGGTCCGTATCGTCGACATCGAATGTAGTGAATACAACTTCACCACGTGAAGTTTGAAGATACAAACCAATGCGTAGCCCAGTAATTTGTTCATCCAGGCGGTACTGCATCTCGATGATCATCGGATCCGTTGAACGCAAAGTGTCCGAGATTCGTCCTTCAGCATCACAGATGCGCAAAGCAAGTGGACGAAACGGTGCCGAACTGGATGGCACTTCATCTTGCGCCCACACCCGTTCACCGACTTGTGCGAATCCCGAGGACATGTAATGGTCCACCGCTTGAGATGAACTACCTAAAAATACCAACCTGCCTTTTTCAAGTACCAGTGTATCTTCGGTAAGACGAAGGATTGCCGACATGTTATGGCTGACAAATAGAACCGTCCGTCCTTCTTTTGCTACTGCGCTCATCTTTCCAATGCATTTGCGCTGGAATTCTGAATCGCCAACCGCTAATACTTCATCGACAACCAAGATTTCTGGATCTAAGTGAGCAGCGACTGCAAATGCTAACCGAACATACATACCACTTGAATAGCGCTTTACTGGCGTGTCGATGAATTTTTCCACTTCTGAAAAGGCCACGATTTCATCGAACTTCCGGTCAATCTCCTTGCGATCCATGCCGAGAATTGCACCATTAAGATAAGTGTTTTCTCGTCCGGTTAATTCCTGGTGAAAGCCAGTGCCTACTTCTAACAGGCTGGCAACCCGTCCCCTTACTTTAATTTGACCTGCAGTAGGGGCTGTAATTCGTGATAGTATTTTGAGTAAAGTGCTTTTTCCAGCGCCATTTCTTCCAATAATCCCCATAACCTGGCCTTGGTTAACAGAGAAACTGATTCCTCTGAGGGCATGAATTTGGGCGCCTTCTCGGTTCCCATGATCATCATCACCAATACGCAGGTAAGGATCAGGTAGATTTCGCAAGCGAGCCCACCATCTGCTGACATCCTGCCGCAGTGTTTGTCCACCGATCTGGCCTAAACGGTAGGTTTTATGCAAGTTTTCAACTTTTATAGCAGTCAACATTGCTTTATCCCTAAATCGTGTCCATGAAAGTGGCTTCGATGCGATTAAAAAGTAACAAACCGATGAATAAGATTACAAGCATGAATGCAAAGCTATATACTAAGTTGATTAGACTGACCGTTCCGGAGCCCAGGTACGCATAACGAAATGCTTCAACAATTGGCGCCAATGGATTGGCGTTTATTAGTGGCTGATACTGCTCTGGTATAGCAGATACAGGATAGATCACCGGCGTGGCATACATCCAGAGCTGGATACCAAAACTAACCAAGAATCGCAAATCACGATAGCGAGTTGTTAACGACGAGACAATAATCCCGAAACCAAGCCCTAGACCAGCCATCATTAATAGTAAGAGTGGTGTGATTAGGACCCACTCATTTGGATGTACTTCTGATCCTACGAGCATGAAGTATGCCAAGAAACCTAAGAAGAGCACGAATTGAATTGCGAAGGCTATCAAGCTTGATATTAATATCGAAATCGGGGCAGCTAATCTTGGAAAATATACCTTTCCAAATAACTGGGCGTTGTTTATAAAGGTGTTTGAGGTTTTGTTTAAACTTTCAGCAAAATAACTCCAGATGACCGTTCCAGACATGTAAAACAGGAACGGAGGTATGCCATCGGTAGGCAGTTTGGCGAATCTTCCAAAGATTATCGTGAATGTGATCGTTGTAAGTAATGGTTGAATCAGATACCATAATGGGCCAAGAATAGTTTGTTTATATATTGAGATAAAATCCCGTTGCACGAATAGTCTGATTAAATCGCGATAATGCCACAACTCGCCCAAGTTCAAGTCGAACCAACCACGTTGGGGTCGGATGATCATTGTCCACTGATCTTCAGCGGAGGGCGATGGTGTGAAGGGCTTAGAATTCAAAGTCATATTTGTAGTGTCTACTCATGGTTATGCCGATCTGTCTGGTTTAGTGATTATTTCGGTACCAATCGATTGTGCGGCGTAAACCTTCTTCAAGGGGCATCTTCGCATCAAATCCAAAATAATCTTTTGCTCGCTGGGTGTCTAACGCCCGGCGCGGTTGTCCATTGGGTTTGCTTGTGTCCCAGATGATTTCACCTTCAAAACCTGTTAATCGAGCTACCAGGTTTGCTAGATCTTTGATGCTGATTTCCTCTCCAGATCCTAAATTAAATGGCTCCGATCCGTTATAGTGTTCTGTTGCCAGCAGCAATCCTTCAGCGGCGTCTTCTACATACAGAAATTCGCGTGAGGGTGAACCGTCACCCCACAGCGTAATCTGGTCCGCATCATGTTCAATCGCATGAATGCACTTACGAATTAAATCAGGGATAACATGCGAGGTTTTACCACCGAAATTGTCGCCAGGACCATAGAGGTTAACTGGTAGGGGGTAAATTGAGTTAAATCCGTATTGTTGGCGATAAGCTTGTGACTGAACTAGCAGCATTTTTTTTGCCAGACCGTAAGGTGCATTGGTCTCCTCCGGATATCCATCCCACAAGTTTTCTTCCTTGAATGGAAGTGGCGTAATCTTGGGATAGGCACAGACAGTACCGATAGCTACAAATTTTTCCACTCCAGATTTCCAGGCTTCGTGAATTAGCTGGACACCCATCATGATGTTGATGTAAAAGAAATCAGCTGGTCTGACGCGATTCGCGCCAATGCCTCCAGCTAGTGCGGCGAGATGTATGATGATATCTGGTTGGGCGTCGTCAAGCATTCTAAGGATATCTTCACGCTTCACTAGATCATATTCTTCAATCCGTGGTACAAAGATATTAGGGGCACCTCTTTCTTCAAGTTTCTTCACAATGAAGGAACCCAAAAAACCAGCACCACCTGTAACACAAACTCGTTTATTTTGCCAGAATTCAGAAGCAACCTTATTCGCCATAATGATTTCCTAATCCTCCATGTGGAGAAGCACTTTTGTTCCATGTATTTGCAGCACAGGCAAATGATCTAATGGGATTTCGGGGTTGTTTGGTACGACTCTAATATTATGTTCTAAGCAAGTTAGGCGACAAATATCTGCAATATCACCATCACCGTCCAAAACAACCTGGTTATAGCCAGCACCTTGGATCACTTCTAACAACTCACCAACCCGGTTGCGTGTTCTGCGATATAAACGCATAGACGCTTCAATATAATTGACCGTCAGGCTCGCTCGGTGAGAAATACCTTTGGGAGTGATAATATATCGCAGTTTCTTCCGTTGGGCGCGTTTGACTTTCACATAACCTTTGTCGATAAAGCGCTTTATATACCAGTTTACAGTGCCCACTGCCACACCAAGCTGCGCTGCCATGGATTTTTGAGTCAGATCAGGATCTCGCTCGATTTGTTCGAGCAGGATCATTTCTCGGTCTAGGTCGGTCTTAGTTTTGGTCTCTGAAAGCATCGGTCTGCACCATCCATAATCTAAAATTCAGCCGTTGAATTATAACCTAGATTATGAATTGTCAAGGGTGAAATTTGATACTCTAATTTTTAGAACATATGCAAATTAAGCGCGTTTTTTCGCCTTCCCTTAAGAGCGCGCTTTATAATTGGAGTTTAATTCCTGCCAATAACTGATAAAAATATCTCTTCGTAAGCATCGACCACTTTTTCGATGTCGAATTGATGAGCTTTTTTTCTGCTAGCTTTTCGGAAGCGTTCTAGTGCTACGTGGTCTGATAGCAGTTCTTCAAGGCATTTTATAAAAGAATTCTCATCATCACTATCGATCAGGTAACCATTAACACCATCTTCAACTAAATCCACGAAACCGCCTATTCGGGAGGCAACGATACACAAACCGAGAGCTAAACCCTGTACACCTGAAACTGGTAATCCCTCCGAAATGGAGGGCATAAATAGAATATCGCTCTTTAAAAACCACTGGATAACATCATCGGGTGTAACCCAACCGGGGAGCAAAAATCGGTCCATCAATCCTGCGCGCTGAATTTCTTTTTCCATCTCACCTCGAAGTGGACCATCACCGAGTAGCGTGCATTGCCAGTTTAAGCTCTTAAGATTAATTAGTGTCCGTATCAAGAGTAATGGATTCTTTTGGTGGACAAATCGACCAGCAAATACAATTCGTGGTGGTTTGCCGACCTTAAGTACGCCTGGATCAAGTTGGGATAGATCTACACCATTTGGGATCGTATCAATCTTCACTGGATAGTATTTTAAAGCTAATTGCCTGGAATATCCGCTGACTGCTACGACACGAGCTGCATCGTGCCAAATTGGATGGGTCAATGGAGTTAACCAGCGGAACCAGTTATCGGTTTTTGAAGGCACCCCTCCGGGAACGTCTCCGAGGTGTGCAGTTAACACATATTTGATCCTCGATGAGCGCCATAAAAACCAGGCAACTGGTCCAGATGGAACCGCAAAATGGACGTGGACGATGTCTGGCGACCATTCCTGGATGTTTTTTAATCCGGAGATCGATCCACTAAGCACAAAACCTCCCATATCGAGTAGGGAGGCTTTATATGGTAGGCGTCTGGCGACAGGAACACGAGTAATAAACAACCCCGCAATATTTTCCTCCTTCGACAGACCTTTGAAATGACTTGTTAATACGCGGACTTTATGACCCCGTTGAACCAGATTATGGCAGATATCCATTGCCGCTCTTCCTCCACCTCCACCGATCGGTGGAAATTCGTAAGAGACTGTGAGGATACGCACTACTCGTCAACCTGCCTTGTTTCTGGTGGATTGATCACCTGTCGAACCGTGTATATCGGCTTTTGTTGGGATTCATGGTATGTCCGCACCAGAAGTTCCGCAATCAATCCCATGAGAATGGATTGGAATCCCAAGATAAGAAACATGGTACTCATTTGAAATAAGGGTGAATCAAAGACCGAAATTTTTAGCCATAGTCTGCGGATGATCAGGAAAATCAGGATCATTGAACTGATGACGATCAAGAACACACCTGCTCCCCCAAACAGGTAGATCGGTTTATTTGAATAGCTGATCAGGAATTTTACTGTTAATAGATCCAAGAGGACTTTAAATGTTCGTGTAAGCCCATATTTTGTACTTCCGTGTTTTCGTGGGTGGTGTTGAACTGGCACTTCGATCATTTTTGCACCCACAGCATTGGCGTAGGCAGGTATAAAACGGTGCATTTCACCATACAGTTTAAAATTTGTGATGACTTCGCGCTTGTATGCTTTCAGAGTGCAGCCATAATCATGTAGGTGTACGCCTGTTATGAGTGAAATAATTGAGTTCGCGATCCGTGATGGTAGGATTCGGGTGAGGAACGGATCCTTGCGATTTGTACGCCATCCGCTGACCACATCATAACCATCTTCGACCTTTTCAATCATGAGAGGTATATCTGCAGGATCATTTTGATAATCCGCATCGATCAAGACGATGATATCTCCCATGGAATAATCAACTCCGGCTGCAATTGCTGCAGTCTGACCAAAGTTGCGTCGGAGACTGACCAGGCGTGTCCTACTCGGATCGTTATTTGCCAATTCTTCCATGATTTCACTTCCACCATCATCACTCCCATCATCCACTAGGATGATCTCCCAATCAAGGTGTAGAAGCTCGCTCATGGTTTGCTGAACCGCAGAATGCAGCTCACGAATGTTGTCCTTTTCGTTATAAACCGGGACAACAACGGAAATATCCATTATCCCTCCGTAAGTTTATTTTATTGACTATGAATTTATACCACTAACCCGAATAGGATTTGTACGTTTGTGTTATCCGGTATATCTCAAATACGTATTATTCAATTTGATCCCGGTAATACGAATAAAAGATGTTTCAAGGCTTCTAATATGAGATCGAGCATGTATCCGAAACATCCACCTTAGGAATTAAAATCTGGATGTGAACCAGGCGTAAGGTTCTCAACTCCTCATAGAAACAAAGGATTGGTTTCGAAATCCGCTCTACCCAAATATCATTTTCTTCACCAAATGGACTACCCGATCCTTTTAACTGGTCATACAATGGTTCAACAATGATCATATCAAACCTTTGATTTTCTAAATCGTCGTAAAACCGGTATAAATATTCTTCGTTGCCAGCCATCGCCATTTCCATTAAAAAGACGCGTTCATAATCCGGAATTAACCTGAGTTGATTTTTATACATGGAAGTGAGCAAATGGCGGTTTGATATGAACAATACATTGGCGCCATCCTCACTCGCGCTAGATAAATACTTGTCGACTGCTTCAGCACTCCTTTTTACTTCTTTATCCATTGGGAGCAGGTCGGGTGGAGCATAACCAGCTATTGTAAGAAGAGATAAAACTATGATGGAGCTGACCAGTCCGAATTTCTCAAATCGAGCAGGCAGTTTCTGGTTATGCGCGTCGCTAAAAGTTGATAAGGCTCGCTCTGGAGCTATGAAGTCAGGCTGCGCTTTGTTGAAATAAATTGTAGTGGTGATTACGATCAAAATCACCAGATAGGCGTCCAGATTGTGTAAATTGCTACCGCCTCCAATCTTTGTGCTGACGATTATCCCTCCTATAAGCATAATGAAAAGAAATAAACCCAGGCTGAAGATACGAATTGGATGGTAGAGATGCCATCTGGTTTTATTGTTTATCTTCTTTGCTAACTCACCTAATATCAACAAGATTAAAGGTAAGGAAATAACTGTAATGCCAAATAAGATTCCCGGAGGGTATGTGGAATTCGGTAGTAATCGATACCAAAGCAAATTGGATGAAAAAGTGGTAGTGAAATAATCGATAGGATTTCCAGATTTCAAGATATATACCACATAGCTAAGACCTGCGATCGCGGTACCGGAGAGTATCCAAAAGACAGGTTCGACGAGATATCTGAAAACCTGAAGTGTATTTATTGTTTGCTTATGCAGTGAGTTTGAAAAATCATAATCAGGTTTTTGGAAATTGCTCCTAAGAGGCACCTCAAGAAGGTAGATCGTTGCGGCTAAAAGACCCGGAACAACTAACCAGTTCACTCTACTGATGCCTGCCCAAACTGATGCTATGGCGATAGCGAGAAAGGATTTAATCAATCGTGATGAAGTGGGACGTGATTTATTTGTGTCGAAACCAACGAGTACAATGGAAATGGGTAACAGCAAATGATAATATACGGGTCCAATTCCAAGATAAAGGAATATCCACATCATTAGCAGGCCGCGACGGAATCCTTTTACTGCCAACCGCTGACTTAAAATAATAGCGGTTATAAGCGGCATGGTGATAACTAATAAATACTGCCATGCGCGATGGATCCATTGAGTTGAGATAGGAAGAAGATGAGGGGGTGAGAGTATCAGGTATTCGCTTGGGTGCAGAACTGGCAGGGGAAATTCTTGACCGTAAATGCTTTTGGAGAAAAACAATGAAGCGTTGTAATAACGGCTAGTCTCAGACCATCCGCGTGTGAATGTGTAATCCGTTATTTGAGACAGTGCAGCAGCTAGTTGGTATCCAAATGTCGTAACAAGAGCGGCAATGAGTATGGAATTAATCCAGATTAGCTGGATGGTAAGGGGTTGTTTCAGGTTCCAAGCTTTAAGCAGTACGCTGTTTAATAGAACTACGATCCAGAATGAGAACATAAATGTCGCCAGGTTGCGGGTGTGCTGTCCGATTGGTCCAAATACGAAATAGCCAAGAAGAGCGACCAGTATGCCCATGATGATAAGGTTGAACCATCGAAGATAACTTAACTTGATTGTCACATATTTTAGAATATTAGCGATGTTGCGTTGAAAGCGCGTCCATGACAGTACTAATACAGTCACAGTGATTATCATGGCTATAACACTTATTGCAATGACTATATTCCACATTTGAGGCGACATCCATCGGCGGAAAGCTTGGGAAATATCAATAAGGGCAAATATGCTCAAGATGTTGATAAGGATTGTGATCAAAAGGACAATATTCAACAGAAGCAATGTTGAAGATCGAAGCCTTCCACTATTGGATGTCAGGGATTGAGACGATGTCATTTAGAACGGTTCCTAATCAAGTCCCAAGCGAGAAGTAGTAAAGCAGTTATCGCTCCAAGCGCAAGTGTCAATAGTATGGACTCTACAGGCCATAGGAATGCCGTGTAACGCCTTATAAACCAGGGCACCAACCAAATAATGAAACTCAGGACGACGAAGATAAAACGCCGAAACCATGGAGTCGGTTGGCGTCTATGATTTACCCAAGTCCAAGCGACTAGGGCACTGTGCAAAGATGCAAAGGTTGTGCGATATCTGGGATTATCCCATAAATCGCTGCCACCACGGTATGCAGCGATTAAGATA
>Ga0209536_100015377_pt1 | contig 10935 bp, 5 predicted proteins | sample DeeMarSeWOR28_12_FD_187461 | JGI IMG/M metagenome (GOLD analysis project Ga0209536, IMG submission 187461) | Marine sediment microbial communities from White Oak River estuary, North Carolina - WOR-2-8_12 (SPAdes) (version 2) | ecosystem: Environmental > Aquatic > Marine > Intertidal zone >... | reverse complement strand
AAAATATCCGCCCTGGCGGGTGTTTTGAAACTGGGACCGGTCGTCGGTGCAAAATTTATCGGCCTCGTGCATGGCCGCCGGCTGCCAGTAGGAATCGTAATCTACCAGCGATGCAAAGGCGCCTTCGTCCAGCCAACCGGCCGCAATGGTGGCATGGGGCGTTTTCTTCATCGGTCCGGCCGTCACCACGATATCGCAGCCGGAGACGGCCTCGCGTGGTGATGAAACCGCTATCACCTCCAGATCGAAATTATGGCTGATGTCCGCGGCAAACTGTTGCCGGGCATTTTCACTCAGATCATAGGCCATGACCTTTTTCAACGGAAACAGCTCCCTCATGGCCTCCACATGGCTGCGCCCCTGAACGCCGCAGCCCAGCATTCCCATCACGGCGGACTCCAGCCGTGCCAGATGGCGGGCGGATATGGCGCTGGAAGCCCCGGTGCGTTTGGCCGTAATCCAGACGCAGTCCATTACGGCCAGGGGCAGGCCGGTTTCAAAATCGTTATATATGACCAGCCCGGAAATATAGGGCAAGCCTTTAGACGGGTTTCCCGGAAAAGCGCTGACCCATTTAATGCCCGCCGCTTTGAGATCCGGGATGCAGGCCGGCATGGCATGCAGGAAGCTGTCGCCGCCGCCGGGGTGAATACCCGGTTTGGGGGGCATCTCGGTGCGGCCTTCGCCCTTGGCGCGGAACATTACCTCCATCGATTCGATAATTTCAGCCATCTTCAGGTCAACGTTTACAACATCGGCCTGGGAAAGATAAAGAAGCTGTTTTGTTTGATTTTGCATGGTTCCTCCTATTTGTTCAGTTTTTTCCATATGGATTATTCTTACTAAGTTATTCTTTGGGGATACCCTTCAATACTGATAGAAATGTCCAGATCAGCGCTTTACCAAAATGGACTATCTTTTGAATGAGGTCAAGGAGAATAATTGGCAGTTTTTTTTAAGTTGATTTTGCTAAAAAAACAGACTACCCAATTGATAACGCAACCAAAAGCCAAGATCGAACCGCCAACAAGATCGAACCGCCAAAAGGTGGCCAAGGAGCAGATAGATATGAATTCAACCATTGATTCAAAACTTATCGGTGAAGCCTGGCCGTCAGTTCAACCCTTTGAAGATCAGCAAGTTTATGGCTCGGTCGAATTGGAACCCCGAGGCGAGTTCGTGGTCAGAAGTTTCGCCACTTTTATCCTGACCTATACGGCCGGCCGATACGGTATTGACGACAGCGGCGCCATCCGGGTCGCCTTCCGCATGGTCGGCGACTGGGGCCGGCTCCAGACCGACCATCCGGCGGCGCCAAACTATGTCAGCGCCGAAACCAGCGGCAAGGCCCGGCTTGTCCTCGATGCCAGCGCCAGCGGGGTGAGCCCCAGGCCCAGAGACAAATGCCTGACCATCCGGGTGACCGGCGGGTATCTTGCGGCGGGCGAGACCATTACCATCATTTTCGGCGACACGTCCCAGGGCTCACCGGGTTTTTTGCTGCAGACCTTCGCCGGAACCGCTTTTGAGTTCAAGGTCTCGGTCGACCCCTGCGCGGTCGGCCACTTCGTGCCCCTGGCCGAGGCTTTGGAGATCGCAGTCGTTGCGGACGAACCGGCTGTCTGGAAGGCGGTGCTGCCCAGTCTGCGCCGCCCGGCGGAAGCATTTCGCTTCGGCTTCAAGGCCGAAGACGCCTGGGGCAATCCGACCCCCAAAGCCCGCGGCCGCTTTCGGTTGGTCGCCAGCCTGCCGGTGGACGGCCTGCCCGAACAGTTCGACTACCCGCCAGACCAAAAATCGATTATCTTCGAGAATCTGACGGCCGGCCGGGAAGGCGTCTTGCGGATCGAGGTGCTGGATGAGGCCGGTCAACGGGTGGCTGAATCCAATCCCATGGTCGTTAGAGCCGGCGCCCGGGCCGGCTTCTGGGGCGATCTTCACGGCCAGAGCGGCGAATCGATCGGCGTCGGTGCGGCCCAAGAATATTTTCAATTCGCCCGCGACAGGGCCTTTTTGGACGTGACCAGTCACCAGGCCAATGATTTCCAGGTCAACCAGGCCTTCTGGCAATACTTAAACCGGTTGACCCGGGAATTTCAGCAAGACGGCCGGTTTGTCGTATTCCCGGGCTACGAATGGTCCGGCAACACCGGCGTCGGCGGTGACCGCAATGTTTTTTTCAAGACCGAGGGGCGGCCGATGCGGCGGTCTTCCCACGCCCTGATAACCGATCGGTCGGACATCGCGACCGACGCCCCCGATGCGCAAACTCTTTTCAAAGCCCTGGCCGATGAAGACTGCCTGACCTACGCCCATGTCGGCGGCCGCTACGCCAATGTGGCTTTCGCCCACGATCCCGCCATCGAGACGGCCGTGGAAATTCACTCGGCCTGGGGAACCTTCGAGTGGCTGTTGGCCGATTGTTTTGCGCTGGGACACCGCGTGGGCGTGGTCTGCAACAGCGACGACCACAAAGGTCGCCCCGGGGCCAGCTATCCCGGCGCTTCGACCTTCGGCGCCTATGGCGGGTTGACCTGCTTTCTGGCTGAGGAGTTGACCCGCGACGGGATATTCGCGTGCCTGAGGCGCCGCCACCATTACGGCACCACCGGCACCCGCCTGCATCTGGACGTCAGGGTCCGCTTTGCAACCGAAGGACGCGTTTTCGACCGCGATCCCAAGGTATTTGACAATACCCGGCCGCAAAAATCCAAGGAAGCCATGATGGGGGACATCGCGCAGACTGCCGACCCAACCGTAAGACTTAAAATCGAGGCGCTCACCCAGGCCGGTATCGAGCGCATCGAAATTAGAAACGGCAGCGAGGTTCTGGAAACCATCCGGGGGTATGGCCCCCATGATCTGGGCGGGCGGATCCGGGTTGTCTGGAGCGGTGCCGAATACCGCGGCCGCAGACGCGAGACAGCCTGGCAGGGGCAGGCCAGATTTAAAGCAGCCGCCATCCGGCACTGGCAAGGGATAAATGCCTGGAATCCGGAGCGGCAATTGGAAATGGTCAACCATGACACGGTGGTGTTTGATGCCATCACCACGGGCAACTTCGGCGGGTTTGACGCCTGGCTCGATGAGAGACCCGATGCCCGCCTGGAGATCGAAACCAATCATGGCGCGATTGCAGAGAAATTATCCGATCTGAATATGAATGAAGCGATCCTGGAGGCGGGCGGCCTGGCAAGATGTCTGCGGGCGTTTCGCCTGCCGCATAAAAATCTGCCCCGGCAATACGAAACCGAAATTGAGGTGGCCCTCAGACCGGGCAGGGGGGACAATCCCATCTGGGTTTGCCTGACCCTGGAAGACGGATCCCAGGCCTGGAGCAGCCCGATTTACCTTTTTAACGCCCGGTAGGATTGCCTTGATACGGTCCGGTGAAAATCAAGCATTTCACCCTTGTTTCGCAGGCTGATGGCCGGGGCGCCGCCCCGCGAACTGGACGATATCGCCCGGGCGGTCATCGATGGCTTGAACCAAACCCTTGAATTTATCAAATAGGAGCAGCGATGAAGGTAACCGTATTGACCGAATCAGAATTAAGGCAGGTGGTTAAAGTGGACCGGCAGGCCGTTGCGGCAATCGAGCAGGCTTTCACCTGGTTGGCCGAGGGCAAGGTGGCCATGCCGCCGATTATGCATATCACCGTACCCGAATATGAGGGTGACGTGGATATTAAGTCCGCCTACGTCAGCGGACTGGATCGTTTTGCCGTAAAAATTGGCGCGGGGTTTTTCCAAAATTACAAATCAGGCCTGCCCAACAGCCCGGCCATGATGGTCGTGATCAGTGCCAAAACCGGAATGGCTGAGGCGATTTTACTGGATAATGCCTATCTGACCGACGTCCGGACCGGTGCGGCCGGTGCGGTGGCCGCCATGCACCTGGCGCCGGCCGAGGTAACCACCGCCGGTGTGATCGGCGCCGGTGCCCAGGGCCGCTATCAGATGATGGGTTTGAAAACCGTCCGCGATTTCAAACGGCTGCTGGTTTATGACCTGGATGAAAGCCGCGTCAAACAGTATGTCGCGGAGATGCAGTCCGTTTTGAACGTTGAGATCCTGCCGGCCGCGAGTGCCGAGGAGGTCATTCGCCGCTGTCAGGCGGTGGTTACCTGCACGCCCTCCCGCAAACCGTTTATTGACCCCGCATGGATTCATCCCGGTCTGCACATCACCGCCATGGGAGCTGACCTGACGGGCAAGCAGGAACTCGCAGCACAGTCCGTCGCCGCCGCCGATATTCTCGTTTGCGACCGCATGTCCCAAAGCTTTACAATGGGTGAATTCCAGCATGCGTTTAGTGCCGGCCTCATTTCCGAAGCCTCGCCGGTTATTGAATTAGGTGAAATCACCGCCGGCCGCCAACCCGGCCGTCAAACCGATGACCAAATTACCATCTGCGACCTGTCGGGTACGGGCGTCCAGGACACCGCCATCGCCAATCTGGCCGTCGAGCAGGCCTTGGGCAAAGGTTTCGGCGCCCAAATCGAGACCGGCAACGGGCCCTGATGCGATTTCCCTGGACGCGATTTGTTTCGGTCACCGATCCAAAAAGGACTGCGCTTAATCAGGCCCCTTTCATAGGTCGGACCGGGATGCCCCCATAAGGGCTAAGTTGCTATTGGGGGGAAAATTGAAAAGAAGAACATCGAACGTCCAACATCGAACGTTGAAGGGAAAAAATTGGTCAAACGCACATATGATCTGGAAGAAAGGCTGCTGGAGTATTCGGTGCGAATCATTAAAATTGTTTAACAGCTTCCAAATACCAGAGTCGGTAATCATGTCGCCGGCCAATTATTAAAATACGGAGCGAAGCGACATCATTATTCGATGTTCAACGTTGAATGTTCGATGTTGGATGTTCATTATTCAAAATAGCTCTATATGACCTCAATGCTACGGGCGAACAGTTATAAAATTACTTAGCGTTTATGAGAATGCCATCCGCTGGGATATAACCACGGCTGCAAAATCAAGCCGTGGCCCGCGCGGCCGCAAATTTTTAAGCGGCCGTTATACCGGCTCGGTGATGTCTTCTCCGGTCAACGTGATGGCGGCGTCTATCAATGCCAGGTGGCTGTAGCCCTGGGGGAAATTGCCCAGCAGTCGCTTGGTGTCGAAATCGATGTCTTCGCTCAGCAAGCCCAGGTGGTTGCGGTAGGACAGGATCTGCTGAAACAGAGTTTGCGCCTCTTTTCGGCGGCCAATTTTACAAAGACTTCTGACCATCCAGAAGGTGCAGACCGTAAATGAGGATTTTGGCAGACCGAAGTCGTCACGGTTGCGGTAGCGGTACATTAACCCGTTTTGGCCGAGTTGCTTGCGCGTCTCGATGACGGTGCTCACATACCGGGGATCATCGGCCGCAATGAAACCGTAGTGCTCCATCAGCAGGTTGGCCGCGTCCAAATCCTTTTCACCATAAGCCTGAACAAAGGCGTTGACCTCCGGGTCCCAGCCTTTTTTTAAAATGTCGCTGCGAATTTTTTGGCGCATGCCGGACCACACGTGCACATAGTTTTCCATGGAAAACCGCTCGGCAATTTTCATGGCACGATCCATGGCGACCCAGCACAGCACCTTGGAAAATGTGAAATGCTTCTTGCGGCCGCGGATCTCCCAGATCCCGCGATCCTTCTTCATCCAGTTGTGCTCAACGTGCCGACCGAGGGTTCTGACCACGGTCCAGAGATCCTCCCGATTTTCCACCGTATTGCGTTTAAATATTTTTAAATACTGGTAAATGACGTCCAGCAGGACTCCGAAAATGTCGTTCTGCTTCTGTTTGTAGGCGTCGTTTCCGATCCGGACGGGTTTTGAATCTCCATAACCCTGCAGGCGCGGCAGGATCTTTTCAGTCAGGTTTTTTTTGCCGTTGATACCGTACATGATCTGGATTTTTTCATCCTTGTAGGGAATCACGTCCAGAATAAAATCCAGAAATCGCTTGGCCACCCGATAATGTCCCAGGGTGGTCAGGACGGCGATGTTCATGGAGGCATCCCGCACCCAGCAGAAGCGGTAATCCCAGTTGCGGACGGATCCGATTTCTTCGGGCAGGGAGGTGGTCAGCGCCGCCAAAATGGCGCCGGTCTTCTGAAATGTGAGCAGCTTCAGCACCAGAGCACTGCGGACGATCTCCTCGTTATACCCGGCAAAACGCCGGGTTTCAGAGGACCAGTTGAGCCAGTAGACTCTGGTTTTCTCAAATTCCAACTGCACGGAATCCAGATCCAGCTCGACCAGCTTCTGATTGTAGCTCATCAGAAAATAGCGATCCTGCTCAATTCTGATCGGCTTTCCTTTGGCAATTATGCCATAGTCGAGATCGGAGTAGAGGTAAACCGATTCGTAGGGACCTGCGGCCGTGAGGACCTTGACATACTTGCGGCGGATTTCCGTTTTGGTTTCATTCAGTCCGTAGCCGGGCCGCGGGTTATAATTGACGCGTATGACCGGCTTGCCGGATATGTGGCGCACATAGCGGATAATATCCGGCGGGCAATGGTAGGCGCCGGAGTCTTTTTTATAGCGGGGCATGAAATCAATGAGTTCAAAATGATCTTTGCCCCGCTTAAACGATGTCACCAAAATGTTCGTCCTGGGCAGGTACTGCTGGGAAATCTTATACCCGGCGGCCACCCGCACAGCGAATTCGCCGCCGATATTCCGATCCAGTATTTTGGCAAAAAACGCGGTGGAGTCAAAATACGGCAGACAACACCATTCAATCGTTCCATTTTCGGATACCAGGGCCGCGCTCGTGCAATTTCCAATCACGCCGTAATTCAGGTTGTCCATTCAATCGTCCTTTATTCATCCGGTTTGTCTGATTTTATTTTAACCTGAAATCCGCCGTTTTATCAAGCCCTGATAGACGGCCGCCGGTGTGAAGCCGCGCTGGTAAGGGCATCCGGGGCGCTTCCGGAGCGCAGAAAAATTAAAGTTAAGAATTTGGGGGCAGGTTTAGCACCTATATATTACATCAGCTCTGTTTTATACTGATGCTTGCGGGCCATGGTTCGGTACTTAAACAATTCATTTTTGGCCAAAGCCGCGCCTCCCTGCAGTTTCGGGTCGTCTGCCGTTCGGGGATCAAAAGCCTTTAATCTGTAAGGCTGCCGGCTGTCGCCGGTCGCTTCTTTAATCAACCGGGCGGCCCCGGCGATTTCCGCCGGGGTGATGTAGCTGAATGGTTCAATGTCATCATTTTTTCTGTCTAACGGCGCGATGGTGGTGTAGAAGTAATAATCCTCGCATTGGCAGACCCGGGCGATACTTCTTTTTATTTCCTGCGGGTCGACCGGTTGCGCCAAAAGCGAGTCATACAATTCCAAAGACCCTTTGACCTCCATGATTACCCGGTCGGCCAGTCCCCGATCCAGCACCTGCTCCAGCAAAGAGGCGTTCACGCCATTGGTCTCAATCTGCAGTTTGAGCTGTTGCCTTTTTAATAAAGCGAAAACCTCAAGCAGCCTTTCACCGTGGGCCGGGTCGCCGCCGGAAATATGGATTCCGTCCAGCCACCGGCCATGCAGCAAACCGGGTTTGAAAAAGCCCTGCAAGGCCGGTCCTGCGATCAGGTGTGCCAACACCACGGGCAGGCCCTGGCACACGGTTCGACCTTCGCTGAAAATGGGAAACTCCACCCCATCCGGGCCGCGGTGGATCTGATTCCGGTGGTCCCGGTAGAAGTTGCTGAAAGTTTTGCGACCCTCGCCCAGCGCGTCAATATCCTGGTAGGTTCGGCCGTTTTCGTCCAGATACTGTTTGACGATTTTGCAGCGCAGACAGCCCGGCGCAGAATATATGGTGATTGACATAACTTTTTTCCTGTCACTTAACCCGGATAAATCTGAATCCTTTTCATGCTTCGATTCGGCTTCCTGCGAGTCGGTTCATCAAATTCGATAGAATACCCCAAATCTTCAATCTTCAATCATCAATATTCAATTCCGGCTCGTCCGTGTCGGACGTCACACACAGGGCCGAGGATGACTGGTAGGGCAGGGTGCCTTCTACGCGAACCTCCCCTTCGGCCCCGCCGGCAGCGGCGCCCGGCACCCGAAAGGTGGTGACATCGATGGGCGCGATGGCCGTTTGCCGGGGCGGGTCCAACTGGGGCACCCATTCATAGGGCACGCGGTAGGCCCGGTAGACCATGTTCATTTTAAAATGTTTGCCCCAGTAAGGACTGATGTACTCCCAGACCAGCCGGTGATCGGCGGTGACTTCGATGATGCGCCCGCCGCTGCCTTCCGCAATCAAGGTGTTGCCGTTGGGCAGGCGCTGGGCGCTGCTGATAAACGGGCTGTAAAAGCGGTTGCTGTCGGTCGGGTGGACGAACCCGGCCTCGGCCGGCCCATACTGCCAGATAATTTTCAAGCTTACCGGATCGAATTCCAGCACCCGTGAGTAATCCCGCAGGGCATTTTTGGCGCCGGTGGGGCTGCCGGGATTGGGTGCGCCGTATCCGGCCCAGCCCCCGTTGTCAAAGACCAGAATATTGCCTTCGCCCGGCAGGCCTCTGGGGATCATGTGGGCGTGGTGTTGTCCGATAATCCAGCCCAACTCAATCTGCTCGGGTGTTTCATCGTAATTCGGGCCGACCTTCCAAACGATCCGGCCGGTCTCTTTGCTGATGATAAAAATGATGTTGGTTTCCCGGCCGTCGGTGATGATGTTGTCCGGGTGGAAGCGTTCGTCACCGTTGTCATACCATTTGTTGGGGCCCAAAGTGGACATGGAATTCAGGTGCATCCAATCGCCCATGCCGCCGCCGGCGGGCCGCATATTGGGATCGCGGCTCAGGATGTTTTTGGCATCCTCGCGAAAACCGAACTCCGCGAAGTGTTCGCTGCAGACCCATTCCCACACCAGATCGCCGTCCCAGGTGACTTCGTAAATGGTGTCGTCCAACAGGGGCTTGTCGGATATATCTTTGCAGACGAGATTTTTGTGGCCGATCATCAGGGTGTTGCCGCCGTCTGCCTTCGGGTCCATGCCGGGGGTAAAATACCCGACCGGATTGCCTTCGCGCTGAAAGTCGTGATGAACGCGGGCCATCCACTGGGGCGCTTCCCCGGGGTCTTCGATGTATTCGTACTCGTTGAACTGCCAGACGATGCGGCCCTCCCAATCGACCTGGATCAGGTCGCGATAATCCTGCATGCCGAAATTGGTATTGCGCTCCCCGGTATGGCCCAGCACGCTGCCGTCCGGCAACAGCTTATTGGGAAACCCGTGCAGGCCTTTCCACAGGCGTACCTCGCGGCCGTTCATGTCGATCAGCAGCGCCCCATGCTCCTTGGCCTGGAAGATGGTGTAGCCGTTCCAGCACTGCTCCGGCAGGTAAACCGTGGCGCCGGTGGGATAGATGGTCGGGTATGTCATTTAGGGCTCCTTTCCTTATAGTAAAAGACCGGAGTGTTGGAGTAATGGAGTATTGGGGTGATGGATTTATGAATAGTTGATATAATGGGAAAATTTAAGCCATAGTAGGATTTCGCATTACCAAAGGCAAAAGGGTAAAAATCTGATCTATTTCCGTTTCTAAGCCCAACACTCCAATACTTCAATACTCCATTACTCCAATACTCCAGTAGCTTAATTCCAAATCCCCTTACTGGTCTACTCAAGTCTCGGTCGTCGGGTCCTGGGCCCGTTGCGCTGCTCGCCGGTCCTTGTAGAGGGGAATCAGCACGATCAGGACCGTCAGAATGATCAGTGCCAGCGATATCGGTCTGGTGAAAAAAATGAGCGGACTGCCCTCGCCGATGCTTAAACTTTCACGCAGACGGGTTTCCAGGATCTCACCCAGCACCACCCCCATGACCAGGTTGACCACCGGCCATTTCAGCCGCAGGAGAATATACCCCAGAACACCCATGAAAACCGCGACCGCCGCATCGAAGATGCGGGTGTTGACCGCGTAAATGCCGACTACCGAAATCAGCATGATGTTTACGGCCAGCAGGGTGGAGGGAATCCGGACAATCATGGCAAAGGGCTTGAGCCAGAATGCCAGCATTAGAAAGGCGGTGATATTGATCAAAAAGATCGAGCAATAGAGCGTGTTGATCAAAACCGGTTCTTTGACCAGCAGCAGGGGGCCGGGATAAATGCCGTTGATCGTAAAGACCCCCAGCAGCACGGCACTCAAGGCATCACCCGGAATGCCGAGGGTCAGCAGCGGGATCATGGCGCCCGCGGGCACCGCATTGTTGCCGGCTTCCGAAGCCAGGCAGCCCTCGGGCGTGCCCTGGCCGAAATCCTGCGGGCGTTTGGAAGACCGCTTGGCAGCCTCATAAGACATAAACGAGGCCAGGATGGAACCGGTGCCGGGCAGCAGGCCGACAAAAGTGCCGATCAGCCCTGACTTGATCAGGGTTTTCCAATAGCGCAACAACCCCCAGAGTTTGGAAAAGTCCAGCGTGCTGCGGGTCAGATTCATCTGGTCGGTTTTCAGGAGTTTGCGTTCGACCAGCAGCAGGGTTTGTCCCACACCGAAAAGGCCCAGGCAAACCGGCACGATATGCAGCCCGTTTTGCAAACTCAGCGTACCGAAGTTAAACCGCGGCGAGAGCGTCGCACTATCGATGCCGACCGTCGAAAACCACAGCCCCAGGCCCAGCAGCAGGATTCCCTGCATCAGACGGTCGCGATTGGCCATCACCACCAGGGTGACGCCAAAGAGCCCGGCGGCGAAATATTCCGGCGGACCGAAATTCGCCGCCACGTGGGCCAGCAGCGGGGCCAGGAAAACCAGGATAATGACACTGATGATTCCGCCCCCGAAAGATCCCAGCAAGGCCGCCGACAGTGCCGTCTGGGCCTCGCCCCTGCGGGTGAGCGGAAATCCGTCAAAACTGGTCACCAGAGACGAGGGCACCCCCGGAGTGCGCATCAAAATGGCGGG
>Ga0209536_100015376_pt1 | contig 10935 bp, 9 predicted proteins | sample DeeMarSeWOR28_12_FD_187461 | JGI IMG/M metagenome (GOLD analysis project Ga0209536, IMG submission 187461) | Marine sediment microbial communities from White Oak River estuary, North Carolina - WOR-2-8_12 (SPAdes) (version 2) | ecosystem: Environmental > Aquatic > Marine > Intertidal zone >... | reverse complement strand
CTCAGCCGGTTGGGCGGCGTCGAGCAACAATCTCCGCACCACCATGGAAAAAATAGACCTGCTCGGACTAGTCGCTCCCGCACGCTACCTCGAGACCGCCGCAGCGGAACTTGATCCGGCCGTGGTACGGCACACGGAGCGCTGGTGTCCAATCAGGCCGAACGATCAGCCGGTCGAGGCCCACTCGCGCCACCGCTCGATCGCACCGGCGTTGTCGCCGGCGCCGGCGAACGGGTCGTAGCCGAAGTCCTCGCCCGAGATCTCCAGCAGCAGCGCGTGGGCCTCGTCGCGGACGAGCGGGGGAGTCTCGTCCGCCAGCAGATCCACCAGCGCGCTCCTTCCGCGCGGATCCCCCGCGGCGGCCACGATCGCCGCTTCGTCGAGACGGATGAGGGGATCGGTCTCCGAGAGGGCGGCTTCGGCCAGGAGATCGATGGCCCCGGGGTTCTGCATCGCCCCGAGAACCTTCACCGCCTGCTCCCGTGCGGCCGGGTCGGGCGAGCCCAGTCGTCTCGAGCAATGCTCGATCCAGTCGTCATGCTGCTCGGCGAGACGGCTCGCCTCGCATCTCGGATCGTGCCGACAGGTGAGAGCCAGCTCTTCCCACAGTCCCGGGTCCTCCGCGTCGGGCGTGGCGGCGTGCTCTCCTTCCTCTTCCCAGTCGTGCTCGTGAGCGATGTGCATGAACTTGCCGCTGGTGAAGAAGACGGTCAGGCTGACCAACGTGCCGACGACCAGCAGCACGCCGGCCGCGGCCTTCAGGACCGCGTGGGCCTTGTGCTCCGCCGCCATCACGTAGTACAGGAGCCCTGCCAGGAGCAGCGTGGTTCCCAGGGCGGACACGACCGCCGGGCCCGAGGGCAAGTCGAAGCGGTAGGACGCCACCAACCCGATGAAGCAGGCCGCGATCCCGACGGTCCACCCGATGGCCAGTCGGGTCGAGATCCTCTTGGCGAACAGCGTCGAGATCACCGCCGGGATCACCAGGAAAGAGAAGACCAGCAGCACCCCCGCCACTGCCACCGACGAGGTGATGACCAGCGCGAACGTGACGTAGAAGATGAAGTCCCAGAATCGGATCCAGCGCTTCTCGGCGTACGCCTCATCAGGACGGAAGGAGATCTGGAAGAATCGCTTTCGGAGGGCGAAATGAATCCCCCCGATGATCGCGTACAGGATCGCCATGCTGACGATCGTCGGCCACGAGACCCACAGGATCGTTCCGACCAACGTCTCCTGGATGTGCTCGGCGCCCTCGGGGGCCCGGGCGGCCACGAGGATCGCCACGGCCAGCGCCACGGCGTACACGATCCCGATGATCGCTTCCTGCGGGATGCGCTCGTGTCGCATGCGCGTCAGGGCGAAAATCGCGGCGCCGATTATGGCGAAGCTCAGCGAGAAGAAGTAGGCGGCGGGACTGTGGGGGCTTAGCCCGACGATGAAGCCGAAGATGGCGCCCAGCGCCGCGATCTGCGCCAACGCGAGGTCGACGAAGATCACCTTTCTCTGGATGACGTGCATCCCGAGGTAGGCGTGGATCCCGATCAACACCACGCAGGCGACAAAGGGCGCCGCCATCAGCTCCAGGATTTCCCTCATCGTTGCTTCCGGGTCTGAGTATCCATCAACCGCCTGCCACTCCGAAAGCCTCGCGCAGCCGCCCGATCCAGGTATCCACCAGCAGGTCGTAGGAATCGACCCCGGCTTCGCCTCCCGTGGACAGGGGGACGACCACGGCCGTGGCGCCGGTCCGCTCGGCGATGGTCATCGGTTTCGCCGGGTCGAAGTAGTTGGCGGAGAGGATCACCCTGATGTCCTGATCGCGAATCAGATCGAGGATCACCTCCACATGTCTGGGCGTGGGCGGGATGCCGGGCTTCGGCTCGATGTAGCCGGCGACCTCCAACCCGAAGCGGTTCGTGAAGTAGATCCAGTTCTTGTGGTAGCCAATGATCTTTCGACCCCGAAGGGGCTCGGCCGCCTTCAACCACCCGCCGAGTCGGTCGATGAGCTTTCGACCGCTGCCCTTGGGGTACTCCCTGGACTCGAGGAACGAATGGAGCTTGTCGGAACGGGCGAGACGCGCCAGGGTCTCGCCCCCCAGAAGGTCCACCAGCTCGTCGCCGAACAGCCGACGATGGAGCAGATCCTCCAGGGCCCGCTCGCGCTCCTCGTAGTAGTCGGCGCGGGCGGGATCGACCTTCTGAAGCCCCGCGAGGATGTTGCGGGCGACAAAGACCATGTTGAGGGGGTCGACGTGGATGTGGGGGTTGCCGTAGATGTGGACGTCGCCTTCGGAGCGCGACGGCGACGCCGGGATGTCCATGAGATCGATCCCGGTGAATGCGCTGACGTACCCCGGGGCCCCTTCCAGGATGCGCGGATTGCCGGCGGCGTCCAGGAGGGTCGGCACCCACAGCTCGAGGTCGAGACCGGTGGTGACGAACAGATCCGCGTCGCGCATGGCGGCCCCGTAGGACGGACGAGGCCGGACGAAGTGGGCATCCTGGTTTCCCCGGGCGATGGACGAGACCTCGACGTGCTCCCCGCCGATCTGCTCGGCGGCCCAGGCGTAGTCCGTCAGGCTCGTGACGACCTTCAGCGGCTCAGCGCGTGCGGCTTCCTGGGCGGCGACGGTTCCGACGAGACACAGAGCAATTGGGATAACGATGAACGGCGCTCGAATTCTCGATGACATCTCCAGTCTCCTTCGCCGCTAGTAGGATTCGTGCTTGTGCGGCCCCGCGGCCCAAGTGACCTGGACCCAGACGCGGTCGTCGTCCATGGGACCCTGGCGGCCGACGAAGTTGCGAGTGGCGTGCTGGTACTGGAAGCGCAGCCGCACGAACTCACTCTGCCAAAAGGTCACGAAGGGCGTCCAGGCCCTCTCCCGAAGACCTTCCCGGAACTCGGTGGGGTCGATCAACGGCCACCGAGGCGAGGGAAGCTCCGCGTCGTCGTATCGCAGACCCACGATCCACCGTCGGCTGATCTTCCCGGACGCGAAGATGTAGTACGAGTCGGCCTTGATAGTGTCCTGCACCGAGGTGGTCTCGTCGGTGTCCTCGAAGCGAGAGTGGATGTACTCGGCACGAACCTCGACGTTGCGGTACCTCGCCCGGTCCACCGGCTCCCACACGAAGTTCACGTCGACGCCGCCGAGATCGGTGCGATCGTCTTCTTCGTCGTTGGGACCGGTCATCCCCGTCAGTCCGATCTCGAGGTAGCTGGCGGGACTGATGTCGATGAACGCCGCGGGCCGCAGCAGGAACGCCGGATCCTGGAACTCTCCGCCGGCGAAGACGATCTCGTTGTCGCCGTTGGTGATCTGGACCTCGAGGGAGGTTGTCGTCTTGGCCGCTTCCGGAAACCCCCACTTCCCGCTGACCCCGATCCCGTTCAGCCCGTGGTAGCCGAAGGTGTCCCGAAGCGCGAACGGGCTGTCCACGCTGGGCAGGGCGTGAATGTGCCAGCGGTTGAGGGTCCCGAACTGCTGGCGGAATTTCCCGACGGTCACGGTGGTGTTGAGGGGCAGGGCCACCCACTCCATGTAGGCTTCACCGACTCCGAGCGTAATCTCGCCGTGCTCGTGCTCCTCCCCGGGAATCTCGATCATGGGGACGTGCTGGTGGGCGCCGAGGAAGGCCTTGAAGCGGGCGTAGGGATCGAGCGGGGCCTGCAGTGCGAGCTCGACGCCACGAAGCGTGAACTGGTCGCGGATCTCGTCGCTGTTCGCCCAGTCGTAGGAGAAGTCGCCGACGAAGCTGATCTCGGGGTTCATCTTGCTCAGCGTTCTCTGGCGGCCCTCGAAGCTCTCTCGATCCTTCTCGGCATCCTCTTCCTTCTTCTTCTCGTCGGCGGTCTCCGCCTCCGCGTCGGCGAGAATCGCGGCCAGGTCGTCGTCTTGTCCGGTTTCTCGCTCCTTGTCGAGCTCGTTCTCGAGCTCGTGCAGTTTCCTGTGCAGCTCCTCGATCTCTCCTTCGCGGTCCTCGGCGAGCTTCCGGAGTTGCTCCTGAAGCTCTCGGATCATCTTCTCCAGCTCGGCCGTCGACTTCTCTGCGTGCTCCGGTTCCGCTGCCGCGGGCTCGTCCGCGAAGAACACCCCGGGAGCGGCCAGCACCACGACCAGCAGCGCGACCGAATGAAATCGCAGCATCTTCAACGCAACTGAGTTATCGAGCTCGGATCGCATGCCCATCTCTCCATTGACGAATCTTCCGAACATCCCGGACGGCCAGGCCCTGGAAGGAGGTCGGACGCCCGGTGTGGACTGGAGCTTCGTCAGGAGAGCGGGGGAGCGCGGGCAGGAAGCGTGAAGCGATCGCCGGCCAGGGTGTCGAGAACGATCTCGCCCTGGGTGACGACGTCAGGGGGCGGACCGAACGAGCCATCCACCTGGTTGGCGAGAGACGTCGAGATCAGCCGCTTCGTCAGGCACAGGGCGCATTCGGTGTCGGGCGCAGTCGAGCTCTCGTCACACAGGCCGGTGTTCAGCCCCGAGTGGGTGTGAGCATTCTCGGCAGCCGGCTCGGCAGGGCTCGGGTGAGGTGCGTGCCACAGGGGGGAGGTGGCGATGGCGCTAAGCAGCAGCGCCAATCCCAGGCTCAGAACGGAACGGATTCGATTCGTGTCGTGCATCCCCGAACCACGCAACCACTTTGCCGGGTGCCTAATTTGAATCTAGCGAGGTTTCCGGGGCCTGTCAAACACGGTCCGGCTTCATTTTTCGAGCAGGCGGGACGGCGTCATGGGGCGCTGCAGGATGTCGAAGAACCGCTCGGTCCGGTCGGGTCCGTCCTCGAGATAGGCGTCCACCAGATCCTCCCCGACGGTGTACGTGAAGATGTACGACCGGTAGGCCCGGAGAAACTCGATCGTCTTCCGCGCCCGTTCTTCGCTCACCAGCTCGAATCGCATGAGGAAGTCGACGATCTCGTCCTCGTCGACGCCCTGGTCGAAGAGCATTCGCGCGGCCTCACCCCGGACGTAGCGAAGCGGTCGCAACGCGTCCAGGACCTCCCGGTAGACGTCGAGATCCCGATCCTCGAGGCCGGCGGTGGGCGCGAGCGAGCTCGCCAGGAGCCCCCAGTACTCGTCGTCGGTCAGAACCACGCCGCGACCGGCGTTGGCCGTCCCCTCCGCCAGCAGGGACTGGGGTGAGTACAGCGGATAGACCGTGAACTCCTGCCACCCCCACCCTCGGACGAGCCGGTCTTCCAGCAGGACGTTGTAGGTGTGGTGGCCGGGGTAGCCCTCGTGACACATCGTCCTGAAGATCGAGGCCAGCTCGATCGGCAGGTCGGTGTTGACCTCGATCAGGCTGTGGAACTCTCCCTGATACCAGTTGTACGCACCCCAGGGACGATCCTCGACCAGGGAGAACCGGAAGCTCTCGCCCTCGGGGAGGGCGATGTGCGGGAGGGTCCGCTCACGACACAGCTCGAGCGCCACGGAGACGACCGCTTCCAGGCGATCCTCGGGGATGACGTATCGCCGCCGGAAGGCCTCGATCTTCTCGCCCAGGTCGCCTTCCCCGGGAAACAGCTCCTCGAGGCGCTGCCGGGCCGCGACGAACTCGTCGATCGGGTGAACCGGAGGCTCGATGTCGAACAGCAGCCGGGTCTCCTCGGACAGCGTCATCGGCTCACCCGTCAGGCGTCGCACCACACCCTCCGCGGCCAGGAGCTGCTTGATGAGGAAATCCCGGCGATCCGACGGGGCGCCGCCGTCCAGGTCGGCCCGCAGCTCCCGCGCCCGCCGGAGCAGCTCGGGCAGCGGGACCGGCTCGCCATCCTCGGCGTCGGTCTTCCACGCCTCGGGGCCGTAGTAGGCGTCGACGTAACTCGGATCGTGGCGGCCGACGGCCAGGGCGAGGCGGACGTAGCGCTCGGCCTCGTCGTCGATCGCGCTCGAGTCGTCGGGAGCGGAGGTGCAGGAGACCACGGCCATGCTCCAGAGCGTGATAAGCAGAAGCGGCGTTTGGAGTTTCGATGACCTTCGCACGAAGCCGGCTCCGGCGTCGGATTCTACACGACCGCGTCGGTTCAATGGTGTTCGGTTCGCACCGCGCCCTCAGGCGGCAGTCCCGAGGGGAATTGGGGTGCCGTTCGGGAATCCCCATCGAGAATGCGCGCGCCTTCGGCTGCGGTCGGACCGACCGCGCGCGAGGCCAGTTAATCCTTGACACTACGGGCCCTTCCACGTAAACAAAAGCCACGGCGCACCATGACGATCGGGACATACTCGACGCCGCCGTGATGGGGAGTACCGGAGATGATCTCGCGCACTCGGCAGACCGGCAAGAGATGGGTCGTGCTCGTGGCGATCGCCGTGGCGATCAGCCTGTCGGCCCCGTCACTCGTGGCGGGTAAGTCCGGGCCCAAAACCGATAAGGGAAAGGGATCGAAAGATCCGTCGATGGCTCGAACCCTCAGCACGATGGAGATCGTCAACGGACTGAGCCAACCCGGGACCGACGAGTCGCACGCGAGCCCGTTCGTGCCTCCGGGACATGCCAAGCACGACGGCCCCGACGCGCCGCCCGGCCACGCCAAGCATCACAACGATCCCGACGGACCTCCGGGTCACAACAAAGACCGGTCCAAGGGGAACAAGAACAAGTAACTCGCCGCCGCCACTGGGGGATTCCGGGAATGACATCTCTTACTCGTAAAGGCACCAGGTGCATCGCCACGCTTGTGGCGGTCGTTTTTGCCGTCGGCCTCGCGGCTCCGTTGCTGGCGGCCGAGGAGTCGACGTCGACGACGAGCCCGGGAAGCGTCGACCCGGCCACGCTCGATATCTTCGCCGGGCTCAGCGAGCCCGCGGCGGGCGAGGATCAGGCGAGCCCGTACCTCCCGCCGGGTCAGGGCGGCACACCGCCGGGCAAGCCGGAAGGCCCGGGTAGCGAGAGCCGGCCGCCGGAATTCGCGCAGAACGACAAGGACAAGGACAAGGACAAGGACAAAGACAAGGAAGAGAACAAGGAAGAGAACCAGGACGAGAACCAAGACTGATTCGTAACGCGCCGGTCCGGCGTCAGCCCCGGGTCGCGACACCCTCCACCCCCGGGTGACAGGGTTCTCGCCCGGGGTTTCGTCTTTTCGGAGGGCTGGTCGCGAGCAGAGGCAGCGTATAAAATCGCGCCATGCGTCCGGACGACCTCCCCGAGCTGAACTTCGGCGACGCCTCCACCGTCGACGGCTCGCTGTCGGAGCGCGTCCGCGGCCTCATCGGATCGGAGATCCTGAAGGTCGCCGGCGAGATCCGGCAGATGATCCGCGACGGCCACACCGTCTGCAACCTGACGGTCGGCGACTTCAACTCGAAGCACTTCCCCATCCCGGAAGCGCTCCAGCGCGGGATCCGGAATGCCCTCGACCGCGGGGAAACCAACTATCCACCGTCGGACGGCGTCCTCGCGCTGCGCGAGGCCGTGGTCGAGTACGTCGCCCGAACGCAAGGGGTTCGCTACCCGCTCGAATCGGTGCTGATCGCGGGTGGGGCGCGCCCGCTGCTCTACGCCGCCTATCGATGCGTTCTGAACCCCGGAGACAAGGTCGTCTACCCGGTGCCCTCGTGGAACAACAACCACTACTCCTGGATCTCCGGAGCGGAAGCGGTCGAGGTGCCGACGCGGGTCGAAGACGGCTTCATGCCGACCCTCGATCGGCTGAACCCGCACCTGGGCGACGCCCAGATGCTGTGTCTCAACACGCCGCTCAACCCGACCGGCACCGTGATGGACCCGGATCAGGTCGCGGCCGTGACCCGAGCGGTGGTCGAGGAGAACGAGAGGCGGACCCGCAACGGGCGCCGGCACCTCTTCCTGCTCCACGATCAGGTCTACGGCGCGCTGACCTTCGGCGACGCCCGACACGCTCACCCCGTGAGCCTCGTTCCCGAGGCGGCGCCGTGGGTCATCTCGCTGGATGCGGTCTCGAAGACCATGGCCGCCACGGGCCTTCGCGTCGGCTGGCTGCTGGCCGCGCCACCGGTAACGGCGCGGTTCCGAGACTTGCTCGGCCACGTCGGTGCGTGGGCGCCCCGGGCGGAGCAGGTCGCCGTCGCCGAGTTCTTGCAGAACGACGAGGCGGTTCAAGAGTTCCGGGCGGAGATGTCCGAGCGCGTGAACGCTAGGCTGGAAGCCCTGTACACCGGTTTCTCCGAGATGAAGCGGGACGGCTACCCCGTCGAGTGCGTCAACCCCCAGGGCGCGATCTACCTCTCGCTGCGACTCCGAGTGAGAGGTCGCCGCTATCAGGGGACGCCCCTCGGGACCAACGAGTCGATCCGGCAATGGCTGCTCGAGCACGCCGGACTGGCAGTGATTCCGTTCCAGGCCTTCGGCCTCGAGGAAGATTCGGGCTGGTTCCGCCTGTCGGTCGGCGCGGTCTCGCTCAACGACATCCGCGAGGCCTTCCCGCGGCTGCGCGGGCTTCTGGATGAGCTGGACTGATCTCGCGAAGCTCGGCCTGCTCGTCGTCGTCGTCGCCACGAGCCTCCCGCTCGCCCTGGCGTCGGACGGCGAGCCGCTGCCCATCCGGCTGCTGACCGCCGAGGGCGTCCCCGTTCCGCACGCCCGGGTCACGGTGGTCGGCCGCACCGGCGCCGTGATGACCGACGCCGACGGGTTGTTCACGCTCAGCACGGAGCCTCCGGCGCCCTTCGACCTGGCGATCTTCGATCAGGCCGGCGGGTGGCTGGGACTGGTCCGTGTCGCGTCACTCGGAACCGAAGGTGTGCGAAGCCTCTACCTCCCGCCCGTCGAGAAGATCGAGGTCAACGTCCGGGGCGGCGTCGCGCCGTCCACCCTGGCGCCCCCCGCGGCCGCCGCGACGGTGGTCTCCAGAAAGGACAACCACAAGAGGCGACCGAGCCAGCTCACGGGAATCATCGCCGAGGCGCCGGGCTCGGGAAACGTAGGTGCCGGCCACGCGACGGTGCCCTCGGTGCGAGGTCTGGCGCGAGGTCGGACGCTCGTGTTGCTCGACAATGGCCGGGTCACCACCGAACGCCGCGCCGGTCCGTCGGCGACCTACCTCGACCCGATCGTCGTCGAGAACGTCGAGATCGTGCGCGGACCGGGCTCCGTCGTCTACGGAAGCGACCCGTTCGGCGGGATCATCCACGCCACCACGCCCACCCCCAGCCCCGAAGAGTTCAAGGGCCACGTCCAGGCGGCCGCGGGCGCCGGTGAGAGCCAGCTCAGCGGCGCGGTCGAGGCCAACGTGCCGCTGGGCAACGGCGCGCTCCTCGCGGCGGCCTACGGTCGCGACTTCGACAACTACGACTCGCCGGAAGGGGAGGTGCCGAACTCGGGAGCCCGCAGCGGGGGCGTGCTGCTCAAGGGCTTGATCCCGGGCGACCACGTCCGCTGGGTCGCCGGACTGCAGGTCGATCGCATGAGGGACACGGGCAAGCCCAGGGAGAACAGCAACGCCGTGACGTCGTACCCCGAGGAGAGCTCCGATCGAGCCACCCTGGCCGCCGACTTCTCACCCCCGGGCAAGCTCTCGGCCCTCGAGCTGAACGTCTTCGTCGGCAGGTACGAGCTGATCACCGAGCGCGACGAGCGCGCGGCCTCCGCCGGCAACGTCTTCGAGTCGGACATCACCGCCAACGACGCCTCCCTGCGGATGGTGGCAACCCGCCCGGTCAACCGCGGCGCGATCCGCATGGGACTCGACACCCGCAGCCGCTTCAACCTGACCGCCACCGAGAAGCAGTTCGACGCCCAAGGCCGGATCGTCGGCAGTCAGCGGACCATCGACGACGCGCGCCAGACCGACACCGGCCTGTTCGTGGAAGGGGAGCGCGAGCTCGGCTCCGGACGACAGTCGCTCTCCGCGGGTCTGCGCGGTACCTACGTCACCACTAGCAACCAGGGAGGGTTTTTCGGCAACCGCTCGACCTCTGACACCAACCTCTCCGGGTTCCTCGCCTACAGTCTGCGCCCGGCGCCTCGCTGGTCGACCGTCTTCCAGGTGGCCCGCGGCTTCCGCGAGCCGTTTCTCTCGGACCGCTACTTCGCCGGCGTCACCGGGCGCGGCTTCATCGTGGGCAACCCCGACCTCGATCCCGAGACCAGCCTGCAGTTCGACGTCTCGGTCCGAAGGACCGGCGGTGTGACGAGCCTCGCGATCTACGGCTACCTGTATCGCATTCGGGATCTGATCGTGCGAGAGGAAGAGGAGCCCGACTCTGATAACTTCATCTTTCTGAACGGGGGGGAGGAGGAGATCAAGGGAATCGAGATCGAGTCCGACTTCGACCTCGGCTCCGCGTTCTCCGCCAGGGTGACGGCAAGCTACGCCCGGGGAGAGATCCTCGACGACGGCTCGAGACCCGACGACATCCCGGCCCCCAGCATCCGGGCCTCGGCCTACGGCCAGCCGCTGAAGCGCCTGTGGTGGAGAGCCGGCTACTCCTATTTCTTCCGAGACGACCGCCCGGGCCCCACGGAAACGGAAATGCCGGGCTACGGAGTACTGGACGCCTCGATAGGCTACCGAGTGGTCCAAGGATTCGAGACCCGCCTGATCCTGGGCAACATCCTCGACAAGACCTACCCGGCAAGCCCCGAAGACGATTCCGTCCCGGCCCCGGGCAGAAGCGCCATCCTGGTCCTGTCCGGCACCTTCTGACGGGGACGTTTCCCGAACCCGTGCAAGAACGTGCGAATGACGTCGCGCACGTTCGTGAAGAGGGGATCGAGGCCTGGATCGAGCGCCGGCTCCGTCCCGAGGGCGTCCCCGAGCCGGTCATGGCTCGAAGCCCTCGAGCGATCGGGGGTTCCCGGGGGGCTCGCCCCGACCTCCCGAGTCGACCCGCCGGCTCCTGAAAACCACGCCAGCAGGGGCCTCCCGGCCAATCTCGATCCGAGATGAAAATAATTGCCGGGGTCGCGCGTATGTATCAGTAAAAGGAGGCGAC
>Ga0209536_100015375_pt1 | contig 10935 bp, 9 predicted proteins | sample DeeMarSeWOR28_12_FD_187461 | JGI IMG/M metagenome (GOLD analysis project Ga0209536, IMG submission 187461) | Marine sediment microbial communities from White Oak River estuary, North Carolina - WOR-2-8_12 (SPAdes) (version 2) | ecosystem: Environmental > Aquatic > Marine > Intertidal zone >... | reverse complement strand
CTGCCGTCGCTCAGCCGCTCCCGGATGGTCGCGGTGATGACCGCATCCACGGCAGTATTGACGCGGCAGGGAGTGCGCTCTTCGCAACCAGGCGCCAGCAGCTCGGCCGTGACCCTCGTTACGCCAAAGCCGTAGCGCGATTCCGTCTCCGTGAAGGTAGCCGTCACGGTGCCACGGCTTTCCCCGCGGCCGCGGACCTTGAAGGTGGCAGCCGCCTCGACGAGAGGTGCAACCCATCCGCCCGGATAAGAGGGATCCTTGACGACCAGCAACTCGAACGGGAATCCGGTGTCGACGTACGCGGGCGGAAAGATCACGCATCCGGCGGGCGCAGCGTTCGGGTTTCCGCGCCTCCCGTTGTCGGCAGCGAACGCCAGGCCGGCGCTCATGAGGGCGGCGATCGCGCCTGCCGTCAGGATCCACTTGGCGGATGATGTCTGTGCTACTCGCATCTTGACCTCCCTGGTCCACTCGGTCGCGCGGGGCAACGTCGCGCATTCGTCGACTGATCCTTCGGATGCAGTAGGCTGGCGTCAAAACGACTGCGTCGTCGAAATGCGACTGTCGTACGAGTTATGTTTCATCCGGTGCGATGCAGACGTTGAGTGAAACGGTGAACTTGAAATGACCGATCCGGATCGAACTCGTCGCAACCGTGCAGCTGCCGGAATGAAGCCGGGGCTTCATCGCCTTGAGTCGCGTAGCGAGGACGCGCATCCGCCGTGCACGCAGACGCTGGACTTGCCGGACGGGGAGGCGCTCTACTTCGCTGAAGCATGGCCGTCGTCGATCGCCGACCGGTTGCTGGTATGCCTGCGCAGCGATATCGCCTGGCAGGAAGAGCACGTCGTCATTTTCGGCCAGCGCCGCAAGGTGCCGCGCCTGGTGGCCTGGTACGGGGACCCGGGCGCGAGCTACGTCTACTCCGGCGTGCGCCACGAGCCGCTCGCGTGGATCCCGCCGCTCGCGGAGACCCGCGAGCGTGTCGAGCTGCTGACGGGCCACGCGTTCAACAGCGTGCTGGCGAACCTCTACCGCGACGGCAACGACGGCATGGGCTGGCACGCCGACGACGAGCCGGAGCTCGGGCCGAACCCCGTCATCGCCTCGGTCTCGTTCGGCGCCACGCGACGGTTCCGGATGCGTCACCGCCGCCGGCGCGACCTGGTGATCGACCTCGATCTCGAGCACGGCAGCCTGCTATCGATGGCGGGTGCCACGCAGCACCACTGGGTGCACGCCGTTCCCAAGACCCGCCGGCCGATCGGCGAGCGCATCAACCTCACCTTCCGCAGGATTCTCCCCAACGGGGCCTGAGCGGGCCCGGAAGGATCGGGCCGTTGCCGGCCCGTGAGATAGACAATAACGATCGGAATGATCGTGACAAGCGATTGGATCTATCAATCGACCCGGCCTACCCTGCATCCAGTTCCCAACCTGACCCTACGAGGATGCAGCCATGTCCCTGATCAACACCCAGATCAAGCCCTTCCGTGCGACCGCCTACCATGACGGCGAGTTCGTCGAGGTCACCGACGAGTCCGTCAAGGGCAAGTGGTCGGTGTTCTTCTTCTATCCGGCGGACTTCACGTTCGTCTGCCCGACCGAGCTCGGCGACCTCGCCGACCACTACGGCGAGTTCCAGAAGCTCGGCGTGGAGATCTATGGCGTGTCCACCGATACCCACTTCACGCACAAGGCCTGGCACGACAGCTCGGAGACCATCGGCAAGGTGCGCTACCCGCTGATCGGCGACCCGACGCACGCGATCTCGCGCAACTTCGAGGTGCTGATCGAGGACGCCGGCATCGCGGACCGCGGCACCTTCGTCGTCGACCCGGAGGGCCGGATCCAGGTGCTCGAGATCACGGCCGGCGGCATCGGCCGCGACGCCGCGGAGCTGCTGCGCAAGGTCAAGGCCGCGCAGTACGTCGCCGCGCACCCGGGCGAGGTCTGCCCGGCCAAGTGGAAGGAGGGCGAGAAGACGCTCGCGCCTTCGCTCGACCTGGTCGGCAAGATCTGATCCGGATCCCTAGTCGTTCCCCCTCGGCCGCCCGCCCGTCGTCGCTTTCCCCCTCCCCCCGGCGACGGCGGGTGGGTGGCCACCCCGAGAGACACCAGGAGTGAAGCCATGCTCGATGCCAACCTGAAGACGCAGCTCAAGGCCTATCTCGAGCGGCTCGTCGTGCCGATCGAGCTGGTCTCCTCCCTGGACGAGGGCGAGAAGTCCCGCGAGCTCGCTGAGCTCCTGGAGAACATCGCCTCGCTGTCGGACAAGATCACCGTCCGGCGCGCGGATGACGACCCGCGCCGGCCTTCCTTCGCCATCAGGCGTGTGGACAGCGACGTTTCGGTCCGCTTCGCCGGCATCCCGCTCGGCCACGAGTTCACCTCGCTGGTGCTCGCGCTGCTGCAGGTCGGCGGCCACCCGCCGAAGGTGCAGCCGGAGCTGCTCGAGCAGGTCCGTGAGCTCGACGGCGACTTCGTGTTCGAGACCTACTTCTCGCTGTCCTGCCAGAACTGCCCGGACGTGGTGCAGGCGCTCAACACCATGAGCGTCGTCAACCCGCGCATCCGCCACGTCGCCGTCGACGGCGCGCTGTTCCAGGAAGAAGTCGAGTCGCGGCAGGTCATGGCCGTCCCGAGCATCTTCCTCAACGGCCAGCCTTTCGGGCAGGGTCGCATGGACCTCGCGCAGATCGTCGCGAAGCTCGACCAGGGTGCCGCGAAGCGCGAGGCGGTGAGGATCGCGGCGAAGGAACCCTTCGACGTGCTCGTCGTCGGCGGCGGGCCGGCGGGTGCCGCGGCCGCCATCTACGCCGCGCGCAAGGGCATCCGCACGGGGGTTGCCGCGGAGCGCTTCGGCGGCCAGGTGCTCGACACGCTCGGCATCGAGAACTTCGTCTCCGTCAAGGAGACCGAGGGCCCGAAGCTCGCCGCCGCGCTCGAGCAGCACGTGCTCGAGTACGACGTCGACGTCATGAACCTGCAGCGTGCGGAGCAGCTCATGCCGGCTACCGAGCCGGGTGGGCTGCACGAGGTCAGGCTTGCCAACGGCGCGAGCCTCAGGTCGCGAACGCTGGTGATCGCCACCGGCGCGCGCTGGCGCTCGATGAACGTGCCGGGCGAGGCGGAGTACCGCAACCGCGGCGTGGCCTACTGCCCGCACTGCGATGGCCCGTTGTTCAAGGGCAAGCGCGTCGCCGTGATCGGCGGCGGCAACTCGGGCGTCGAGGCGGCGATCGACCTCGCCGGCATCGTCGGCCACGTCACGCTGCTCGAGTTCGACGGCAAGCTGCGCGCCGACGAGGTGCTGCAGCGCAAGCTGCGCAGCCTGCCGAACGTGAAGGTGCTGGTGAACGCCCAGACCACCGAGGTGCTCGGCGACGGCCGCAAGGTCACCGGCCTCACCTGGAAGGACCGGGTCACGGGCGACCTGGCCAACGTCGAACTAGAGGGCATCTTCGTCCAGATCGGCCTGCTACCCAACACGGAGTGGCTGAAGGGCGTCGTCGACCTCTCGCCGCGCGGCGAGATCGTCATCGACGACCGCGGCCAGACCTCCGTGCCGGGCGTGCTCGCCGCGGGCGATGCCACGACGGTGCCCTACAAGCAGATCGTGATCGCCATGGGGGCGGGCTCGACGGCGGCGCTGTCGGCGTTCGACCACCTCATCCGCCACGGCGAGCCGGCATCGGGTCAGGATCTCGACGCGGCAGCCTGACCCGGGGCAACGCCCGGGTGGCGGCGATTGCCGCTGCCCGGAGGCAGCCCTACACTCTGACCTCACCGCGCGCAGACACCGGCGTGCGGTGGGCGCCTTGCCGCGACTCCGTGGAGAGCACGGCGCGGCCCCGGACGCACGGCACGGTGCGCCCTGAGGGTTACCGTTTCGCATCTCCGGAGGCTGCATGGGTGCGGTCCCGATCAGGATCATCGGCTCCTTCCTCTCCCCGTACGTCCGCAAGGTGCTCGTCTGCCTCGAGCTGAAGGGCCTGGCTTACGAAGTGGACCCCATCGTGCCGTTCTACGGCAACGACGAGTTCAGCCGGCTGAGCCCGCTGCGGCGCGTCCCGGTGCTCGTCGACGAGACCGTGACGCTGTGCGACTCGACCGTCATCTGCGAGTACCTCGAGGAGCGCTATCCCTCGCCTCCCTTGCTGCCGCGCGATACGGCCGACCGCGCGCGCGCCCGCTGGCTCGAGGAATTCGCGGACACGCGCATGGGCGACGTGCTCATCTGGCGCTTCTACAACCAGCTGGTGATCCGGCGCTTCGTCTGGCGCGAGCCGCCGGACGAGGAGATGGTCCGCAAGGCGCGGGAGGAAGAGATCCCCTCGATCCTCGATTACCTCGAGGCGCAGCTGCCTCCGGAGGGGTTCCTGTTCGGGGCCGTGTCCCTCGCCGACATCGCGATCGCCGCGTTCTTCCGCAATGCCACGTTCGCGCGCTACGCGATCGACGCGCAGCGTTGGCCCCGGACGGCCGGGTTCGTGACGCGTACCCTGGCCTTGCCGGCCTTCGAGAAGCTCAAGCCCTACGAAGACCTGTCGCTTCGCACACCTGTCGCTGAGCTACGGCCGTGCCTCGCCGCCGCCGGCGCCCGGTTGGCCGCCGAGACCGTGGGACTCGCGACGCCGCGGCGTGGACTCATGCCGACCTGACTCCCCGGCACCGGCGCACGAGCGTTGCAACGGCATCCCGGAATCCGCACCACCCGGCTCGGCGTAGGCCCGCCTCCGGCTCACCGGAAACGGTTGTCTCCGAGGTCCTCGAGCCGGCCCGAGCCGTGCTGCTGGACGAGGCCGCTGAACTCGCTCGAGCGGGCGTAGACCTCCCCGCCGTCGTAGATGTCGAGCGAGCGGGAGAGGCCGCGCAGCTCGCAGTTGGTGATGTGCACGCGTGCATCGCGGACGACGACGGCCGCGCGGCTCGCGTCGATGCGGCTGTTGGTGAGGTGGATCTCGCAGCCGCCGCGCGCGACGATGGCGTCGCCGCTCACGGCCAGCGTGCGGCCGTCGAGCTTGAGCAGGCGCGGGCCCTCGCAGATGATCGGGCTGTCGGCGCGCATGATCCCGGGCTCGGCAGCCGGGGCAGGCCCGACGGTCTCGATGCTCACGCCGGGGCCGGTGATCTTCACGCCTTCGGCCGATCGCTCCACGGAGTAAGCGGGCGCCTCGACGGCCGCATCGGAGGATGCGCCGGCCTGTCCCTCGGGCGCCTGGCCCCCGGCAGCCTGCGTCGCTCCCTCGCCCCCGGCATCAGGCCGGGCTTCCGTCGCGGCATCCTGCTCGGCCGTCTCCTGCCCCGCGGGCTGCGAATCGGGCTCAGGGCCCTTGGCTCGGGCAAACGACCCGGGCGGTCCGGCCATGATCGTGCCGAGCGCGACGGTGGCCAGCTCGCCGGTCTCCCGCATGCGCACGGTGAAACGACGCGCCTCGGGGTCGGCCGCGACCACCTCGATGGCAGGGTTGCGTTCGAGCGCCGCACGCGCCCAGTCCATCTCCCGGTCCTCGGCCGGCTGCTCGCGCTGCTGGCAGGCCGTGGCGGCGACCAGGGTCGCGAGCGCCGTGACCAATACGGCGAGCGTGCGGAAGCGGTGCGGCGCGAGGCTCATGGCGCGACCCTCTCTGCTGTCCATGCAGTGCGTCCACCATAGCCGGAGAGGGCAGCCAGAAAAAGTGCCGGGCGCCGCGGAGGACCGTCGCATACGGGTCTTCGATGCACCGCGAGCCTCCCCGTGTCCGGGGCCGAGCGGGCAAAGTGCCTTGTCGAAGCTGCGGTTTCACCATCGTTCTGCGCAGGCTGGATTCCACCCCCGCGCCCCTGACGGACCACCGCCGGTGTGCTAACTTGGCGCCCCCGCGAACGCGCCCCCGGCCGACGTTGCGGGGCGGCTCGACGGCGATGCGCCCGGGGCAGTGAGGAAGGCATGATCCTGGTTACGGGCGGCGCGGGCTTCATCGGCTCCAACCTCGTCGCGGCGCTCGCGGAGCAGGGCCGGGACGTCGTCATCTCCGACCGCCTGCGCAGCGGCGACAAGTGGAAGAACATCGCCAAGGCCGGCTTCCGCGAGCTCGTCGCACCGGAAGCGCTGGACGGCTGGCTGGAGCGCAGCGGGGGCGGACTCGACGGGGTCGTCCACCTCGGCGCCATCAGTGCCACCACCGAGACCGACGCCGACCTGATCTACGAGACCAACGCGCGCCTCAGCACCCGCTTGTGGCACTGGTGCGCCGAGCGCGGCGTGCCGTACGTCTATGCATCCTCGGCCGCGACCTATGGAGACGGCAGCGCAGGCTTCGACGACGATCCGGCCGCGCTGGCCTCCCTGAGGCCGCTCAACCCCTACGGCTGGAGCAAGCTGGTTTTCGATCGCTTCGTCCTGCACGAGGTCGGCGAGGGGCGCGCGCAGCCGCCGCAGTGGGTGGGGCTCAAGTTCTTCAACGTCTACGGGCCCAACGAGTACCACAAGGGTTCGATGCAGAGCGTCGTGGCGCAGAAGTACCCGCTGGTGGCGGCGGGCAAGCCGGTGACGCTGTTCGCTTCCGCCCACCCCGACTATCCGGACGGCGGCCAGATGCGCGACTTCATCTACGTCGCCGACTGCGTCGACGTCATGCTCTGGCTGCTGGAGAATCGCCGGGTGAGCGGGCTGTTCAACCTGGGCACCGGCAAGGCGCGCAGCTTTGCCGACCTGGCGACGGCCCTGTCGGCGGCGGCCGGGGCCGAGCCGCGGATCGAGTTCATCCCGACGCCGGAGGCGCTGCGCGGCCGCTACCAGTACTTCACCGAGGCGAACATGCGGCGCCTGCGCGCCGCCGGCTACGCGCGCGAGTTCACCGGGCTGGAGGACGGGGTGCGCGACTACGTGCAGCGCTACCTCTCCCGGGCCGACCGCTATCGCTGAACGGCCGGCCGCAGGCATGCCAATTCGCCACCTGATCCTGGACCGCGACGGCGTGCTGCTCGTCGAGGACGAGCACGGCGGCTACCTCACCCGTGCGCAAGACATGCGCTGGCTGCCGGGCGCCCGGGAGGCGCTGGCGCTGTTCCGTGCCGCCGGCCTGCGCGTCAGCATTGCCACCAACCAGTCGGGCGTGGGCCGCGGCTTGATGACGCTCGCCGCGCTCGAGGCGGTGCACGACAGGCTCCGCCGCGAGACCGCCGAGTCGGGAGGCCGGATCGACGAGATCCTGTCCTGTCCGCACGCGCCTGAGGAGGGCTGCGAGTGCCGCAAGCCGCGGCCTGGACTGCTCCTGGAGGCTGTCCGGCTGGCCGGGGTGCCGCCCGAGGCGTCGCTCTTCGTCGGGGATGCCGCGCGCGACCTCGAGGCTGCGCGGGCCGCCGGCATTCCGGCGGCGCTGGTCCGCACCGGCAAGGGACGGGGCGTCGAGCAGACGGCGGAAGCGGCCGGCGTCGAGGTGTTCGACGACCTGCTGGCGCTGGCACGTCACCTGGTTGAACCGCCGCTGACCGAGGAATATCCCATGTCGCTCATCGACGAAGTCTTCGACGATCACCTGCGTGTCGTGAAGGAAGCGGCTTCGCAGCTGCGCGAGCCGCTGCGGCAGGCCGCCGGGGCCATCGCCGAGGCCCTCGCGAGGGGCGGTAAGCTGATCGCCTGCGGCAACGGCGGCAGTGCGACAGACGCCGAGCACCTGGTGGCCGAGCTGGTCGGCCGCTTTCGCGTGGAGCGGCGTGGGCTGCCCGCGCTGGCGCTCGCCTCGGGTCCGGCGACGGTGACCGCACTGGCCAACGACTACGGCTACGAGCGCGTCTTCGCCCGCCAGGTCGAGGCGCTGGCGCGCCCGGGCGACGTGCTGCTGGCCATCAGCACCAGCGGCAACTCGCCCAACGTCGTCGCGGCGGCGGCCAGCGCGCGGGCGCTCGGCTGCCTGGTGATCGGTCTCACCGGTGAAGGAGGTGGCGCCCTGGTCGAGCGCACGGACCTGCTGGTCGCGGCGCCCTCGAGGGTGACGGCACGCATCCAGGAAGTGCATGGGCTGTGCATCCACGCGATCGCCGAGCTCGTGGACCGTCACGAGTCGCGCTCTGACGCGACCCCGGGACCGCAGCCGTGACCGTCGGCGCCAGCCTACCGGCGTTCCTCGACGCCTGCAGCGGGCGCGAGGTGTGGGTCTTCGGCGACCTGATGCTCGACGAGTACGTGCACGGGCCGGTCGACCGGATCTCGCCGGAAGCGCCGGTGCCCGTGCTGCGGGTCGCCGAGGTCGAACAGCGCATGGGCGGTGCGGCCAACGTGGCAGGCCAGGTCGCCGCGCTCGGCGCGCGTGCGGTCCTCGCGGGAGCGGTCGGCGACGACCAGGCCGGCGAGCAGCTGCGCGAGCTGGGCCACCGTGCCGGCATCGATACCCGTTGCGTGGTGCCGGTCGGCGGGCGGCACACGACGCGCAAGCTGCGCGTGCTCGGGCAGGGGCAGCAACTGATCCGGCTCGATTGGGAAGAGACCGTGCCGCTGTCCGAGGAGACGCTGCTCGGCATCGTCGCGCAGCTCGCCGAGGGCAGGTCGCCGGATGCCATCGTCGTCAGCGACTACGCCAAGGGAACCATCACGCCCGCCGTGGTGGCGAAGCTGGCGGAAGTGGCCCGCCGCGTCGGCTGTCCGTTGCTGGCGGACCCGAAGCGCGCCGACCTGGGCACGTATCGCGGGGTCGGAGTGCTGACGCCGAATCTCGCCGAGCTGGCGCTCGCGGCAGGGCGGCGCGTGGGTGCCGACGACCTGGAGGACGTGGGACGCGTTGCCGCCGGGCTGATGCAGTCGGCCGGGCTGCCCGCCATGGTCGTTACGCTCGGCGAGCGCGGCGTGCTGCTGCTGGCCGCGGGCGAGGAGCCGCAGCACATCCCGGCCGTGCGGCGCGCCGTGCGCGACGTGACCGGCGCGGGCGACACCATGATCGCAGTCCTGGCCACGACGCTGGCGGCGGGCGCGAGCCTGCGGCAGGCGGCGGAGATCGCCAACACCGCGGCCGGGCTTGCGGTCGGCGAGGTCGGTGCGGTGGCCATCGTCGCGGCCGAGATCCGCCGCGCACTCGGTGGAAGGTTCGGCGGCAAGATCCTCGACCGCCAGTCGCTGGCCGCGCTGGCCGACATCTGGCGCACCGCCGGCAAGCGCATCGTGTTCGCCAACGGCTGCTTCGACATGCTGCACGCCGGGCACCTGTCGTTGCTGCAACAGGCCGCGGGCCTCGGTGATGCGCTGGTCGTCGCGATCAACAGCGACGCCTCGGTGCGGCGCTTGAAGGGGCCCGACCGCCCGGTGACCCACGAGCAGGACCGCGCCCGCGTCGTGGCGGGCCTTGAATGCGTGGACGCCGTGACCGTCTTCGAGGAGGACACGCCGCTGGAGACGCTGGCGGCCGTCCGTCCCGACGTGCTGGTCAAGGGTCAGGACTACACCGCGCGCGAGGTCGTCGGCCGCGAGCTGGTCGAGGCCGGCGGGGGACGCGTCGTACTGCTGCCGCTGCTGCCCGGCCGGTCCTCCACCTCGCTGGTCGAGCGGATCCGCGGCCCGAAGCCGGGCGAGTCGTAGCGGCCGTCGCGCTCAGCGCGGCGGCGCGGCGCGAGCTGCGGTCGCCGCCAGCGCGCGCATCAGCGCCGGATGGCATGCCTCCGCCACCGCTTCCGGCGAGCGGGCGTCGATCCGGATGACCGTGTCGGCCGGCTTCAGGGGCCCGAAACGTTCCGGGTCGGTCGGGCCGAACAACGCGATCACCGGCACGTCCGTGGCGCTCGCCAGGTGCATCGGGCCGGTGTCCGCGCTGAGGAAGGCCTGCATGCCGGCCATGGTCGCCGCCAGGTGGCGCGTGGAAGCGACGTGCAGGGCAGGACGCCCGTCGAGCACGGGCGGCGCGGCCGGCGCCGGCAGGACCTCGACCGTCACGAGGCCGGGCTCGAGTGCCAGCAGCCGCTCCCAGAAGCGGCGCCACCACTCCAGGCCGAGATCCTTGCGCCCGCGAGCGTGCGCGAAGAAGCCGACGACGGGCTGGTCCGGACGGCGATCGGCAGCCCGGGAGTCGAGACAGGCCGACAGCCGCTGGCGGCCGGCCGCCAGCTCGTCGCCGTCGAGCGGCAGGTTCAGGCGCCCGGCGGGCGGTGACGCCGGCGGCGGCAAGCGCTCGAGCAGCGCCAGCGGCTCGAGGGCCAAGTGCGGCGACCTTCGCGAGACGTCGACGTCGTGGGTCAGGCGGGCCCACTGGTTGCCGCTGCCGAAGCCGAGCCGGTAGCGGGCGCGGCAGATGCTGAGCCACATCCGGCTGCTGAACGAGTCCGGAGCAGGATCGATGGCGAGGTCGTACGTCTCGCCGCGAACGCTGCGCAGGAAGTCCAGGCTACGGTCGAGCTGCCACCAGCCCTTGTGCGGCAGCACCATCACGCGGCGCAGCCGCGGCAGGCCGTGCAGGAGTTCGGCCGCCTCGGGGTACATGCTGACGACGTCGAAGGTCGCATCCGGCAGGGCATCGGCGAGCGCCGTGAGCAGCGGCGTGAGGAACAGCGTGTTCCCCATGCGTCCGTTGGCGCGAACGACGACGACACTGCGGATGGCGGCCGCTTCCAGGGGCGTGTTGGCGGCCTGCCGGCCGAACAGGGCGGCCATCGCCCTGCCGGAATGGCGTCGCACCGCCCGCCGCAGTTCCTTGAGCACCACCTGCCGATGTTCCTCGTCATGCGGCCGGCCAGTGCCGCCCGGCTCGCGGCAAGAGGAAGTCCGGAGTCTGGCGGGCGCGCGCTATCGTGGCACATCCCGCCGACGGTCGCTGCACCGGGGGGCCATGCGTCGCCGCCGCCCGCCGGGCGGCCGATTGATGCCGCGGCCCAGTCGAGTAGAATCGTGCCCGAAGCGGGTGTAGTTCAATGGTAGAACTGCAGCTTCCCAAGCTGCTAACGTGGGTTCGATTCCCATCACCCGCTCCA
>Ga0209536_100015374_pt1 | contig 10935 bp, 12 predicted proteins | sample DeeMarSeWOR28_12_FD_187461 | JGI IMG/M metagenome (GOLD analysis project Ga0209536, IMG submission 187461) | Marine sediment microbial communities from White Oak River estuary, North Carolina - WOR-2-8_12 (SPAdes) (version 2) | ecosystem: Environmental > Aquatic > Marine > Intertidal zone >... | reverse complement strand
TCCGGGCTTGGCCGGTACCCGTTTGCGGTAAAAGAAAACACCTCCGACCCAGATACAGCTGAGAAGAATTTCGAGAATACCCGGGAGAACGCCGGCAATGAAGCACTTGCCGATGGATGTCTCGGTGGCCACGCCATAAAGGATCATGGTGACGCTGGGCGGAATCAGTATGCCGAATGTTCCTGCGTGGGCAATCAATCCTGTGCTCAAGGCGGGAGAATAGCCGCGCTTTCTCATTTCCGGTATTCCGATGCCGCCGATTGCGGCTGCCGTCGCCGGGCTGGAGCCGCACAGCGCAGCAAAGATGCCGCAGCCGATCATGTTGGCAATACCCAACCCCCCGGGAATTTTGTAAAGCCATTTGTGCAAAGTTTCGTATAAATCCTTGCTCGCATCGGATTCTGCGATGGGGGCGCTGAGAAGAATGAACAGGGGTATTGCCAAAAGTGCAAAACTGTCCATACTGCCATGCAGCACAAACGGCACCGTCTCCAAAAGCTGGGGAGAGAAGATCAGAATGAATATCACAGATATGCCGGCCAATCCTGCCCAAATGGGAATACCGGAGATTAGCAAACCGAATGCACTTCCAAACAAGAGAATAGCCAGGACATATTCATTCATTGCAGATTTTCCTTACAACATTCGATGTTGGACGTTCGATGTTCTTTTTTTAATCCCCCCCAGGTCCCGGTTTGGTTTCGGGTACGTCTATGTCTTTGAGCTCAAACCGTTCTGCTTTTTTGCTAATTTCACCTTTTTTGAGCTTTGTTATTTTATCAAGGATATACACAATATACTGAAGAAAGAGCAGGGTCATGCCAAGGGGCAGAAATAAGTAAGGAATCCACAGGGGCGGGCCCCAAAGGGATTCTGAATGCTGATTTCCAACAACGGTTTCCCACCACATCGGCCATGCATACCATGCAAGGATGGCGGCCAAAATACAGGATATGATGGAAACGACAATGAGGGTGATTTCCCGGGTTCTGGGGGAAAGGTGTATGATCACCAGATCCACATTGAGATGGTGTTCATTTTTCTGGACAAATGCAGCGCCGCCAAAAACAACGGAGATCAGCAAAAACACCGACGCCTCTATTTGCCAGATGGTGGAAATCCCCAGTATCTTCCTGACAATAACACCTTCGGTTACGATAAGGGCTGCACTGAGAAGGCATAAGGCTGCGATCCAGCCGGTCAGGTAGGTTAACCCATCAATTATCCGGGTTAATAGTACCCCTAGCTGTTTCATAATTTTTGTCCCATCTTCAGAAACTGATCGGTTATAGGTTCAGGGTTCACGGTTCAGAGGTTACAACTTCTTGAAACTGTTTACTATATTGATCTCGATCCTTAATGCCCAACGCCACGTCTTGGATGAAAAGGCATTCTAAAAACGATGAACACAGAATTCCTTTGATAAGCTTTGGATGGGTGTTTTCCAACCCGGAACGTTGAACCCCTGGCCCAGACCCGGATCAGATGAGAATGTCTTTATTCCAAAGCTCACAACGCTTTAACGCCAAACAAGCATATTCAAAGCAGTCGCGCCGGGGCAGGCCTGAACCGCTCAACTTAGGGTTAACGATCAATCATTCCATCGCCTGGATAGCCAGATCCAGCAATTCCTGCCCACCCGTTACGGTTTCAGCATAGTTTTTCCAGGCTGTCTCTTTGGCGAATTCAAGCCAGGCATTAAATTCTGCTTCCGTCATATAATGAATATCAACACCGGCATCGGTATATGCCTCGATCAGCTTGTCCACCAGTGTTTTAAAATTGTCGTAGATCCAGTTTTCATGCATCCACTCGGCGACTTCCATAAAAATCTGTTGCTGTTCGGGTGTGAGCCGGTCCCAGGTTTTTTGGGAGATGATGAGGTTTTCCGCCATATACCAGATGGAATAATCTCTGGGTGCGTTGATATACTCGAGCACTTCGTATAGTCGGTAGGAGACAAAGGAGGCGGAAGAGGTCATCATGGTGTCCAGGACCCCGGTGGAAAGCGCATGATAGGTTTCCGAAGACGGCATGCTGGTGATGGACGCTCCGGCCTCGCGCATCATAAATTCGAACTTTTTCCCGGCGGCCCGCAGCTTGGTTCCCTTCACATCGGCAGGAACTTTTATCTGTTTTAACTTGCTTCCCATACCACCGTCAAACCATGCCCAGACAAGGTTTTTAACGCCATTGGCCTCCATCAGGGCGTCGATTTTTTTACCGATGGGCTTGTTTCTCCAGGTGAGTCCCTGTTTTATGTTTGCCACCGAACAGGGCATTAATGTGATGGATAATTGAGGCACTTTGCCGGATGCATAATCCAGGGGAAAAACGGACATATCCAGCGCCCCTTTTCGCAGGGCATCCCACTGCTCTTTTGGCTTATACAAGGATTTTGCCGGATAATGGCGAAACTTGATTTCTCCGTTGGTTCGTTTGGTGACCATCTCGCCAAATACGCGACCCATCTGATCCCGTACATCTCCGGCGGCGAATTGATGAGACACCTTTAAGGTCATGGATTTTGCCCAGGAAATGTCGGCTTTGACAAACATCAATGGCACAGCGACGGCCAAAATGACCGCTGAGTAAAACAATGTTTTTTTCGTCCTCATGGTAACCCCCTTTTTTTTGTGGTTTAGGCCAATAATTTACCATTGTTTTGACTACTGGAAATGAAATCACACACCTCCTTTCTTTACCAGAACAGATTATCTTATTTATGAAATACGCTTGGATGTCAAGCACGATAATGATCGATTAAATAGAATATGAAATAAGAATTGTAAATGAATGGATAAGAGGAGGAATTCGCCGATGAGTCATCCGGTCACGGTTGATGCCTTGCGAAAATTCGCTGAAACGTTCGTGGAGCAGGAAGCCGGTCGGCTGGGAACCGACGGGTGGTGGCAGACGCCGCTGCTGGCCACCGCGCCGATCGATTCTCGATTCGATCGATTACCCCGGATTGTTGCAGCCGATCACCTTCACCCGCGGGACCTTCTGTCCACGGCTAAATCCATCATTGTATTTTACATTCCGTTTAAAAATGAACTGGTAAAAGAAAATCGAAAAGGGGACCGTCTGCTCGAAAATCGCCGGGATTTGGACTATTTTTCCGACCTTGCGGATAGCACCCATGTCTGCGGCAAGTGTGCTGCGCTGATTCCGTGCAGTTTTAAAAACCCGGTCGCTGTCTTGGAAACCAGTGGTAAACGAAAAATAAATTGATATTACTACAAAACGGGCTTGACAATGCGCATTGATATGGCTATTATAGGCGCATTAAAAATGCGTATTGGAGGCATTAACAATGACAACCCAACTCTACGATCTCAATGCTCGCAAAAAACCCACGAACCTAAGCCTCAACAGCGACCTTTTGAGGCAAGCCAGGGATCTTGGTATAAACCTTTCACAGACCTTGGAGCGGTGCCTAGCACAGAAGCTGCTTGATGAGAAGCAACGGGCCTGGCGGGAAGAAAACCGGGAGGCCATCGACGCTTACAATCGCCGCATCGAAGACCAAGGGGTATTCAGCAATGACTTACGAGGCTTCTGATGGCGCAGTTTGATGTCTATGAAAACCCGAATGAAGAGACGAATCAGACTGTGCCATATCTCCTCGACCTTCAAGCCGACCTTCTCGATAACCTCGCCACGCGCGTGGTAGCTCCGCTTATCGCCGCTTCGCTGATGGGTGGGGCCGTCAAACATCTCAATCCTCGGTTCAAGGTTAAAGACGATCTGGTTTTCATGTCTACTGCGGAACTTGCCGGTGTTCCGATAAGTGCCTTGGGGGAAAAGGTAGGCTCCCTGAGAGAACAGCGGAATGAAATTATCGCCGCACTCGATTTCTTATTTACTGGCTTCTAAAACATAGCTGAAACCAACTGTGCGGTTAAGCCAGTTTAAAATCGTATTATCATTTTATGAATTCCGAGACATTTGATCAACAAAACCGAAAGGATTATTGAAAATGCGACGTAAACACAGTAAGATAACGGATCCCAAAGAAATTGAGCGTATATTGTCTTCGACCAATATTGGTCGCTTAGCCACCAACGGGCAGGACGGGTATCCGTATATTACACCACTGAATTTTGTCAGCCTGGAAGGAAACATCTATTTTCATTGCGCTCCCAAAGGCGAAAAACTGGACAACCTGAGGCGGGACCCCCGTGTTTGTTTTGAAGTAGATGTCCCCCTCTCATACCTGGATATCGGCCTGGATCCAAGTCGTCCGATCTGTCACCTGCACCAGTATTACCATTGCGTCATTATACGCGGCACGGCTGCTGCTGTAGAAGACAGCGCCCTGAAAGTGGCGGCACTCAACGCCCTGATAACCAAACATGAAAACACCGAAGATTTTACGCCGGTCACCGACGATATGTCTGCCTGTAAAGCCTGTGAGGTAATCGAGATCAAACCCGTTTCGGTCACGGCGAAGAGCGATCTGGGCCAAAATGTACCGGAAGAAAATAGAGAGGCCATTGCGCTATACTTATTCAAACGCAATCAACCCGGTGACCGGGAGACTGTAGCAGCAATGGGATATGATTTTAAATAACCCGGGTTGAGCGGTTTGGAGCTACGCCCTTCGGGCTTCGACCCCACACGCAGGGTTCCCGGTTGAAATACCCTAACCCGGATAAATTGGAAATAACAAATTACAAGCATCAAATTCCAAATAAATTCCAAGTTATTTTGTTTTTTTGACATTAAAACACAAAATATCAGATCTAAGCGCCTAACCGGCGCATCAAATGCATTAAGCGCCTAAGGAGGTGGATTTGCCGGTAACATCAAACTTTTTGATTAGACCCGCCATAGAAGAGGACGCACCGGTCATTTTCTCTTTGATAAAGGAGCTGGCTGAGTATGAACATCTTTCCCACGAAGTTGTCGCTTCGGTGAAGGATATCCGCAAAACCCTCTTTGGTAAACGCCCATTCGCAGAAACCCTGATAGGCGAGGTTGAGAGGAATCCGGTCAGCTTCGCGCTGTTTTTCTACAATTTTTCTACTTTTCTTGGTAAACCGGGAATATATCTTGAAGATCTCTATGTCCAACCGGAGCATCGGGGCAAAGGCTTCGGCAGCAAAATGCTGGCCCATATCGCCGCATTGGCCAAAGAACGAAACTGCGGCCGCTTCGAATGGTCGGTTTTAAACTGGAACTCAGCGGCGATCAGGACCTACGAAAAGCTTGACGCCACCCCCATGAAAGAATGGATCCTATATCGTTTAAGCGGTGAGGCGCTGGACAGGCTGGCGGATAAAACCGGTTAGCGGCATCTAAGGCCCTCATGTTCAGCGGTAAATCAAGGACCTTTACAAAGTTTGGGCATTGTGCAATATATTTCGCAGAGAAAGGCAGGCTTAAAACCAGAGAGTATTTGCATTAACTACTTATAATGCTCAAAGAACTTTCCATTCGCAATTTTGCCATCATCGACGATCTTAAAATCAATTTCTCCGCCGGCCTCACCATCTTAAGCGGGGAAACCGGTGCCGGCAAATCGATTATCCTCAATGCCGTCAATCTGTTGCTCGGAACCAGGGCCTCGGCCGATCTTGTGCGCACCGGCGCCGAGACCGCCGAGCTGGAAGGACTGTTTCAAATTTCTCAGACCGGAAGTATTGCCGAGACCCTGTCCGGGCACGGCTACGATCCGGCTGAAGGGCTTTTGATCAGAAGAATTATCTCACGCTCCGACGGCAACCGGGTATATCTTAACGGCCGCCTGGCGACGATCGGGCTGCTAAATACCATCACCGAAAATCTGGCCAGTATCTCCGGCCAGCATGCCCACCAGGGTCTTTTAAAAGATGAGCAGCACCTGCTGATACTTGATCAGTTCGGGGAATTGACGGCATTGCGCCAGCAAACCTATGACAACTATCATCAGATTCTGCCGTTGGTTGAAAAACTCAACCGTCTGAATACCATCCGGCAGCGCCGGGCCGAACACATCGAATTGCTGACATTTCAGAAAAAAGAAATCATTGCCGCCAACCCGATCCTGGAAGAGGACACCGGTCTGGAAACCGAACGATTGCGTCTGAAAAATGCGGAAACTCTTTATCAGACAGTTTACAGTAGTATTGAAGAACTTTACGGATCGGCGGGGTCTGTCATCGAACGAATCTTGGAAGTAAAGAAAAATCTCACAAATGCCGGCCGGATTGATCCGCAGCTGGCGACAAAGGCCGATTCCCTGGGCTCAGCTGCTTACCAAATCGAAGATTTGGTTGAAGAACTGCGCTCACATCTGAATCTGATAGAGGCGAATGAACAGCAGCTGGAAACTGTTGAAGAACGGCTGGACACGCTCAACAAACTCAAACGTAAATACGGCGGTTCGATTGAAGCTGTTTTTTCCCAATTGGAGACGATCGAGCAGGAGCTTTCCAAGGTAGAAAACATAAACGAACAAATCGAGGAAGTAGAGGCTAAGCTTTTTGAATTACACAGCCAATTGAAGCGCAGATCGATGCAGCTTTCAAAAAAAAGGAAAAAAGCGGCCGAAATCTTTGCCCTGAAAGTGGCCGAAGAATTAGACTCTCTTAACATGCCGGATACCGATTTTGAGGTGATCCTGCGACCCATCGCAACAAAAGAGAAAACAAGCATTTATCTGAAATCCGACCATCATACTATCACTGAAAGCGGCGTTGACCGGGCCACTTTTATGATCGCACCAAACCCGGGGGAAGAATTAAAACCATTGGCCGGCATTGCTTCAGGCGGTGAGCTTTCCAGAGTGGTGTTGGCATTAAAAGCCATTTTGGCCGAGACCGGGGCGGTGGAAACTATCGTATTTGATGAAGTGGATGCCGGTATCGGAGGCGTTACGGCCGAAGTCGTAGGCCGTAAACTGTACGAACTGGCACGCCATCACCAGATTATTTGTATTACCCACCTGCCCCAGATCGCAAAATTCGGTGAGCATCATTTCAGCATTACCAAGCATGTTACCGCAGGCAGGACACAAACTGCCATCCAGCCGCTCAGTAAAAAAGATCGTTACCGGGAGATCGCCAGGATGCTGGGCGGGGAGAAAATCACCCAGACGACACTGGATCATGCCCGAGAGTTGCTGGAGAGGTAAAAACGGTGCTCCTTACATACCGATTGTTTGCCTAAATGTGTCAAACAAATTCAATATGTGGTATGTAAAACAGATGGGTACGGAGGAATGAAAAGTATGCCGAAGAAACTGAGCATCAAACAGCGGTTGGTTCTGATTTTCTTTATCGTCGGCGTATCCTTGATTACGGGATGTGTATCGACCGGCCAGAAGGCGGCAGAATCCGTCGTAATTGCACCCGACAAAAATATTTTGCGGGTCGGGGTAACGCCCAATGCACCACCACTCATTTTTAAACAGGGAAATAAGATCGTGGGCCTGGAGGCTGATTTTGCAAGAGAACTTGCTAAATATTTAGACAAATCCCTGCGTTTTGTTGAGCTTGAATGGCAAGATCAGATACCGGCTTTGCTGGAAAACAGGATTGATATCATCATGTCCGGTATGACGCGTACGCCCCTAAGAGAAGTAAGAATTGCCTTCACCAGCAGGTATTTGGAAAGCGGGCAGATGGCCTTAATCCGCAGGGAAGATGCCGCTCGTTTCAGCACCGGCATTTTTTCTTTACATACAAGTTCAGCTATCGGTGTTATTAAAAATACCTTTGGTGAATATTTTGTAGATGAACGCTATAGCAGCGTCAAGAAGGAAATATTTTCAACACCGCGAGCTGCCACCAAGGCCGTGATCGACAAAAAGATCGATATGTTCATTTATGACGCCCCTATGATTCTCTACTTAGCCTCTGAAAATGAAAACCAGGGCTTGACGGCGCTGTTTGCCCTTTTGACTAGAGAAGATTTGGCCTGGGGTGTCAGAAAAGATAATACCGACCTGTTGAATTCAGCAAATAGCTTTTTGCAAAACCCCAACAATGAAAAAATGCTAAAAAAAATGACTCAGTACTGGGTACCCTTTGCCAGGTAAAAAAGCTATTTTTTCCTTAAACACAATTAAATAATGATATCAATTACGTATAGACTATTTTTTGAATTTTTTTATTGTTTTCATAAATAATTATGATATCTTTTCATAATGGTTTTCATTAACACCCTTACCCGTGAAAGGAGGTCACAGCATGAAAAAAATTTTATCGAACACTGTACTTGTTTTTCTGATCGGCACTTTTTTGTTCGGCTGTGCGGCGTATAAGCCGAGTTTGATTGATCCCTCATTTCAAGCGATGGATCTGAATTCCCAGCTTCAGGCTGGAGAGTACGAGCAAAAGATAGACAATTTTTATGTTATTTTGGATAGATCCGGTTCCAAGGAGGAAACCTATCGGGGCCACACGAATTTTGCCATTGCAAATGATTTTTTAACTCGAATGAATGCGACCATTCCGGATATGGATCTGACATCCGGACTTAGGACCTTTGGTGCCACGTACAATCCGTTTGGCAAAGAAACCCATTTGATTTATGGCCCGACAACCTACTCCAAGCAGGGTTTTCAAGACGCCCTCGAAACAGTCGGATGGGGCGGTGGTTTGAGCCCGGCCGACGAGGCCCTCAATGCGGCCGGCAGCGATATGATGCCATTTCAGGGCAAGACGGCTCTTATTTTTGTGGGCGACGGTCAGTATAAGGGATATGATCCCGCCGGTGCCGTCAAACAAATGAAAAACAGCTATGGGGACAATCTCTGCGTCTACCCGGTGCTGGTCGGCAGTGAGGACCCCGCCTCGGTGGAAACTATGAAGGAAATTGCCGATGCCGGCGGCTGCGGCTATTACCAGAGTGCCAAATATCTGGATACCCCCCAAAACCTGGCGAGCTGGGTTGCGGCTGTCTTTTTAACCGAAGTGGAGAAAACGGCCGAAGTTGTTGCTCCGCCGCCCAAACCGGGGGACAGTGATGGGGATGGCCTCACCGATGACATCGATCAATGTTCGGATACACCTATGGGGGCGCCGGTGAACGACAGGGGTTGCTGGCTTATTGAAAATGTCTACTTTGATTTCGACAAATCCGACATCAAGCCCGAATTTTATGCCACCCTTGCTGAAATAGCAGATGTCATGAAACAGAATCCCGACATTGCCGTCCGAATCGAAGGTCACACCGACCACCTGGGTACCGAGAAGTACAACGAAGGGCTTGGCGATAAACGGGCGATGGCTGCCAAGCAATATCTGCTTAATCAGGGCATCCCCGAGGATCGGATTTCAACTGCGTCCTTTGGCTATTCCATGCCGGCGGCCACAAATGAAACGGAATGGGGCCGTGCCAGAAACCGACGGGATGAATTCAAATGGACCCGTTGACGCGTTAGGATCAATGGTTTTCGTGCAATAATAAATGGGTCGGGCATTCAGGTGTCCGGCCCATTCTTTTTTGTACCCCCACCGTAGGAATAGGGCCACGGTAACATATTGAAAAATAGTGAAAAGATGCCTCAAGACACCCGTATTTCGGTCTTAATCGATCAATTTCCATGCAAAAACTGGCCGATTAAGGATGGTGGTCGCTGATCCCATAAAAATGTGTTTCCTAAATTCGGATTATCAGCTTTGCCATATGGCGTCAGCACTTCCCGAAGTTCAAAGGTATCGTCAGCGCAAATTATTTTTCTACCTGTTGCTCTAAACACTTGGGTCTTGTTTCATCTTCATAATAAACGCTTTACTCCACGAGAATAAAAAGCACCTTCGTCCTTGCACATGTGCAGCGCAGGTGCTATCATCTGCTTGAAGGTTCCATCTCGATATAAAAACACCAAAGGAGGTCTATAATGAGCGAATCCGCCCGGCAAGAGACAATGCTAAGAAAGCCAATCCTTATGCCGCCAAGCATGATCGATAAAGTTGATAAGATTGCGCGCAGCAGAAAGGTTTCCTTTGCCGAGGTCGTAAGGGAAGCGGTTAACGCTTTTGATGGTGATCTATCCATGGAAGATGAAGCCCTTTTAGAGGCTTTGGCGGAAACCATGATTAAGACGGCCCAGGAAGTTGTTGAAAAAATTGATGCGGTTGAAAAGCGACTTGATGAGACCCATGCCATGCTGGAGGCTGAATAATGGGCGTCAGTGAAAAGGTTGTGGAGGCTCTAAGGGCGGGAATCCTTTTAAATGAGAGGGTAACCACCCTTATCGATAAGGTAAACCGTATGGATCAAGATATCCGCCATATGAACGAAAGGCTTATCCGGCTGGAAACCCTGGTTGAAATTGCCAGGATGCAGCCCGTTCAACCCGAAAGACCGGAAATTGAGTCGTAATTATTGGCCGTATTCTGCTCTGTTTTTATACTTTAACTCTTCCCGAACAATCCGTTCTCCCAACTGTTAATAGGTCCGGACTTTGATGTTATCGACAGCTCTGTAGGCCTGGTATTGGCCTTGGGCAATGATGCTTTTTAGCTCATCGAGCAGATTTTGATCGATTAAATGAATTGATTCGTGACTTAACAATTGTCCATTCAGCGCACGGATTTTATAGATAATTGCCAGGTCATCCCCCGGTGCCACCAGGGGGACTTCGGCGAGGCTTGCCCGCTTTAAAGCTTTACACTCCCATACAAACCTTACATTAAATTTTACATTGACATTTACATTAAGATCGATTATATTGGGAATTAAAATGGATGTGTTCCTTTTTTCAGATCAAATTCCCAAATCCGCGATCAACTGGAGGTTCCCATGCAACCGACACTAACGGTTAAGCAACAGCGTGTTTTAGATTATCTGCGGCATGAAATCACAACTAATGGACAGGCTCCCAGTCTGCGTCAGGCGGCTGCGGATCTGGGAGTCAGCCATGCCGCTATCGCTCAAATTCTCAAAGCGCTGGAGGAGAAAGGTTCCCTGAAACGGGAGGGGCGCTACAGCCGTACGGTC
>Ga0209536_100015373_pt1 | contig 10935 bp, 6 predicted proteins | sample DeeMarSeWOR28_12_FD_187461 | JGI IMG/M metagenome (GOLD analysis project Ga0209536, IMG submission 187461) | Marine sediment microbial communities from White Oak River estuary, North Carolina - WOR-2-8_12 (SPAdes) (version 2) | ecosystem: Environmental > Aquatic > Marine > Intertidal zone >... | reverse complement strand
CTACACCCAGATGATCTTCATGGGCTCTCGAACGAGAAGCTCCAGATAGGTGTGTGGTGACTTTTGTGGGATTGGCGTTTGATACGAAAGCAGGCCTAAATAATAGAGCTTTACGTCTACTCGACCAAGGTTTTGGCTAAGAATTCTTACTTTTTTCCACTCATGAAAAGGTGGAAATTTTTAGTATTGTTTTGTGACTGTTCTATAGCTTCTGTTTGCAGCATATAAGGGAATGATTGGTATAAGATAGAAATAAATCACCGCATCTTAATTATGCCTTGACTTATTCAAACTCATTCCTGTATGATTCAGAGTGTTACTATATTAGAAACATCCCTGGTTTTGTCTCTACTGTTGGTTCTCAAATTTATGACTGATTTGAGCATCATAGATTGGTGTGTATGTGCCACTTATCTCGCACTTGTTTTTAGCCTAGCTTTCAGAAGTGCCAAGGGGCAGCAGGATAACGAAGATTATTTTCTTGGTGGTCGTAAAATGAACTGGCTCGTAGTTGGAGTCTCAATGTTCGCTACCAGTTTCAGTTCTATCTCCTTCCTGGGACTTCCTCAAAGAGGAGCTTACCAAGACTTTAGTTTTTACCTGACCATTTTGTTCATTCCATTTGTTATCACTCCCATTCTGTTATGGATCTTTGTACCGATGTTCGTCCGGCTGAGGGTAAGCAGCGGATATGAATATCTGGGTCGACGCTTTGGTCTGCCCGCACAGAAAATCGGCTCAGGCCTGTACTGCGTGTATGCCATTGGCTGGATGGGCACAATGCTTTATGCTATGGCACTAACCCTACAAACCGTGATGGGACTAAACGATATCCAGTACTACTGTGTTCTCATCGGTATTGGGGCTTTTGCGACTATCTATACGGTCATGGGTGGTTTGAAAGCAGTAATATGGACTGATTTTTTGCAGGCAGCTGTGTTAGGTACAGCTATCGTAGCGGTCATGCTCTTTGCTGTCAGCCGTATTGAAGGTGGCTGGTCAGCTTTTTGGAAGATTGCAGAGGAACACAATAAATTTCAAATGTTCCATCTAAATCTCAAAGTTTTTTCACTTGAGAACTTTACGGACAAGAATACAGTATTCACCGCCGTCGCTTATGGATTATTCATGTACCTGCCCGGTTATGCGGTCTCTCAAAATATGATTCAGCGTTATGTTTGCTCCGGCAGCCTTTCCCGTGGGCGAGGTGTTGTTATCCTTAGTGCTGTAATCAACAGCGGGCTCGGCCTGCTCTTTCTTCTAGTCGGTACGACGATATTTTCCTTTTACAACCAGCCGGGTGGCGCCGGTTTGCCTTTAACTGGTACCGAAATCGCAAAGGAAGATCAAATCCTGCCCTATTTCGTGGCTACACAACTGCCCAGAGTCGGATTGGTCGGGCTTATACTGGCTGGTCTTTTTGCCGCTGCCATGAGTACTATAGACAGCGGAATCAATGGAGTGACATCGGTTATTGTTTACGACTGGCTTTCCGGAAAGAAATTGCCCTTAAGGACCGGCAGGATTCTTACTGCTATGCTTGGCATCGTGGTCATCGGCGCAGCTATCCTTGCTCCCGTTCTCGGCGATACGGTCTTTGAAATCATCACAACCATTGCCGGAACCTCGCTTGGTATGCTGCTGGCGATTTATCTGCTGGGGATGCTGATGCGACATGTGAATTTACAGGGAATCCTGACCGGTCTTGCTGCAGGATTTGTATGCTTGGTGCTCATTCGGATATTGACGGATATCCCTAAATGGTGGTTTGGGGCTTTCACCATATTTCCGACCTTCATCGCAGGAGCCATAGCCAGTTTCTTCTTTCCGAAGCCGCCTGAATCTGCGTTGGAGGAAACGCTTTTGAGAGGGAAAAAGGAGCAACAATATGAAAGTTAAGCGAAGAAAAAAAAGAACGGCCAACGTAGGTATCTTTGGAGTTGGTTTTCATAAATACTGGTCTCAGTTTGACGGCTTGCTTGATGAGCTGACACACAAACTTAATATCTTCATTGATCGGGTGAAAACCAACGATGTGCAAGTTACTTCTTTCGGTATCGCAGACGATGCCGCATCTGCCTACGCGATTTTACCAAAACTCAGAGCTGCGGATCTCGACTTGGTATTTTGCCATATGCTCACTTATGCCACATCGGCATCATTTTCCGCGATCGTTCGCGGGCTTGACATTCCATTGGTTTTGGTTGCGCTACAGCCTTTAAAAGCCCTGGATTATTCTAAAGCTTCCACCTATATCCAGTTGTGCAATGATGATTTCTGTGCAGTGCCTGAATTCACCGGTGTGGCCATCCGCATGGGGAAAAAGCCTCCTCCCGTAATTCTTGGTACCCTTGAGGATGATCCAACAGCTGACGGAGAAGTCGCGCAGTGGTGCGATATCGCAAAAGTTCTACATGACCTCAAACGCGCCCGGATCGGTCATTTCGGCCATCCAATCGAACATATGCTGGATATGCAAACTGATCATACTGCTTTAACCGCCACATTTGGCTGTCATATCGTGCAGACAGAGGCCGACGACCTACTGAGACTGGAACGTACTGTCACCGAAGCCGAAATAAAGGATAAGAAAAAACAAATTCTTGCTCTCTTCGACACACCTGATCCGAAATCCGATCCAATAACAGAAAAACTCACCGAAAAAGACTTACAGGTTGCAGCACGTGTGGCGGTAGCATTGGATAAATTCATCTACACGTATAATCTTGATGGGCTGGCCTACTATTACGAAGGAGAAGAGGACAGTCCGATGCGTGAATTGGTTACTAATCTTATTGTAGGCAATTCTCTGCTCACTGCATCCGGTTTTCCAATGTGTGGCGAGTCTGATTTGAAGACCTGTATTGCCATGTTGATTATGGACCGTCTGGATATCGGTGGAAGTTTTGCTGAATTTCATCCAATAGATTTTAACGAGGGTTTTGTACTGGTCGGTCATGATGGACCGCACCATATCAACATCGCCGACAGCAAACCGGTTCTTCGCAGCCTGTCCAAATATCATGGAAAACCAGGAACCGGAGCCGGCGTTGAATTCAAAATCAAAGAAGGACCAATTACAATTCTCAGCATAGGACTCGCCGCTAACGGGCGGTTCAAATTTATTCTCGGAGAGGGCGACAGTATAGGCGGCCCCATACCACCCACAGGGAATACAAATACAAGGGGATTCTTCAAACCCGATGTCCGAACCTTTCTTAAAAATTGGGTGGCCGAAGGACCGACCCATCATTTCGCACTTGGCGTTGGTCACCATGCCAGGGATATTCAACAGGTCGCCGGGATATTTAATTTAGAAAGTGTTATCGTGACACCTGAGGATAAGTTAAAATGAAATACATTAATGCTATTAAGCCATTGCTGTTCATTGTTATCTTATTAAGTAATTTACAGATAAGAGCGGATGATACAACAGATTTTACCAATCCGTTGGTCTCCGGTTTTTTACACCCTCCTAAGGCCGCCAAACCATCGATATACTGGCTATGGCTGAATGGATATGTGAACCGTGATTACCTGGAATCAGAGTTGAAACAGTTCAGTGAAAAGGGTATCGGTGGTCTGTGTATATTTGACATGGGAGCGCGAGGTGATGCTAAAGCGGTTCCTCCTCCCGGTCCGGTATTTATGAGTGATGAATTCGTCGAGAACATTGCATATACGCTGGGGCTCGCCGGCAAGTATAATCTCGATGTTCAATTAGCAGCTTGCAGTAGTTGGGACCTGGGCGGATCCTGGGTACAGCCCCACCATGCAAGTATGGGACTGTACCATACTCAAATACAGGTCAAAGGACCTGTCGATTATGACGAAGTGCTTCCCTTTCCGGAGCTTCCTCTCAACACTCCAAGAACTCCGGATGGCAAACCCGTCTTTTTTAAGAAAGTCGCTATATTGGCCATGCCGCAGGCCAAGAGACAACCTGCCCATGAATTCATATTCAAATTGTCGGGGACCGATACTCACCGTATTGACCATGCTGTTCTTTATAATGCTCAAAGCGACAATCCTAAACGCTATGGAGAATTTCACCTTTTCGCCAAAGATTTTTCTGTGGCCGTCAGTATAGATAGTCTTGAAGAACGGCGCTTCAAAGAAATTATACGAGACAGGTTAAAGCCGAATACGAAACCCCAGCGTTTCAACTTCAAACCGGTAGAAGCTCGTTATGTCCGGCTTCGAGTTTATAATAGTTACAACACCAAATATAACATGGTACAACTCGCGGAATTTGAGGTATATGATACAAACGGACACAACATAGTCGCTTCAAAAGAAATCGATCGTACTAAGGATTCGGCTCTAATTGTTCTTTCTAACTCTCAGAGGGCATCCGGCGCAAAATGGAACGCTGACAACCTCAATGATGGGAAAAAATCCGGTCCTAATGGGATATGGATCTCAGCAGGATTACCTCCTCTGGTTATTAAAGATCGCTCTGAAATCCTTGACCTTACGAAACGGCTTAATGCCGAAGGTAAGCTGACATGGAAAGTCCCGCCAGGCCAATGGACTATCATCCGGTTTGTCTGCGCCAACACCGGTGAGAAACTTAAGATCCCCAGCCCGAATTCGGATGGATTGGCTACGGATCACTTCAGCCATGAATCAACGAGTGTATTTATTCAATATATTACTAATCGCCTCAAACAAAAACTCGGTGATTTCAAGCTTACCCCCTTGAAACAACTCTACCTGCCGAGTTATGAAGTAAGGGGAGCCACGTGGACGCCGGACTTCATCGAGCAATTCATGAAATACTGTCATTATGATATGACACCCTATCTACCTGCCTTGGCCGGATGTATAATAGAAAGCCAGGATATTACCTCCCGGTTCCTTTATGACTATCGAAAAATGTTAGGCGATCTTCTCGTTGATGCTTATTACCGTACAGCGAGCGAAACAGCAAAAAAAGCCGGTCTTGGGATTGAGGCTGAAGCTGGAGGCCCCGGCCCTCCCGTACACCAGGTTCCTGTCGACGCTTTGAAAGCTCTTGGTGCTATAGACGAAATGCGCGGCGAATTCTGGCCATGGAGACAGGAAAGAAATCAACTCTGGATAGTGAAGGAAACAGCCTGTGCAGCTCACATCTACGGCCGACGACGAGTGCACATGGAGGCCTTTACCGGATTTCGACATTGGCAGGATGGTCCTTTCGACCTCAAACCTTCCGCCGATCGTGCGTTCTGCGAAGGAATGAATCATATCGTCTGGCATACATCCTCCCACCAACCCCCGGAGGCGGGAAAACCCGGTTGGGTGTATGGGGCCGGCACCCATCTGACCCCGAACCTTACGTGGTGGTCCAAGGCAAAGCCTTTTATTGATTACCTGTCTCGATGTTCTTTCATGCTGCAGCAAGGGCTGTTCATAGGAGATGTATGTTATTATTACGGGGACCAGGGTTTTAATTTTGTACCTGCCAAACATATTGATCCATCACTTGGATATGGTTACGACTATGATGTGGTAAATCCAGAGGTGATTCTAAACCGGATGAGTGTAAAGGATGGTCGCTTCACTCTGCCTGACGGGATGTATTACGAATTGCTGGTTCTACCGAACCGGAAAGATATGAACCTGCAGGTTCTGCAAAAAATCAAAGAATTAGTAACAGCCGGTGGAACAGTGGTCGGCCCGAAGCCTACGCAATCAAATGGCCTTACCAACTATCCCATTAAAGATCGACAGGTTAAACAACTTGCCGATTTGTTATGGGGAAACTGTGATGGGAAAAACGTATTTGAGCATCGATACGGCAATGGGAGAATCATATGGGGCCGTTCCCTGCGAGAAATCCTTTTAGAACGCGGTATCGGTCCCGACTTCCATTATACCAGCGATAAAGAAGCAACGGATCTGGATTTCATTCATCGGCGAATCCTGGAAGCGGACATCTATTTTATTCGCAACAGGAAAATGCGCACAGAATATGTCAATGCCTATTTCAGGATCTCTGCCAAATCCCCTGAACTTTGGCTGCCTGATACAGGAACCATCCTTGAACAGCCAGTTTATGAGCAAACACCCGAAGGTATACGTGTTCCATTGCAGCTTTCTCCTTTGGAATCGATCTTCGTTGTGTTTCGTAAACCGTTTCAGCAGCAGCATCTGGTTTCATTGGACGCCGGAATTAAAGCAACAACAGTTACGGAAAGAGAAGTACGGCTTACTGCCTTTGAAAATGGCTCTTACAAAATGAAAACATCGGATGGGCGAACTATCAAATTTGAAATAGATCAGATCCCTTCGGCCCTTCAATTAACCGGCCCCTGGAATGTCTGTTTTCCTACCGGATGGGGAGCACCGGACTCTGTGACATTCGCGAAACTGAAGTCCTGGACCGAGCATGAAAATCCCTGTATTCGTAATTTTTCAGGTACATCTTGTTATGAGAAAGAATTTAAAATCCCTCGACAATGGTTAAAAAAAGGCAGGAAGATTTATCTCGATCTTGGTAAACTCTGGGCCCTCGGTGAAGTTACCCTCAATAGCCGTCCGTTAGGAGTCGTCTGGAAACCTCCCTATCGGATTGAAATCACAGATGTTGCCAGAGCCGGCCAAAACAAGCTCGAAATTGAAATCACCAATACCTGGGCAAACCGCCTCGTAGGTGATGCACATTTGCCACCCGACCAGCGTTATTGCAGAACTAACATCAAGTATTCTGGAACACCGGGAAAATCCTGGAAGGACATTTCATTGCGACAATCAGGCTTGCTGGGACCGGTTGAGTTAGTACAGGCCGTGGAAAAAACAATTTCACTGACTAAATAATTATCGATAGAGCAAAGATGATAAGTTTATGCTTCACAAATAAATAGCCTCATTGTTCACCTATGAATAGCTAAAGTCAAAGATTAATATCTCTGTCGCTACATTTTTTTAAGGCATCTTCTAAGTGGACTGATATTATAAAGAGTGGAATAGTAAACCGGAATTATTTTATTGGAGGACAGTTTGGGGGATTGTTGGACATATCGAGGTTGCGGTAATTTCTAATGCGGTGAAAAGTGAGGTAGTTTGCGTCGTGTTGGTTGTGGGCACCGCCTTGGTCGTCATCAAAGGCAGTGCGGGAGACGGCGATAATGTCACTGTCATCAAAGAGCCAATCCCAATATTGAAAGCCATGTTTCTTTGTGTCGGGATGATAGAGCAAGATCGTTCGGATCTGCCAGTTTCGCAAATCGGGGCTGGCCATTAGGGCAACTGTGTTTCGTATACGGCCTGGACGTGATTCGCGATGTTGTGGAAGCATGGGATTGGAAATAGTCCAGTACATATTTGTTTGGGGATCGTGTCGAATGGTGAACTTTTTGGCGCCACCGGGGAAATCGATGAAGCCATTGTCCGGATCGAATATTGACGTTTTGCCATCTGAACTGATCTGAACAATTGCTGCTTTGGCACCGATTGGGTTGTATTCCACACGAAGGATATTGACAATGCTATCATTGGGAGTTACTACAGCGTTGCCCTCTAGCCAGCCGCCGAACTTGCCATCCAGCCAAGCTGGATTGCGGGGCAGAGGTGTGCTGAAGGTCCAACTGTTGCGTTTGAGCAGGTCAGCGCCTACTGGAGCTGAGAGCATCATGGCTTGATAACGTGCACCCCATTTAGTGCCACCGCCAGCGTCTTCAAACGCCCTCCAGATTCGACCATTGTGAACAACAACGGGCATGGGGGCGGTGTGATACATACCCTGATCGGTAAGCCGTCCAGTGACGGGACTGTCGGGAGTAGTCCAAGATTTTCCGCCATCGTCACTACGGCGAATCACAATAGTACCATGGTGTTTCGTCGTGCCCATCAGGTAGAGTTTACCCTTATACACAAACAATCCAGACCAGAAGGCATCGTTGAGTTGTGATATTTGCTGCCAAGATACACCACGGTCTTTGCTGTGGAAAACTGCAACTTTAGCTGACTGCCATTCAGTTGATTTAGGACCGAAAAAATCATGCGATGCAACGTAGGTGCCATCCGGAAGAACCGCGAGGGATGGTGAGCCGATGTATCTGCCTGAAGAGGCGGGGCTGTATCCGATTTTGACGCCGGGGACTGCGGCACAGGCCTTGAAGCTGATAAAACATACTAAGAAACAAAAAATCATACTGTTACGATATGAACCTGATTTTCCCATTCTACACCCACAACAATTGATATTAGTTTTTCATATTTCTGGTGCAAAGTCACAGCCTATCCATTGTTAAAGAATCATAAAATTATCCACCTTTAAATTCAACTGCTTAATCCTCACTATACCATTAGGATCTACAATGAATTTGTAGCAATCATCTCCAAGGTTGGCCTCAGTTGCAGTGTTGTCGTTACCATACAAAAGCCACAACCTACGTCTGTGACACACAAACTGCTAATCTCTGTTGGTCTAGTAAATCTATGTTAACAAATAGGTCATTGTGGGAACAGAGAAAAAGGATTGTAAATGCCATAGGCCATTGAATCCTCTACAGGCCCGATATTTTTTTAATAATTTCAATATTCAGCCAAAAAATAACATATTTTTGAACTCGATTTGGGCAATGTCAAAGTTTGTAGTGACATTTTGGTGAGTGTGCCAAGGTAAGCTGTTGTGAATCAGCTGGATAATCCAGCCTGGTCAAAGGTTATTGCGATTGCGGCCTCTGTTGGCTGCTGATTTTATCGATCATCCCGTCTTTATAATGAAAGTCATATCTCTTGCCACCGAGTAAAAGGGCACTCACAAGGCCGTTTTTCTTTTCAACTGGAACCGTGACCACTCTCACATCCCCCCTCTTGCTAATCGCATAGAAACACGTTTTGTCTGCATCAGCATAAATACTCGCCATTAAAATAAACTGGTTAATCTGATTCAGATTGCCTTCATTTGCCTTTTTGAAGGCATAAAGAAACATATCTCTGGAACTGCAGAAGTACTGATTTGCCAGAGAAGCAACAAATTCCTGTGGGTTCTTCTTGAAAAAATCATCTCCAAACATACTCCGAAGATAATTATTACGGTCTGCCCCTGCCTTCTTAAGGAGTTGCTGCTTGAATTTTTTCAGCGCCTCTGTGGACTCGACATAAGTTCCGTCCACATTATGATTGTACTCATGTGCCAGCACAATCATAAAACCGTCCGTCTCGACTTTCTTATAGTCTTTTGGAAATTGGTTCTCCGAACGTCCCCCTACCTTAGTGCCGAAAACATTGAAGGAGCCGTTGCACCGCAAACTGTGGACTGAAACGAGCTTGTTTTCGCGAGTAATCAGCTTATCGCAACAGGTTATTGTTATCGGCATTTGAAGATGCCTCGGAATACCTCTCACAAACGACCAAATGCCTCGCAACTGACCGTTGTCAAACCCACAATTATCTAATATCAGCACATTATAAACATCCAGCAATCGTTTTCGAGCACCAGGAAGAGATATCGATTGAGAAAGCGACTTGAGCTTATTGTGTTGCTTCGCAAAAGAGAAAACAGTCATAAAGAATTGCGTCTTCACCGAATTAACAAACGGGTATTTTTCCTTGTCAATCTTCGCATAGCGAATCTCGCCGAGCCGTGAGATTTTTAGTATTGGAGTGAGCTTTGTTAGAACACCCAGTTTGTATTCGTCACTGAGCTTGTTAGAGTTCACAATATCAACAAAAAACGCTAAAGCACAGAAAATATGAATATGCTGACGATTATTGGCGTTAAATACAGTACTTATACTGCTTGGGCTTGAATGTTTCGAAAAGAATTCCTCCAATTGTCGCAGTAGCACGTTCGAAAGTGCCTTCTGTAAGTTCTTATGGTTGTTCCCCCAACAGAAAACAGGATAGCTGAGATTTACTTTCAATGCATTGTTAAGGTAGTTCTGGCCGAAGTATTTCTGGAAATATTGCTCGGCTGTTTCCTGGTCTAATTGATATATCAAGCCTGGCATATTTAATTTATTAACCTCTATTGATGCGTCTTTCAGCGCCTTCTCAAGGATTTGATAATTATCTGCTGCGCATGGTGATATGATACATACGACTACTATAGTAATTCCAGGCAGGATTATTCGGCAAAGTTTCGACATTGCATTTCCCTCAATAAATACACTTGCTCATCCTTCATCTGTTCCCCAATTATCAATAATCAGTCATCGATAATCAATAGAAAAGGTTCGCATCGAGAATGGATTCGCCGAGGTGGCATATTGCCTGAATTGCCTGCGGATGGGTATAATTATTTCTTCTTCAGATGATAGAACATTCCGACCAAACCGAAGCCGAGAATAATTCCACCTATTAAGCCTAACGGATTAGCATCAATATCTACAGCCAGTAAGACAGGGCCGAGAAACAAAAGGCCTGGTGTACAGAAGCCAACGAATTGCCCCAGATCTTTCATCATCCGGAATTTACCATATATGCTCAATCGATATACTATTGACGATGCCCCTATACAATAATATATTTCGGCAGACTTGTCAATCGTAGAAACTGCTATCATTTATGTCTACGAATAGCGTCTAAGTAAACTTTAAGCTTATTTCTGAAAACAGCTTAAATGCCCAACTATCACCTCTTGGTTGGGAATCCCCTGGTTTCCATGTTGTTTTGGACGTCCAAACCTATCAGTATAGTGAGAAAGCCCCTGTGGTGCGGAGGGAGAGGAGAAAGCGAGATAAACCACAGAGGCTTAAATGCGATCTTGGATGAATACATGATACATCTCTTCTTATAATCACGTCAAGTATTTTTTAGGTCTAATTGTATCTCATCTCATATAGAATCTGCAAATCTCGTTCGTATTGACAGAATTTGAAATCGTCCATTGAATCCTCCACAGGTCCGATATTTTTTTAAAAGTTTCAATAATCCACTAAAAAATAACATATTTTTGGACTCGATTTAAGCAAAATCAGTATTTGTGGTGACAAAACGGAGACA
>Ga0209536_100015372_pt1 | contig 10935 bp, 5 predicted proteins | sample DeeMarSeWOR28_12_FD_187461 | JGI IMG/M metagenome (GOLD analysis project Ga0209536, IMG submission 187461) | Marine sediment microbial communities from White Oak River estuary, North Carolina - WOR-2-8_12 (SPAdes) (version 2) | ecosystem: Environmental > Aquatic > Marine > Intertidal zone >... | reverse complement strand
ATCTCGGCCACCGAGCAAAACAAAGGAGCGGTCTTATGAAAAAGGGCGCCCTTTTGAACCAACCTATCTCGGCCGTTATCGCCGGCATGGGCCACATGGATGAGCTGGTTATCGCCGATGCCGGTGATTTTATTTATGATTCTTGGGTTATGCTCCGCGCAGAAAGCTTCGTATCCATACCCGACCTCGCACTTGATTCCGCTGAAACAATAAAATTAGTTATAGAACAAGCAAAAGATCATCTTGTTGATGTTTATCCGGTTGCGGCTGCAACTGTTGGCAGGGAGGGCGAAGTGCTTTCACCGATGGCTGAATTATTTGAAGCAGGCGCCGTTGGATTTTCTGATGACGGGATAGCAATCAAATCGGCATCCATATTACGAAGGGTACTGGAATATTCCAATATGTACGATATGCCTGTTATAGAACATTGTGAAGATGAATCTCTTGCAGGAGGTGCTATGAATGAAGGATTTAATTCCACCTTACTAGGTTTGCCTGCAATTCCTTCCGTAGCGGAAGATATAATAGTGAGCAGAGATATACAGATGGCGGAATATGCAGGTGGAAAGATTCACATTGCTCATATTAGCACAAAGAATGCTGTTCAGTTGGTAAGAGAAGCAAAAGCAAAAGGTATAAGAGTAACCGCTGAGGTAACACCTCATCATTTTAGTTTAATTGATGATACAGTTAAATCTTATGATACCAATTATAAAATGAATCCTCCTTTAAGAACAAGTGAAGATGTTGACGCGATAAAAGAAGGTTTGAAAGATGGAACTTTAGATTGTATCGCAAGTGATCACGCACCTCACTCAATTGAAGAAAAGGAAGAAGAATTTCAATATGCACCGAATGGCATTTTAGGATTAGAAACAGAAATTGGTTTAACTTTTTCTGAATTATTTCATAAGAAAATTCTTGAACTAAAAGATATTGTTGAGAAACTTTCTATTAATCCGCGAAGGATTTTAAATATCCCTGTTCCTAAGTTTGATGTTGGTCAGGAAGCAAACTTTACTATACTGGATACGGATGTTGTTTGGACTGTGGATATAAGCAAGTTTAAAAGTAAATCTAAAAATTCACCCTTCGATAAAAGGCTGCTAACAGGGAAATCTGTAGCAGTGATAAATAATCGGAAGATGTTTTACAACGACGGATTTATAAATATTTAAGAAAAAATTATCCTCCACACTCTCGTTATCCTTTTTCTTACAACTGAATAATTAAACATTCCAATTGTATATTTTATTATACGATCCATTAAAATAATCCTTAAAAACAGCCTAATTTCAAATAAAATCACTGGCATTTAGTTTGGGTTTTCTATCACAAAGATTAATGACAAATAAAGGTGTTAAAATGAAACTCAAATTAATAACAATCGTGTTTACCATATTATTACTCACCCAGGCTTGTGATGTTTACGAACCCTACAGGGAAGTTGATTACACTCCGCCAGCAATTCCAAAAAATGTTGTAGTAATGAATGGCGACAACAGGGTCGATTTGTTTTGGGATAACAATAGAGAATCTGACCTTGCCGGATATAATGTTTATGTTAGTGATAGTTATGATGGAAGATATGAACTCATTGGTTCTTCTGATTATAACAGTTTTGCAGATTACTATGCCGAAAATGGTGTAACTTATTATTATGCAGTTACCTCTTATGATTATAATGGAAATGAAAGTGAACTGAGCTTTGATGTAATCTATGCTACTCCTCGCCCGGAAGGCTTTAATCAATCTATTTTTGATTACAGAAGGTTTCCAAACAATTCGGGCTATTCATTTTCTGAATATTCAGTATTCCGCTATGATGATTTACGTACTGATTTCTTCTTTGAGATTTACGAAGGCGAGTTTTATCTGAATGTTTGGGATGACACAGATATTCAAGATATGGGACTAACCAATGATATTTATGATATAGAATTTGCTCCCGTTTCAGGATGGTCGCCAACAAAGGATGTGATAGCTATAGTAGGACATACTTATGTAATCTGGACCTGGGATAATCATTTTGCCAAAGTTAGAATTTTCTCAATGACTAGTGACAGAATTGTATTTGATTGGGCTTATCAGTTAGTTGAAGGTGAACCTCAATTAAAAGGCTTAAGAGAAAGTGAGACGAGAAATTCTTTGAAAAGAATAACTATTAGACCATAAGGTAAAATAGAAAGTGCGATTCACAATAAACTTAATAACTAATTCAGGCACTTTGATAATTAACAAAATCATAAGGCAATGGATCGCACTTTTTAAGTAATTTCGAATAGACTTAATTATAGATTTCCGGGAAATATTTATTTATTTTAAGATACAATGAAGAAAATAATAATTTTAATTTTGTTACTTATTATGGGGCAGCAAATCTTCGCACAAAAAGATCCTCTCAGGAGTGATTTAAAGACCAGCTCACAAAATACACTGGCATACGAAATCCTGGAAGAAATAGAAATAGGGATTGCTAAAGCAAAATTATCCACCCTTTCCCCGCATTTATCCTCGCAAATTTATCTAAGTTTTCTTAACGGAGTATCCGGTTATTATAGCTCTAACCAGGCATACTATGTACTGGAAAATTTTATTAATGAATATAAGGTCATATCATTTAAGTTTGATAGTTTTAATTTCAATACAATTACGCCTTTTGCTAAAGGTACTTATTATTATGAACACAAAGGCAATCGATCCGAAGCTAAGGTTTATCTTACCATGAAACTTATAGGTAAAACGTGGAAAATAACCCAAATCTCAATAAATTGATAAATGGTTAAAAAAATTTTAGAAAAATTTAAAGGCGATAAGAAATATTTTACTGTCGTCTTTTTTATTTTAATATTAATAATCATTTCGGGAATTCTCACACCATTAATAATCAACCAGCAGCGAAGTAATTGGGATTCAGAGTTGGTTTATCAGGTTGCAGAGATTGAAAATTCCGTAAAGACATTATTTGGCAAGAAGGAATTACAACTATTAGAAACTAAAAATTGGCTTAAAAGGAGTCTCTCCGAAACTTTCAAATCAAAATCTTATCAATACAAAGAATTAATTGAGCTGGTAAACCATGCAGAAAAGAAAATCTTTTCGTTAGAAGTTATTGCGCCTAACGGGAAACTGATTGCATGGAATGAAAATATTGCAATACCGCAGGAAGAAATATTTCCTTTAGCATATCCACTGGGTGAAACATACTTTTATGGGGGCGGCTTAATAACATATCTGACTATCGTTGACACAGTTATTATTCAAAATGATATATTTTATTTAATTGTCAGTGAAAGAATAGAGAAACATTACACACTTCAGAATGAATATTATTCCAACGAAAGTTTTTCAAAGGAGATTTCAGAAAAATTCTTAACCAGATTTATTATTGATTACGATCAATTTGCCCCACCGAACAGAGACGGACGGATATATTCATTCCCCGTTGTTAATTATAGAGGAACTAAAATTGGTCAGATAAGTTTTTATAAACCCTCTCTGAATGTTACGATAAACAGCATTCGTAATTTAACAACTAAGATACAATCTGCTTTGGTTTTTCTCGTATGTATTTTTATCGGGCTAGGTTTTAGAAAAGAGTTTTTAAGAATAAAATACAAATCGTTTAGGTTCCTTTTTCTTGTTATATATTTATCTGCTTGCAGAGTTCTAATCTTTGTTGTTGATTTCCCCTCATTGTTTCTATCGGGTTCAATAGCTAATCCAGCAAATTTCTCATCAACTTTCGCATGGGGATTGGTTAAATCACCTATTGAGTTTTTTATTACCAACTTATTCTTGGTAATATTAGGAATTCAATTTTTCCGATATTGTTTTCAATACTTGCAGACTAAAAGAATAAATCGCTGGTGGTATTTAAATATACTTTCTGTGCCAGCAATTTTTATTATCTTCTTTTTATTATTAAGGGGATTAAGTGCTGCAATTAAAAGTGTTATTTTTGATTCAACGATAAGATATTTCAAAGATCCAACACCGGTTCCCGATGCGGACATTTTATTTATGAACCTGAATGTGTTAATGTTGGGCTTAGCTATAATCCTTGTTATGGCTGCTTTGACAATAATAGCAGGAATATTCCTGAAAATAAAATCGCCTAAATATGAGCTATTAAAATTTTCCATTTATTTCATATTAATACAAACACTTGCCTACTACTTTTTTGATTTTCTGCCGGAACCATTAATAACATACCCGATGGTATTTATAATCATCAGTTTAATTTTATCGCTATTGTACATTGTATATAATAAGGGGCAAAGTTTCTCTCAATTACTGCTGTATGGAACTGTAATATCTTCTGTTATTGTTGTGATTCTTATGAACTATTTTAATCTGCAATTGGAGAGGCAATCATTGAAAACAGTTGCCTTCGAAATAATCAGGGCAAATGAAAACTTATTGCATTATATGAGCGATGAAACATTAAACAAAGCCTTAAAAGATGATGAGTTAATGAACAGTTTTTTCAGATCAAATATTAATTATGATGCTGAAGCTTTTAGAGTTTGGAGCGATAGCCCGATGCAGAGAGAATCTAAAAGTTCAGGGATATTTCTTTTCGATAAGGATAAAAGAGAGATTGGAAGTTTTTCAGTTGGTTTAGAAAAACAATACAATATTTTTAATTACTTTGATGTTATAAAATTAAGCGAAACAAATATTAATGAAGCTGCCGATTCAATTAGCAGTGATGTAGTTACTTACGTAGGACTAATTCCTGTAGTAAAAAGAGATATAGTTATGGGATATATTGCGACAATTATTGAGTTCAATATTCGAAATATTGGATCAAAAAACATTCCTGATTTTCTAAAATCAAATAAAGCATTATTAGGGGCTGCTATAGATGCATCTTTACTAAAGATTTTTGAATTTACTAACCAAAGATTAACGCAGGTTTATGGTGACATATATCCTTCGCGAGAGCAAATGATACCTATTTATAATGCAGACTTTTCGGAGTTTAATGATGCGTGGATAAACTTTTCAATTTATAATGAAGACTATGTAGCCTATGTAATCAAACTTTTTGAAAACAGCTATGAAAGAGTTATTACAGTTGCCGCAAAAGAAAAAGAAATAACCTGGAACCTTTTTAATTTCTTTAAGATGTTTTTTCTGCACTCACTATTTATACTGTTACTGTTTATATTTTTGATAGTTACAAAATTGCTTAAAGTTCAATCATCTTTTAGAATAAGATTGTTGTATGCATTTCTTTTTGTATCAATTGTGCCCTTAGCTCTGCTTGCAGTTTATAACCGGGAAGTAGTATCGGAAAGAAGTGAGAAAGCGATATATACGGAACTTAGTAAACGTTCGGAATATTTGGAAAATCATATTACTTCCCAGTTGGCAAAACATAAGGATAGAGAACTCACAACGGCCTTCCGCAATGCTGGAAAGGAGCTGGACATATCGTTTGCTGTATATCAAAATACGGATTTGCTATACAGCTCTCGTGATGAACTTTACCGCACAGGTTTGTTCAATTATAAATTAAATTCGAACGCACATTATAGTTTAAACTACCTTAGTTACAGACAGTATCTTACAAATGAAAATATTGATAAATACACCTTCGATGCATATTACAGAAAAATAAATGTTAATGGTGTTCCGCTTATCCTTGGGGTAAATGATGCCTTCAATAAAATTAAACCTGCGTTTTCAACTGCAGACATAGATGTAATTTTATTTGGAATTTATTCTTTCGCTTTAATTATAATTATAATTGTCAGCACTGTACTTGCAAATCAAATTTCGGCACCAATAAGACGATTAACAAAAGCAACCGAAGCAGTTGCAAAAGGTGATCTGGATGTTGAGTTGGATAATAATGAGAAGGGCGAGATGAAAGACCTTTATGAAGGATTTAATTTGATGACAAAGGAATTGCAAAAAAACCAGATAGAACTTGCGGAGCTGGAGAGAGAAAGTGCATGGAAAGAAATGGCAAAACAAGTTGCACACGAAATTAAGAATCCTCTGACGCCAATAAAATTAGCCATTCAACAGCTCATTGCTTCTCATGGTGAAAAAAAGAAAGATTTTGATAAAATATTTAAAAAAGTGACCAAAACAACTTTGAGTCAGATTGATAATCTTGGGCAGATTGCCTCGGAATTTTCAAGTTTTGCAAAAATGCCAAGTATCAAGCTTGAAAAGATAGATGTTGTTCCGGTAATAATGGATACAATCAATCTTTTTACAGATGACAAAATTAATATCGATTTTAAAACCAATTCTTCGGAAGCAGTTGTTGAAGCTGATACTTCTCAATTAAGAAGAATGCTGATTAATATGATAAGAAATTCCATTCAAGCCAGTGCAACTGAAATTAAAATAAGACTAACAGGAAATGATGATAATTATTCATTAATAATTATAGATAACGGAGAGGGGATTACTGATGAAATTAAAGGAAAAATATTTGAAATTAATTTTACCACTAAAGAAAAAGGTATGGGATTAGGGCTAAAATTAGCAAGAAGGTTTCTTGAAGGTGTTAATGGCAATATACATTTGGTGGAATCAGGTTCTTCAGGAACAACGTTTGAAATTATAATTCCCAAATATCATTCATCCGAAAATGTTTAATGGGAGAGAGATGTTGACTTCACTAACTCCTCAACAATCCAAGGCACTCGATTATCAACATTCAATTTCATTAAGAGCAAATGCAGGCTCGGGTAAAACTTTTGTGCTTTCAAAAAGGTATCTGCAAATAGCAATTGATGGTAATGTGCCGCTACAAAATATTGCCGCAATTACATTTACCGATAAGGCAGCGGGAGAACTTTATAAACGAATCGCCGAGGAAATTGAAAAGCAAATTCATTCTTCTGCTGTTAAGTCTGAAAGAATAAAACTTGAAAAAATCAGGCGCCAACTGGTTTCCGCAAATATCTCAACCATTCATTCTTTTTGTATCAATATTCTGAAAGAGTTTCCGGTTGATGTAGAACTGGATGCCAACTTTACTCCCATTGATGCAAAAAAATCTTCTGAATTGTTAGAGTTATCTATCGAAGAAACCCTAAAAGAAAAATTAGAAGATAAGGATAATCAGGAAATTAAATATTTAATTCGATTGTTTGGATCAAAAGTTAATTTGGTAAAGCAGTTAGGCACTTTAATACAAAACCGGAAGACTGTAATAAAATTAAAAAACAATATTTATAATAAAGATGTTGATAAGATAGCCGGGTATTTCAGAGATTCATTTAATAAGTATTTTCAAAAAATCTATTTACCTCAAATAAAATCTTTGATAAATGATTTAACGACGATAAATAATAAAGTTATTGATGATAATCCTGAAAACGAGTTATCGAATAACAGCATTAATTTAATAAAAGAATTAACTGAAACCTCAAAACCTGAAGAAGTAGTAAAAATTATTCGGCGAATAAGTGCTGATATTTGTACTAATGATAAAAAGATTAGAAAAGCAAAATATCTGACATCCATTATGAGAGATGGTATTGATGAGGAAATTATTAGTGTTGAAAAAATATTGAATGATTTAAGCGACATAGAAATAAATGAAAACACAAAAAGTCTTGAATATCAATTAGCGTTATTAGGCAAATATTTAATTAATCTTTTTGATGATACGTTGTTTTTATATGATCAGAAAAAGAAAGAGCTAAGTTTTCTCGATTACGAAGACATATTAATTAAAACAAAAACCCTGCTTCAGTCTGAAAATGTTGCAAAACATTTATCGGATAAATTCAAATATTTAATGGTGGATGAATACCAGGATACTAACGAAATACAGTACGAAATATTTATGCCTTTGCTAGATTATCTCATAAAAGGTAACCTGTTTATTGTTGGAGATGAAAAGCAAAGTATATATAGATTTAGAGAAGCAGAACTCGAAGTTTTTAAAAAAACAAATTTAGATATTTCTGGTAAGGATGGCAGCGATTACCTACTAACGCTTCCCGATAGTTTCAGGATGGAACCGGCAATCTGTCTATTCACGAACGTACTCTTTAAAAATCTTTTTCGTGATCCAGATGATCTTTACAACGAAGTAGAACACTCAGAACTCATTTGTGCAAAATCCGATAGTACAGATGGAAAAGTCTCTATTCTGATAGCAGAAGAAGATTCTGATATAATTGAAGCTGAGTTAATTTCCAGAAAAATAAAGCAATTTGTTAGTGAATATTCCGAACTAAATTGGAAAGATATAGCAGTACTTGTCCGTAAAAGATCTTCATTCAAAGGATTGGAGAAAGAATTTACAAAATATAAAATACCATACAGAATAATTGGCGGAAGAGGTTTTTTTCAGAGACAAAGCATTTATGATATTTATAATTATTTCTCTTTTCTTCTTGATACAAACAATGATGCTGCATTGGTTGGCATATTACGCTCTCCGTTTTTTTCAATTAGTGATCTTAAAATATTTGAGATATCATTGAACTATGGTAATTCTTTGTGGGAAAAAATACTCGAATCAAAAATTGATGATAAGCTGTTTACCTTTGCCGTTAATCAGCTAATGAAATTACTGCAATTAGCAGGAAAAAAAGATTTTAATGCACTTCTGATTGAAATATTTGAAAGTACAAACTATCTAACCGTGTTCGCTTCCCGTTCTGATGGTGAACAGGAATTGGCAAACATTGAAAAGCTGCAGAGAATTACCAATACATTTTCAAATCAGGGATTTAAAACCCTTTACGATTATGTTAGCTTTCTTAAAGATGCGATTACTAAACTCGATGAAGAAGCACAAGCGGGTTTAGCCACTCAATCAAATGCGGTTAGTATCCTCACATTGCATCAGGCGAAAGGATTGGAGTATCCTGTGGTATTCCTTTATAATTGTAATGATGTTTCACAAGGGAATACAGTTAAATCGAAAAACATTTCTGTCGACAAAAATTTTGGATTGTTGACAAAAGTGCCCGTTAATGGAGATTATTTCAGTAATTATAAAAGTATCCCTTTAATATCAATAACAGATTATATTGAAACAAAAAGGGACTTAGCAGAAATAAAAAGACTGTTTTATGTCGGGATAACGAGATCTAAACAATATCTTTTCTTATCGGCAACTTTGAAAAAAAACCACAAATTTAATCCATCAAGCTTTATGGGACTACTGGTTGGCGGATTGAATATTAATTTAGATTTGAATGAATTTATAATTGAAGATGATTTGAAATTTTTAATAAATGAAAATAAGACTTATAAAAATGTTAAAAAGTCATATAAAACAATTATCCCCATCATAAAAAAAATTGAATCACCTGATGTAACAAAAAGCAAAACCGATGAACAATTTAGAACAAAAAGTTTTTTGTTAAGAAAAATCAAAGATACAAGTAAAGGAGAAATTATATCCGCCACAAAAGTTGCATCTTACAGCCAGTGTCCTTTAAAGTATAAATTAATATATAATTATGGTTACACCGATCTATACAACAATTTTCGCTCCTTTCGAAATAAGGAAAATTACACTAATTATTTTAAGGATGATACCAGCAGGGAAGATGTGCAGATTGGAGATGAAGTTGAACCCATGTTAATAAAGAATACTTCAATTATTAAGGGACAAATAATTCATAAAGCACTTCAAAAAGAAATTAACAACAGCAAATTGGAAAAATATATATTTGATGAAATTGAATCTGCCTTTCAGAATTTCATTGAATCACAGGAGACTAAAGGAACATTTAAAAGAAATATTCTGGATTTGCTAAATGGTTATTATAATTCTAGCGAGTATAAAAAACTGAGAAAATACACCAGATATAAAAATGAAAGTGAAATTTACTTGAATGAAAAGGACTACTATCTGTACGGAATTATAGATAAATTGATAATTTCTGACCGTAAATATATTATCGTAGATTATAAGACAGATGATATTGACAGGGAATTAATTGAAGATAGAGCAAAATATTATTTAAATCAACTAAACTTTTATGTATATATTGTTAGTAAATTGCATAAGGAATTTGATGAAATAGAAATTCGTTTACTATTTTTAAAGTTCCCTGATAAACCATTTGTTATAAATTATAGCCATAATAATATTGAGGAAATAAGAAAAGAAATATTAAAAATAATAAATGGAATTTTATGTGAAGTATATCCTAAAAATCTTTCGCATTGTTACGAATGTAATTTTTCAATAAATAATAAATGTATAATCTAATCTGATAAAATATTATGCATATAAAAGTTAAAACAATAAGAAATCTCGAAGTTATCGAGAAGGAATTAAACTCAATTTCTTCCGGCGTAATGGTATTACCACTGGAAGAAGATTTTGAACAGATTGCAACAAATTTTGTTTATAATAACAAAAATATCTACGTGTTTATTCAAAATAACGAGTTGTATAGAAACTTAAAATTTGATTCAATCGCAAAATTTACTGCTATAAAAGATGCCAGACTGGGAAAGAAAATAAAAAACCACAAAGAAGACATATATAATTTATTTTACATCTCGGTAAGCGGCATAATAAAAAATGTACGTGAGAAAAAACTTATAAATAATATTGACCATATTCTGCTTCAAGAATTTCTTAGATGTGGGAGGATAAAAATGTCATTGGATTGGTTACCAAGAGATGATGAAATAAAGAATCATGATTTGTGGGGAAAAGAATTTTTTAGCAAGGAACCTCCAAGTGTGATATATGAGCTAAAACCTGTAGTTGACAATGAAGGAAACAAGGTAAAGGGCCTGAATTCTGCATGGATCATATTAAACAATCCAGCGCAATATAACTCTTATACTACAGATATGGTAAAAGGTGTAATTGCAGGTTTTCATAAAGCATCAATGGATAGAAGTGTAGTTGCTGCTATTTTTACCGCAGTTGGAGATAAAGCATTTTGTACTGGAGGTAACACAAAGGAATATGCA
>Ga0209536_100015371_pt1 | contig 10935 bp, 10 predicted proteins | sample DeeMarSeWOR28_12_FD_187461 | JGI IMG/M metagenome (GOLD analysis project Ga0209536, IMG submission 187461) | Marine sediment microbial communities from White Oak River estuary, North Carolina - WOR-2-8_12 (SPAdes) (version 2) | ecosystem: Environmental > Aquatic > Marine > Intertidal zone >... | reverse complement strand
AAATATCCCGTTGGATGCAATATGATCTTCAGAAGAAAGATATTTGACGAGATCGGAGAATTTAATACAGCACTTGCTAACAGAAACGATGATAAGTATATTTTTGGAAAATTAAGAGAGCATGGGGGAAAGATTTTGTATAGCCCGGAAATAATCGTCCATCACCAGATTGATCATTCCAGATTATCGTCTTCATTCATTAAAGAGCTTTCCCTGTTGATCGGCAAAGAAGAAAAGATCAGGTTACAGAATGAACCCAGGTATCTGTCGTTGTATAAACCAGTTGAATATTTTGTTAAATTTCTTGTTTCAATCGCAATTGGTATCTTTTATGTCTTCTCAGGAAAACCCGCAAAATCAAAAATTATCCAAGTCAGGTGGTTGGTGTTAATAGGTTTCCTGAAAAGAATATGATCCTGCAGGTAAATGAACAGCAATATAATTTGACTCAATTCGTTTCATAATCTGATAAAACCCTTTGAATATCACATGCTAATTAAGATCCAATCTTTTATTAATAACCTTTTTAAAACAATCTTGAGTCTTCTCAAGATCATTTTGCTTACCAGAAGGGTTCAAAAATTACATCCTGCAGATAACAAGAGAACCTGCACCATACTTGGTAATGGACCCTCTTTACTATCAACCCTGGAAAAAAAACCAACATTTTTAAGTGATTCCTCGCTTTTGTGTGTCAATTTTTTTGCAGATACCGATCTGTATGAGAAATTTCAACCAGAAAGATACGTAATCAATGCACCGGAAATATGGAGGAAAAATTGTGCTGAAGTATATCTGACGAATCAAAAGGAATTATTTCATACAATATCCAATAAAACAAATTGGACTTTGTTACTCTATCTTCCTGTTAATGCCAGAAACAGTGAATTTTATAAGAAAACAATATCCCCGATCCTGGTTCAGAACGAGAATATTAAAGTATGTTTTTTTAATGTGACGCCTATAGAAGGATTTAAATTTCTGATTTTCCCTCTGTTTAGAAGAAACCTTGGAATGCCCAGACCACATAATGTGCTCATACCGAGTCTTATGATTACAATCAATTCCGGCTTTGAAAAAATATTTCTTTTGGGTGCCGATCATTCATGGCTTAAAGACATCTGGGTAGATGAGAATAATGCAGTATTTTTAAGACAGAGACATTTTTATCAAAATGATCCGACTCCCAAAGAAATGCATAAACGAGGAACTGGAACACGACGATTACATGAAGTTTTACAAAAATTTGTTTATACCTTTTCAGGTTATTTCATACTTAAAGATTATGTAGAGAAAAGAGGTGTACGCATTATCAATGCAACGCCAGGTTCATACATTGATGCTTTTGAAAGGTACCCAAACAACTCATAACCAATGTGTTAAAAATAAAAACTTGTCAGAATTCTTAAAAAAATAAAACAACCGTTTGAAATGATTAAAACGAATCCGGATTTGAATGGAAAGTCGATCTTAGTAACTGGAGGTACTGGATCTTTTGGTAAAAAATTTGTGTCCACAATTTTAAACCAGTATCCTGATATTAAAAAGGTAGTAGTCTATTCCAGGGATGAATTAAAACAATTTGAAATGTCTCAGGATTATCCAAAGGAAAAATTTCCAGCTATTCGATTTTTTCTTGGAGATATCAGGGATTTGGAACGATTTAAGAGAGCCTGTGAAGGAATTGACATTATTGTTCATGCAGCCGCATTAAAACAAGTACCCGCAGCTGAATATAATCCCATGGAATTCATCAAAACCAATATTCTGGGTGCAGAGAATGTCATCAATGCTGCTTTAGATTCCAATATTATAAAGGTTGTAGCACTCTCAACTGATAAGGCTGCAGCCCCTATAAACCTGTATGGTGCTACCAAGCTTTGTTCGGATAAATTATTCATTGCAGCCAATAATATGAAGGGTAAACGTGAAATCACTTTTTCTGTCGTCCGATATGGTAATGTAATTGGTTCGAGAGGTTCTGTAGTTCCTTATTTTCTTGAAAAACGCAAAGAAGGAGTGATTCCTATCACACACCATGAAATGACCAGATTTAATATTTCCCTCGAAGAGGGTGTTAGTCTTGTTTTATATGCCATTGAAAACGCACTTGGCGGAGAAGTATTCGTACCTAAAATTCCTTCCTATAAAATATTAGATTTGGTGAAGGCAATAGCTCCAGAATGCAAGACAGAAAATATAGGCATCAGGCCTGGTGAAAAATTACATGAAGAAATGATTACCGAACCTGATTCAATTAATACCATTGAATCAAAGGATATGTATATCATTCTTCCCTCAACAACCAATCCCAAGAAAAGAGACAATTTCTTAAAACATTATAATGGTAATCCTGTTGAACATGGATTCAGGTACAGTTCAGGAACAAACAGCCAGTGGCTTACTGTAGAAGAACTGCGAAAACAAATTAAATTACACGTTGATCCAAATTTTACAGTAAAACAATGAGAATTATACCCTATGGCAAACATCACATTACCGAGGAGGATATACGTGATGTAATCAAGGTATTGAAATCAGAATATATAACTCAGGGACCTGTCATTCAGGATTTTGAAAAGGCACTTTGTAATAAGCTCAATGTCCCCTATGCTGTAACATTCAATTCGGGAACATCTGCTTTGCATGGTGCCTATTTTGCGCTTGATTTGCCAGTTGAGACTGAATTTATTACTTCACCAATAACATTTGTAGCTACTAGTAATGCAGGATTATATCTTGGATTAAAGCCGGTATTTTGCGATGTCGAATTAGGTACCGGAAACATTGATCCTGAAAAGATCGAAGAACTCATTACCAAAAAAACTGGATTTTTGGTGCCAGTTCATTATTCAGGTCATCCAGCCGACCTCGAAAAAATCAGAGATCTGGCAAACCATTATAACCTAAAGGTCATAGAAGATGCAAGTCACGCATTGGGAGCAACATATAAGAACTCTGTCATAGGAGATTGTGAATACTCAGATATGGCCATTTTTAGTTTTCATCCGGTTAAACATGTTGCTACCGGTGAAGGTGGTGTGGTTATGACCAGGAATAAAGATTATTATGACAGATTGATACAATTCAGGACTCATGGCCTGACCCGTGAAAAATTATATCACTCCTCACCTGGCCCGTGGTATTATGAAATGCAATACCTTGGATACAATTACAGGTTAACGGATTTTCAGGCAGCTTTAGGAAAATCACAGTTAAGGCGACTGGATGAAAATATACGCCGGCGACGGGAAATTGCTGAAAATTACAATCACAACTTTAAAAATGATCCCCGTATCATTACCTATCCAGAACAGGATTATGCAAAATCTGCTTATCATTTATACCCTGCAAGAATGAGTGATCCTACAAAGAGAAAAAAAACATTCGAGAAATTAAGAGAGCACGGTATCTATGTTCAGGTTCATTATATCCCTGTCTACCAGCAACCCTTTTACCAGGATTCCGGATACAAAAATATATTGTGTAAATCAGCAGAAGCGTTTTATAACAGTGAAATAAGTTTGCCAATGTATCCTACCTTATCAGAGGAAGACCAGGCATTCGTGATTAATACATTAAAAAAGATTTTGGATGAAAGTTAATTTTGTTGCAGAAGTGTCATCAAATCATAATCGTGATCTCAAAAGGAGCAAGGAATTTATTGAAGAAGCTGCACGTATCGGTTGTAACGGAGTAAAATTTCAACTGTTCAGGATTAAGGAATTGTTTGCTCCTGAAATCTTAGAAAAAAGTGAATCACACCGCAAAAGAAAAGAATGGGAATTGCCAGTCGAGTTTATACCTGAATTGTCTGACACATGTCGTAAACACAAGATTGAATTCTCTTGTACACCATTTTACCTGGATGCAGTTGATGAGTTGAAACCGTATGTCGATTTTTTTAAAATTGCATCGTATGAATTGTTATGGACAAACCTGCTTGTTAAAGCTGCAGAATCAAACTTGCCAATTGTCCTCTCCACCGGGATGGCGACTATAGATGAGATCGATACAGCCGTAAATGTTATCATAGGAACCGGCAACAAAAAATTAACCTTATTGCATACTGTGTCCGGATATCCCACCCCACCGGAGGAAGCTAATTTGAATGCCATTGAAACCCTGCGTAACAGGTACAAATGCAATGTGGGATGGTCGGATCATACAGTAAATCCTGCCATTCTTTACAGGGCCATTCACAAATGGAATGCTTCAATGATTGAGTTCCATCTTGATCTGGATCGTCAGGGTGAAGAATATAAGTCAGGACACTGCTGGCTTCCAGATGAAATCAAACAAGTTATAGATAATATTAATACCGGATTCATGTCAGACGGGACTGGAGAAAAAATTCCTGCTCCAAGTGAAATGTCAGATCGTGAATGGAGAGCGGATCCAAAGGATGGACTAAGACCATTGATGCTTACCAGAAAAAAATTTAAGACGTGATACATCCTGCAATTGCCATTATCCAGGCAAGAATGTCATCTTCACGATTGCCCGGGAAAGTTATGAAACCCCTGGCCGGGAAACCTATGATCTGGCATATTTATAAAAGGGCTGAAGCATGCAAATTTGTGGATTACGTTATAATAGCTACATCCACTGATATTTCTGATGACCCACTTATAAATTACTGTGAGTCAGAAAATCTTAATTATTACAGGGGAAGCCTTGATAATGTATTAAGCAGGTTTTTGAATATTTTAGACGATAAGGATCACCAGTATGTTGTTAGAATAACAGGAGATTGTCCACTGATACACCCTGAATTTATCGATAACCAAATAATGGCACTTAATACCTTTGACGGTGATGTAATCTGGTTAGAAGAAAATAGTTCTGTTTTGGAGGGGCAGGGAGTTTTTTCAACACGTTCATTACAATATATTTTCAAACAATCAACCAATAAAGAGGATCTGGAACATGTGGGATCGGTCTATATAAGTGAGAATCCCGATCAATTCAGAATAGTCCATCTTTCCCTTCCGGAATATTTAGTCAGTGAAGACATAAGAATTACTGTAGATGAAAAGGATGACTATGATTTGTTAAATGAGATCTATTCAAATCTCTGGAAATCTTCTTATATCGACCTAAAAGAAGTATTACATTGGTTAAAAAAGAATCCAGAGCTACTGGAAATGAATAAAGCTGTCCATCATAAGAAATTGAATATTGAAATTAAGAAAAAACGAAAAGAATGGACAGATTTGGAGAAAGCTGGATATTTTCAATATCAGGATTACAGTAAGCTTTTGAGCCGTAAGATATAGTATGTCAAAAAGTTAATATGGCTCATGAATTTGTAGTTTCGCAAAATTCATGTCAGTAGTTGGTTAATAAAAGAAACAGATGAATCTAATATTTAGATGTGATGGTTCATTAGAAATTGGATTGGGTCATGTCGTTAGGTGCTTGGCTCTGGCAGAAGAATTAAGTGATAATCATGGTTGTAATGTTATCTTTGCCATGCGAAAATCTGATCTTGGCATCAACCTGGTCCGCAATAGATTCATTGTCGATGTGCCTGAGGAAACAAATTTTCATTATGAAAACTGGCTTTCTCAATGTATTGAAAAGAATAATCTCAATGGATTGATCTTCGATACCAGGGATAATTTGGATAAAAACATTGTTCTGAGATTGAAACAGAAGTATAATTTGCTGATCATTGATATAGACGACCCTGAAGATAAACGTTTAACAGCTGATATTGTCTTTTATCCACCTGTTAAACAGGTGGTACAATTAGATTGGACTGGATTCAACGGAGAACTGTATTCGGGTTGGGAATATGTAATTATCAGAAAAGAGTTCCTTGCTGAATACCCGGTCCCCCAGAATGAAATTCCAAATATATTAATTTCTATGGGGGGCAGTGATCCATCAGATTTAACAAATTTTGTAGTCAGGGCTTTGAATAAAATTGAAGAACATTTCACAGCTACAATAATAATAGGACCCGGATATACATTTCAAAAAAATTTAACCGAGACATTAACAAATGTAAATTACAGGTACAAGATAATTCAAAATCCCCCTGACTTCGCTCATATTGTTGCCAATTCTAATCTTGGTATTATTCCTTTTGGACAAACCGCTTATGAATTTGCTGCTCTCAATATACCTGCAATTTATTTATGCCTGACTGAAGACCATGAAAAGTCGGCAAAATTATTTGTAAATGAGGGGATTGGTATTTCTTTAGGTAAGCTTGCAGCAAATCATGAGCAAAAACTTATCGAAACCGTTTTGATCCATATTCATGAAAAACATATCCTGAAGGAAATGTCGGAACGAGCACGATTAATAAAAATTTCAAATCTTAATCAAATAGCTTCACTAATTTTAGCCAAATATCATCATGAATAAAAGCTGGAAAGATAGCAAGGGGAATTTACATGAAGGGAAAGCCTTGGTATCCAAAAATGGCTTCACCGTAATCGATTGCCATTTTTGTGAATTCAAACACATTATTCCATTAACTGATGAAAGTATTCAAAAAGAGTTTTATTCCGAAAAATTCTACGAGGAAGAAAAACAAAATTATATTCAGCGACAGCAGGAAGATTATGATTGGTGGTCAATAGAGTATAATGAAAAATACGATCTCTTTGAAAAGTATTTTGATAAATCAGGCCAAAGAAAAATGTTGGATATTGGTTCAGGTCCGGGATTTTTCCTCAAGATCGGCAAAGAAAGAGGATGGGATGTAACCGGGATTGAACCTGGCAAACCTGCTTACGAGTTTTCAACTTCTGAGTTAGGACTCAATGTAATAAACGAGTTTTTTTGTAAGGAAAACTATTTTAAGTTTGGGACTTTCGATATAATTCATTTGAACAATGTCCTGGAACATATCGTTGATCCAATTAACATGGTGAAAATGGCAAAAGAGATTTTAAATCCAAATGGCCAGGTTTGTATTACCTGTCCCAATGATTTTAATCCATTGCAGCTGATGGCTGTCGAAAACCTGAACAAAGACTATTGGTGGGTTGTACCCGAGCATCATATTAACTATTTCGATCTGAAATCATTAAAAAAATTATTAATTAAAATTGGACTTGATGTAATATATCATACTGTAAGTTTCCCACTTGAACTCTATTTACTAATGGGTGATGATTATATTGGAAATGATGATATTGGAAGAAAAATTCATGGTAAGCGTATGACCTTGGAAAAACATTTTAATAAAGCAGAAAAGAATCAATTGAAAAGGGATATTTATGGGAAGCTTGCTGAAATAGGATTAGGTAGGGAATTAACTGTAATTGCTCAATAAAGCAGATAAAATAAACTGGTCAAATCTCCCTGACCTCTATTCCATGTCATCCGATTCATTTCTGATCACAAGTAAATCAAATAATGGAAAAAAAATTTATCATACAGGCCAGCTCAAAAACATGGGCAGGTGGTCCGGATTTCCAAATGAACCTGATAGAAAATCAACCCGTTGTTTACCATACAATATCAAAAATTTTTAATGCTTATCCTGATGCAGCTGTTATCACTGTTGCTCCTGAATTTGATCGTGATGGAGATCTGGAATTTTTAAAAGAAGATTTTTCGACTTTCAATTTCAAGTTATTCTATGGGTACTCTGATAACCCTCTTCAAAGGATATTATCTGTAACAAATGAATGGGATATGGATGAATTCTTTATCCGGATTGATGGGCTTAATATGTTCTTTGATATTCATAAATCAATTTTCATGCTGGAAGAGGCAAAAAAAAATAATTACGATCTGTATATGTTTCCTCATGATTATCCTGTACAGTTTACTTCGGAAGTTTATAAAATCAGGGCACTAAGAAAAGCATTCGACGAAATTTCAAGTGGCCAGACCTTGAAAAAGTATTTTATTCATCCTAAATATTATCTGCATCACAACGAAAATTACATCTCCGGAATATTGACCTCTTTACCTGAATATTCTGATGATTACTTAAAGAAGTGCAGGAATATTGCATCAGATATTTATAATATTGAACGATTATATACTGACAATAAATATTCTGTTGAACATGCAGACCAACTAGCCTATCATTATCATGTGGCAAATAATTTTTTGACTTCTGAGATGGATGTTTTAGATATTGCCTGTGGAGATGGGAATGGTGCTGAAATAATCGCAAAACAAGCCAAATCTGTTGTTGGTGCTGACATAGATCAGGAACTTATTTCGGAATTAACAAGAAAAAATCAAACTGAGAATATTAAATATATTTGTACCGATGCCTTAAAGATGGACTTTGAAACGGAACAATTTGATGCAGTTTGCAGTATGGAAACGATTGAGCATCTTGATGAGGTACTTTTATTATCTGAAATTCACCGGGTCCTTAAGCCAGGTGGAATCTTAATCTTAAGTACCCCACAGAACGCTATGGGACATATACCAATCAATGCCGAACACAGAAGAGAGTTTAGCCTAAAGGAATTAACCGATCTGGTTAAAAAGAAATTTGAAATCAAAGAGGTGATTGGATTAAAAGCTGGAACAATTTCATTTAAAGGTGATCCAATCGGCAGAAGTACAATCATAATTTGTAAGAAATAGATGAAAGTAGCTGTTTTTCTGGGAGGAGGAAAAAGTCAACAAACATATATAAATGCCCTGAAGCATTTAGAAATTTATACAATTGTTGTTGACCAGGATAAATTTGCACCTGCCAGAGAAACATCCGACAAATTCATCAATTGCTCAAAATTTGAGGGAGACAGAATAGCTGACTTGTTGATGAAAGATATGAACACGAGCCAATCATATGATTTACTTGTTTTATCAAACAGCGGTGGAAAAACATGCAATGCCATCGCAACAATTGGCAAACGTATTGGTTTTGAGACATATAGCCATGAAGCTGCTCTTTGTGCCAGTTCAAAACTGAAATTTAAGAAAAGCTTCAATAGATCATTTAAAACAGCTGATTATGAAATTAATAATAAATATGATTGGCTGGAAAGCAATAAGAAGATCAACTGGAACAGATATCAGGAAAAATGGCCTAAAGGAATTTTTATAAAACCCGACATGTCGTCAAAAAGTAAGGTTGGTGGCGTATATGGTATGAAGGGATTTGATCTGAATGACATTATAAAACATTGTCAGAATAATATACTTGTCCTCGAAGAGTATATTCCAGAAGGGAAGGATATAGTTGTTCCGATGTTGGTGAGAAATGGCGAAACGGTTGTTAAGGGAAGAATATTAGAAGAAATTAATTACGTTACATCCAATATTGTTGGATATGGATTCAAAGCATTAGAGGATTTTGATTCAGAAATAATAAACGTATTGTATTCATTGTCAGATGATTATATTCATCAACTAAAAATCAACAACGCACCCGTGGCGCTAACATTTAGAATTGAGGACAAATCCATTACTCCTGTTGAGTTACATCTGGATTTTGGGGGAGAAAATTTGTATGAATTTTCATTGGGTTTAACTTCTGAAGAACTATTGAATGTTTTTATAAATGCACTGCCGCATACCATTGATCCAACATTCCAATACAATGTTCTCCTGTATGACCATTACTTTAATAAACTTGATGTTGCCTTAGAAAGTGAATCGATTGAATATAAAGTCATGTGGGCTTCGTCTCAAAGAAAACAGTTCCATTTAAATATTGATTCAACTAAACTGCATAATTTTATCGGCCAATATCATATGAATTTGAATTAGAAGACTTCCTTTATGAAAGACACTGTATTAATATTGGGTGGTGCCATCTGGTCCGAAAATCTTTTTAAAGCGCTTCAACAGATTGGGCTACGAATAATGCTTACCGATATAAATCCTGACTCACCCATGCGGAAATATGCTGATGAATTTTATAATGTTTCTGCAGAAGACTCAAATGAGATCCTTAATATTATTTCCGGAAACGAGAGAATAATCATTGCATATTGTGGAGGTGATTTTGCGACTAGATCGGCATTGAGTATCAATCAGGAGCTATTAAAGAAAAAGATCGTTAATGAGAATCCGGATATTTTCATCGACAAGGTAAAAATGAAGGAATTCTTTAAAAAGGCAAACATAAAAACACCTGAAGGCGAAGTAATAAGCAGGAATTCTAAAATTCTCGAGAAAATTCATTATCCCAGAATCTTTAAGCCAATTGGATTAAGCGGAGCAAGGGGCGTCGAAGTGATAAATTCCTATGAAGATTCCATTCGATACTTTGAGAAATATAAGTATGATTCCGTTTTGAATGAAGAAATTGCATATGGAACACAGCACGATGTAAACGGATTTTTTGTAGATGGTAATTTTTACCCGGCAGGTTTAAGCGATCGTTTTTTTTCCCTTGAACCGATATACCCACTTTACGGATATTCACCTTCTGTTTTAGAGGTTCAGACACAAAACAAAATATATGAATCACTAAAGGAGGTAGGAATAGCTGCTGGTATTGATACTGGTCCTATAAAGGGGGATGTATTTGTCTCAAATGAAAGAAATGTCGTTTACAATGAAATCGGATTTCGTTTCCATGGAGACATTACCAGTTGCATTGTATTGCCTAATACAGGCAGACATTTTCCTTTTTTGGAATACTTATCTAAATTAGCACCCCAATATGATAAAATGATTCAGCAATATTATAAATCCATATATAGAAAGAAACAAACTATTCGCTGGGACATTATTCGCTTTTCTCCAGGTATTTTTAAAGGAATACAGGGTATGGATAAGATAGCAAGTAGAAGTGATTTACTGGAAATCATTCTCAGAAAGAAAAAGGGAGATTTGTTAAAGGGTCCTTACGATAATAGCGATATGCTTGGGTATTTTTTAACAGCAAACTCATCGCATGTTGCCTGTGAACAATCAGCAAACGAAATACATAATAATTTAAAAGTTGAAGTAGACGTATGAAAATGAATGAGGAAACGCTTCAGGAGCTTG
>Ga0209536_100015370_pt1 | contig 10936 bp, 13 predicted proteins | sample DeeMarSeWOR28_12_FD_187461 | JGI IMG/M metagenome (GOLD analysis project Ga0209536, IMG submission 187461) | Marine sediment microbial communities from White Oak River estuary, North Carolina - WOR-2-8_12 (SPAdes) (version 2) | ecosystem: Environmental > Aquatic > Marine > Intertidal zone >... | reverse complement strand
CATTTGATCCAACTAGAATTGTGAACAAAGAACTTACTATTCATGGTATCAGTCGAGGACCCTATGACAAAGCGCTTGAGATGCTCCAGAAAGGTCGTATCGAGGTGAAGCGTCTAGTATCAAGGGAGTTCCGGTTAGAAGAAGGTGCCAAAGCTTTTGAGTATGCAGACCAACCCTCAGTGACAAAAGTAGTAATCAATATCTGAGGGACCACGAATGCCTCAGTTTGACACAGATCTCCACATTCATTCCCTACATTCCATAGGCGTTAGCAAGGACATGACAGTCCCTATGATTGCTAAGGGTGCCAAGGAGAAGGGGCTTCACATTGTCGGTACTGGTGATGTCACGCAACCAGACTGGATTCGACATGTACGTAAGAATCTGACCTTGAAGCAGGATGTTCTGGCTCATGACTCCATATCGTTCATACCAACTGTCGAGGTTGAGGACAATGAGTCAATCCATCATCTCATCATTCTTCCTGATTTCGAGTCAGTGGAATTACTAAGAACGACTCTAAGGCCACATTCTACAAATATTGATGATGAGTGGGGAGGTCGTCCAAGAGTAAGAGTCAATGGGGAAGCACTTGCAGGATTTGTTAGAGATGCAGGCGGTATGATTGGACCTGCTCATGCATTCACCCCTTTCAGATCGATTTTTCGTGAGAATAAACACACGAGTTTAAAGTCATGCTACGGAGATGAAACAACCCATATACACTTCTTAGAGTTAGGTCTCTCTGCAGATTCTGAAACTGGAGACTTCATCCCTGAACTCAGAAGACTAACATACATCACATCCAGTGATGCACACTCACCATCTCCTAACAAACTTGGACGAGAGTTCGTGAGGTTTGAAATGCAAGCACCGACATTCGATGAACTTAAACTCGCAATCATGCGTAAGAAAGGAAGAAAACCCGTCCTCAATGTAGGGCTCGATCCTAGACTTGGTAAATACTTCCTCTCATTTTGTTCAAGTTGTAGAAGGACCTTGGTCATCCAAACTGGGAATGATCCCCCAAGTTTCGACAAATTAAACATCTACATCAACTGCGAGAATACCGGTGAGAGGAAACGTCTTCTCGATGACATCCATAAGAGAGCTGTGAAATGTCCTGCTGATGGAAAAAAGCTCAGACTTGGCGTCTACGACCGAGCAGCAGCAATTGGAAACGGCGAGGTAAAGACACCACCTCATCGACCACCCTACTTGCACATTGCACCTCTTCTTGATATTATAGCAATATCACTTAATGTGAAATCTCCAACATCGAAACGAGTGAGAGTTCTGTATGACAAACTGCGTAAGCAATTCGGTCCTGAAACACTCATCCTTACAGAAGCCTCCATAAACGGACTAAGAGAGTACAATACAAGAGTTGCCCAAATGATTGAAGCATACCGGGACAAATCCATAGGATATTTAGCCGGAGGGGGTGGTCGATATGGTACACTCATACCTCCTTGGGAAAGTGAATAGAAGTGACTGTTGTTCGGGGAGTAATACGAGAGATTGGGAAGAGTCGTACGACTCAGGTTTCGGCTCGTCGATGGTATGGTTCAACAGACATTGTGGTACAACATGAGGAAACTGGCAAAACTTACAATGTTCGTCTTTCAGCCAACGTTATGAATCGACACAAGTTTCTCCCTAGAGTTGGTATGAAAGTCATAATTCATGGATATGTGGAGGAGGCGGAATATGGACTCTCTGACTTTGTTGTTTCTCGAGTGACCAGCATAAAACATGAAGGTGCAGGTATCAAAAAGGTACACAAATTGGATTGAACTTTACTTCTTGTATCTGATGAGAAAAGCTGGAGAGAGTATCCACTCAGACCTACACTTGGGGCACTTACTCGGAGCCTTGGCCGTTTTTCGACCCTTAAAGACAAATTGACATTTCCCACAACTTGCTGGACGAATCAAAAGCTCTTTGTTTTCACTCTTCACCGATTTTGATATGTGATTAATATCTTCATACACAATAGAACGTTTCTTTATGTCTAGTTTCTCACAGATTTCCTCAGCAGTTAGTGGGTACTCAGTTCTCTCAAGTAGTTCTGCAATAGTTTCTCTTCGCGTTGGCATAACTACATAATTCTAGGTGTGCCTGTGAGATATACTTTGGGCTGTACAATGTTTTGAACAGATTGTACAAAACGTAGAGTCATATTCAATTTCATTGTAGTATTCCATGTGGTGTATAATGAGAAATTACAACACTGGCATATCAAGCAAAGCATTCGCTGCTTTGATAGCCGCTGTGGTGTTAACAGCTGGAGTATTCGCCGTCGCAATTTACTTCCCTGGTGATGGAAATGGAACAGATCCGGATCCAACAAACCTGGGCTTCAAAGTAGCAGAATTCCTCAACTCGAAAAGAGATAATGTACAGTTCTACTGGATGTGTAATTCCACATTTGTCAATCTCAATATTTCCGACTATTATGCACAGACTGAACCAAGTGCATACGTTGATGGTGTTCTCATGAACCGAACTGTCACAGGTGGAGATATTGGTGTATTATTCTCGCCGTGGCTTTCAGACATTGTTGGAACAGGTCATATTACTACTGAAGATTGGAATAGCTTGAGTGGTACAATTATCGATGATGGAATAGGTCAGATGGAAGCACCGGAAGATCCTCCTACAGGTGAGTTCCCACTAAGCTGGCCAATTGATTTCTATTTCAATGTCTTCTTCGATGATGACACCTGCTTCTTTGCAGGATTTTCCTACTCTGATGGTTATCTGTTCATTCAGAATGGCACCTGGAGTGGTGAATTCAGTCCTCACGGATGGCCGATCTCAACAGGATGGGAGGATGGATTCTGGCTTTTAGAAGGAGGTTATCTATCAGCTGGAATCGATGCGCTCTACACGATTATTACAACTAATGTATCATATCCTGAGTGATGAGCCTTTGCGCTCATCCTCCCAATTTTATTCGACCATGTAGATTCAAGAATAACGCGTGGTCAGATGTGATAATATGAGTGAAGACACTGACACAGACCTTGTTAACAAACTTCTCAAAGGTCGAACTATGAGTGTCTACGCTCTTCTTCTCCAAAAAGGAGAGATGGGTGTGAGAGATGTTCAAAGAGCATTAGGATTCTCAAGTCCAAGTCTGGCTCTTCACCATCTCGCAAAACTGTCAGAACTTGATCTTGTTGCAAAAGATGTAGATGGTGTATATAGTGTTAAACGCACGGTGAGGGTTGGTTCACTCTCTTTGTTCATAAAGTTCGGCACTCGTCTTCTACCGAGATTCCTATTTCTCGGAACATTGTTCACTGCAATGTTGGCTATCTACTTACTGATTTTTGTGTCCTGGCCGTTGACTGGTGGAGATATCATGTTCATCTCAATGAGCGTAATCGCGATTCTCTTGTCATTCAATGAAAGCAGAAGAATCTGGTTGCTCAAACCTTTCTAATATCTCGGTAACTTAGAGAGGAAGATATAGGTCTAAATGTGTTGATGCACAATGTACTCTTGTTGAGAAGAAACGATACTGGATGACATCCAATTGGAGCAGGTGAAACTCGAATCCCAGCAAACGAAGGCGCGGAAGCAGTCATACAATGACAGAGTGTGCGCTAAATGTATGGGACATCGTCATCTATGTGGCATTAAACCATGTCCAATACTCATGAGAGCGAAGGCTCAAGCTCGAATTGATGATGCATTCACTGGAATGGATCTAACAGGAGCATCACCACCTTCTGTCTTTGTTGGAGAGAGTGGATATCCTAAGGTTCTCGCAGGTCCACTTGTTCCTCCTGTCCGATCAGAAGAAGCCATGTACATGGAACGACCTGACCATTGGCTGACAAAGACCATTGATGAGATTCTATCACTTCGGTTCAGCCTTGTTCGAACAAAGAAGTACATTCCAGTCACTGCAGCCTCTGATCCGACAAGAGATCTTGCTGAAACTCAGACACTAGCGTTATCTGATAGCCCTCTTTTGTCCGAAGCGACACTCCTCAAGAGACCTCAATTTACCACAGTCTTCTCTGATGTTACACTACCAATTGGACCTTCAGCGCCTCTACGAACTTTCAAGATCGAAGACAACCCTAAAGTCCCAAAAGTAATCGACAGAGTGACATCTGATACTGACCTCAAAGCTGTAACAGGTGTAAAGGACCTTTTCGATGGCGGGATAAGACTTGAACATATCACTCGACTTCTCTCAGTAGGAACCATTGGGCAAAAGAAGAAACGAAGGCTTGTCCCGACAAAGTGGAGTATAACTGCAACAGATGATATAGTTGGAAAACAGCTCCATAAGGAGGTTTTAAGAAACCCCTGGATCAATGACTTCAGGGTGAGTATTGATAACGCTCTGGGAAACACTGTTGCCCTTCTCTTTCTCCCCAGTGGCTGGCAATTTGAGGCTATGGAGTCGTGGTTGGGTGGACTCCGACCTCCAATCATCTCTGACCATGAATGGTTCAAAGGTCGAAAGGACTATGCAAAGGATGTTGTTGGAGCATATTACGCGACCAGACTCCCTGCGCTAGAGTATCTAGTCAATATTAGACGACAAGCTGGAGTCATTGTCTTCATGGAGATTGATCCTCAGCAATGGATACCTCTAGGAGTGTGGAGATTCAGAGAGATAGCGAAGAGGGCTTTGGAAACCACAATGGAAAGCTTCAGTAGTTTCGAGGAAGCTCTCAACTATATCGCACCAAACCTCCGAATACCAATGAACAGATGGTTGGAAACTAGTAGAATCTACACAGCTTTTCAGAGTCAGACAAAACTCACTGATTTCTGGTAAAACCATCCAATGAATCTATCATACATTTGTCTTTTAATATAAATTACAAGATGAAAGAACGGAGAGTTTGATATGCGCGCTACAAAAAGTAAACTCATGACCCTCTGGGTCGTGACTCTTCTAGCAATGCCGTTTGTACTCATTCCAAATGCCAGTGCTTGGACTGCTGGTGATGAAGCCGCTGTTTTTGGCCACACCTTCGAAGAGGAGTACTGGACAAATGACTCAATCCTAATTGAGGGCGATGGAGCCAACGCAAGTCTTACAGCTTCTTATGTTCATGTTGACGAATTCTCATCTTTCTTAATTGCATTCAATAATATGAACGCGACAGTTGGTGATAACATCACTAGGACGATTCTACCATACCAACTTTTTGGTATGCATTTCAAAACACCACAAAACAGGGAAGTCTTCATCGGTGCCATCTTTGCCTTCCTACTTGCTCACAATGAAACATTTGGCGGCAATAATCTACCAGATGTTGGCAATGATCCTGCCTGGTATGTCGTTCCACAAGCATCGAGCACTATTTGGCCTGAGTATATTCCATCAGTCGAACCTATTCCAGCAACGAAACTCAGTGACACTCACTATCGATTCGGTATGCGTTATACCAATCTGACTTGTAGAATAGTTGACGCTAACACTGCTTTTGGTTTCTGGGCTACGCTTATAATCCCAGTAATGTCCGCTGTGATCAGTGAACTAGTCATTCAATATGACATTACGATTGACGATACTGGTCAGGTACATGCTGAGACATTGTACACAATAGGTCAGGTGAAAGAGCTTAGGGTGGGGCTTACTGACTATTCCCCCACAGATATAATCATAGAATCTATGGAAATATCTGCAGTACACTATCTTTCTGTGTTCACATCTCAGTATACTGTTGAAACCGAAACTGGTGTAGAGCTCGATCCTCCAACTTCAATAACACCCTTGGATGAAGACCTCACTATCAAAGTAGGTAACAATGACGAACGTGCCTTTGATATCGGTCTTGGAAGGCAGTATGCACTCATCAATGAAACGACTGAACCTTGGACTACTGTTTCTGCTCAGGAAACTGCACTAAATACACTACTGGCAGCCAGATTGAGTGACCTCTTTCTTGTAGCCTGGCAAGCACCAGTTTCAGCTTGGCTCTTTGCACACATGGCATATGGTCTGTCTGCCCAACTGAGGTCCGTCTATGCAACTGTGGGAGATATGGTGGAGAATGTTGCATCAGGAGCAGCATTTCACAACAGCCAGTGGTGGTATGCAGTCACCTTCCCAGAATGGAACTCGCTTAGAGTAGAACAGGATCCTGTCTATGTAGCGTACACCAACCTCAATGCAGAACCTGCTGGTGGCGGAGGAGTCTTTGCCCTGATTCTAATCGTAGGTGTGGTTGGAGTCATCTGGGTAATGGTTCGACGACGACGTTGATAAATTCAAAAAACCCCTGGATTCCTCTTTTTGGAACTCCAGGGACTAACTTTCTTTTCAAACATCGGGCAATTTAAGAGAAGCATCGAGAACAAAGGTCGTAGAGGACCCAAAAGTGTTGTATGAGAAACTCTGTAGATTCAGCGAACGAATCGCAGGGCGAACTAGCCGAAAGCTAGATGATAAAGACCTGCAGAGAGCTGTTAAATTCCTAGCTCCTCTAATGGACATCACAGTTAGGGGAGTGAAAGCAGCAGCTAATCTCCTATCGGTTCTTATACTTCTCCTCTTGGTCTTCATACTTACATTTCTAGAACTTAGTCTGCTGATAGTTGCACCCCTAGCAGGTATGGCTGCCGTTGTGACCTATTACATAGTTGTTTCATACCCAGTGTCAATAATGAACAGTTACAAACTGGGTCTATCTGAAGAAGCGGATCTAGTATTTGAGCAGTTCATTCTCGTTTTTCAATCGGGTGGTACTATCTTTGATGCTATTGAGATGGTCGCTCATTCTGACCATCCCTATCTCTCAAAAGCCTTCATGCAAATGATTGGGAGAATCAATGAAGGTACTCCCCCAGAAACCTGTCTGATGGAGTTTGCAAAGGACCAACCATCCGATGATCTAAGAAGATACTTCACCGCTATTGTTTCGTCACTTGAGAAGAAGACCGACATGATTGACATGCTCTCAGGTGAGTCATTCGAAGCTGATTTGGCCCTTCGTCAGAAAAATCTCGAGTTAGAGAGTAGACTCCTGATTGTAGCTGCTCTGGTGACCTATGTTCCCATTATGTTCACACTAGCGGTTTCACTTGCTGGATACGCCACAAGCATTCTGATTGTGCTTGTCGCACCGGTCTTTATTTTGATGAATGCCCTCTTGAAGAGTAGGTTCTCACGTCAGTTCTCTGCATACTTTGACCGCCCAAGAGAAAAATCGTTAGTGGCTCCATCACAGAGTCAGATAATCTCTGAGTATGACGCATTTCTGAACTTCCTCATACTATTAGGTGAGCGTCTAAGATCAGGTGACACACTTGAGGTATCATTAGACTCAATTCGTGATGATTTAGATATCGAGATTCAGAAACTAGTCGATGTTGCTTTGAATGCAGTCTATTGCGAAGATGCAGGTATTGACGAGGCAATGGCTCGCGCATCTGACCAGGCACTAGGGCAAAGAGTTTCACAGATGCTAAACATGATTGCCACGATGTGTGAAACCTCTGCTCAAGCGGCAGGAGAGCGACTATCGAGAATAGCAACTCGTCTTGTGCAGCGCTCTGCTGTAGCGAAGGAAAGAGATTCGATAATCGCGGCTCAGAGGATGAAAGTCTACCTATTGACTATTACAAGCGCTGCTGTCTTGGGTATGTTGGCTTCTCTTTCACCCTTCTTGTTCATCGGTTCACTTCTCTCGCAAGGTCCAATATGGAGTCCAGGGAGTATAACGAATCTTGACATCTTACCGCTGCTTCTTACATTGGGTGTTACAACATTGTCCACCGGATATCAGAATACAAAGATGGTCAGTGGGTCACGTCCAGTTGTGATAGGTCTTGTCTGTGGACTCCTATTCTGGATATCTTTTGCATTATCATCAAGTATGATGGGTCTTGGATGACAATACCGAATAACGGAACGCTTATGTCAAAGCTCCCTATAGTGTATACTCTACAGTGTTATCATATCTTTGACATTACTTTTTGGCATTCTCAGTTGATCTGAGAGTGTGAAACGGCTTCTTGTATTTCAACACTAATAGGAGAGAAGAGAAGTGTCACAACCTACGAAAGCAGATGCTGAGCTGCTACTCCAGATTTTTGCGATAGCGCGAAATGATGACGAAGCTATAGAAGCTAGTTGGTGGATATATGAAAAGCTCAATGTAGATAATTACGATGAGTTCAAATCAAAACATCCCTTGGGAAGCGAGGGGGATAGAATGGTCAGGATTTATGCAACGTATGGGGAACTAACAGGCGTTTTAGTAAACAAGGGTCTTCTTAACGAAGATCTAGCCTTTGATTGGCTTGGAGATTTTGCTTGGGGCAGATTAGGACCAATACTCCATGGAATGCGAAAAGACGCGAAAATGCCTCGGCTATTTGAGAATTACGAAGTTTTCGCCCAAAAATATCCCAAGTGGGCAGAGAAAAATCCCCCAAAGGTCTAGAGAAAAGCATCACATAGCTATTTATTTGCCCTGATGCTTATTCCGGATATAGTTAGGATGAGGTGTAATAATGCTTCAAATCCCATTTTTAGATTGGACCCTCGCCGACATCATGTTGTTCTTCCAAGATGACTGGATACTCGCTTGGACACTCATACTATCAGGAGGTCTCCTTGCAATCTGGTTACTAGAGAACATCACAGACCCAATACCAATATTGGGAACCATCTTTGATGGACTTGTCGCTGTAGGAACTTATTTGGGCTTCTTTGTTGGAATCCTAGACATATTCGTAGGATATGTTGTCTGGACTGTACAACCGGACGCAATAATCGTCGCAGGTGTGCTTGTCCTCATGGGATTCTCACTAGTCATGAGAATACTATCCAAATTCCCACTTGCCTTAGTCTTTGCCTTGGCAGTAGCAGTCTTCGGTACAGCAGTTATCTATGGCTTTCTGTTACCTTTGACAACTGTTCCTGTTATCGATGAAGCCGCGCTTTGGTTGACCTCTGGTAAAGGTCTGCTTGTTATTGGATTCATTATTTTCTGCGTCGCGTACGTAGTTGGTGGACTGATAATCAAGCTCATCCAACTTATCGGCAAGATTTTTGCATCAGTTCCAGTGAGTGTACTCGTTGGACTAGCAGCAATTGCTGTTGGTGTGATAGTAATCCTCAATCCAGCACTAGTCGGACTAGTGGCTTGGCCATGAGTTAAGAGGGGTGTTTCACCCCTCCTCTCCTGTTTTTTACTTTGGTTTTCGTATCTCACGGTAGTAAAGGAATTTGAGATCTCTATCTGTGTAGAACTTAGCTGCAGCATCAATTGCTTCCTTCGCTGCTACTATCCCTTCATACCAATCAGACACATAGAGCTTCTTATCTGGGTCATGTTGAGCGTCAGCAAGTGTGAAACCTTCAGGCAGTTCGTATTCATCAGGTGCTAGTAGAGCGACCCGAAACTGTGAGAATCCACCACCAGATTCCAACCAGAGTTCACAGTATGTCATTGATATTCCAGTGAGGGCTGGTTTTGTAACCGATTAAGGTTTGCCTGTAGACATTCTTCAATACGAGGGTTGCCCAAAGAGTTCAAATAGTAGCTTTGCATTACTTCTAGTGAATTCAAGTAGTCACGAATACTGTCTATTTGTTCATGACAGTGACAGAGCACCGGTCATGAGAGGAGGCAATGAGATTGTCACAAGATGATAAGAAAAAGATAATCAGTGTCACGATGAGTCAATCACTAGTAAACAGGATTGACGATCTTGTTCAAGAGAGGGTAGGGCGATCTCGAGCACAGTTGATTGAAGATGCAGTCAGATGGTTTCTAGACTTCACAGTCCACAAGTGGAATGAACGTGGTGTCTATGTCAATTCTTTCAGAGCTGTTTTCGAGTCTGAAACACTGTCATCGCTATTCTTCTCGAAATTAACTCCAACGGATCAGTATGAGCTTGGAGAAACAGCTGGCAGTCAATCACCCATAGCGGATGTTGTGCGACTGTTCTATGGTGGAGATCCAACAGAGGCTATAAGTCGTGATCTTGTGTATAAACTTCTTCAAGAAAATGGCTGGGGCTCAATCACGACCCCCGAAAAAGACCTTGTAGTCATAGGTAGTCCTTTCTATCCTGCTCCATTCATCCGAGGATATCTTGAATCGCTACTCAAAGTGAAGATGGAAGTTGTTGAAACCACATCAAAAGAAAACGTTGCTCTTAGAATCAGATAATTCTAACATCATCTCTCATATACTTGTTCAAGTGTTGAGGGAAATTAATCTACCATTCCTTTCCAATCTCGAGAATCTCAAATTCACTCTCATATAGTCCTGGGATACTCTCAATTGTGGCTCTAATGGTGTCTTGTTTATCTTTGATGTTATCCGCTGAGAAATAGACTTCGTAGATACAACGATTCTGCTCGAAACAGAATCCTGTTGTGAATAGAACCTTGAGGTCATGTTGCTTGAACAGTTGAGTCATTGTTTGCATCAATGCAGGATTTACTTTCTCAACCTCCAATCTAACACGTGCTCCACCTGCTTTCATCATGGGGATAAGACGAATCTCCCCGGACCTTTCGAAGTAGATCACCATTGCAGCCTTCATATCCTTCAATTCAGCATTCTTGAAGAAATCCTCTGGAAGGCTGATCTCCCTCTTCTTGTGCACGTCCGCAATCATTCCCTTTGTGATACCGGCCAAGCAAATCGCCTCTTACCTGTAGTATTGCTTGAAGGTCATTACAGTATTTGAGTCTTTAGCGACTGTCGCTAAAGAGCAATCTCGTAAAAGCGTACACATCTTAGATACTCTTTGTCAATTCTGGGATGGTCAGAAACCCATAAATCATAGAAGTCATCGAATATCTACTCAATATTGGAGGAACCGAAAATTGGCAAAAGAAGGCGGTATTTACGTTTGCGACATTTGTCAGCAAGTTATCGAAGTAAAGAAGTCTGGAGTTGGCACTCTAATTTGTTGTAATCAACCCATGAGA
>Ga0209536_100015369_pt1 | contig 10937 bp, 4 predicted proteins | sample DeeMarSeWOR28_12_FD_187461 | JGI IMG/M metagenome (GOLD analysis project Ga0209536, IMG submission 187461) | Marine sediment microbial communities from White Oak River estuary, North Carolina - WOR-2-8_12 (SPAdes) (version 2) | ecosystem: Environmental > Aquatic > Marine > Intertidal zone >... | reverse complement strand
CCTGGTCACCGGCCGCATCGAAAGCAGCGGCCAGCTCATCGGTAGGTGCGAACCAGCCCCATCCGAACTGCCCCCGAACGGCCTGAGTCTCAGAAAACTGACTATTGGAAAGGTTGCCTTCCCCGGCCACCTGTGTGCAGACGATCTCGAATAGCGACTCCTCACAGAACTCCTGTTCCGGTCTGAACAACATATAAAAATCGGGATAGAGGTCAAAGGATCCATTGTTGATGATGTCATCTGAAACAGATTTACAGGCCTGCCAGTCCTCGCGGTACATGAGCACCTTGGCCAGGAGCCCTTTGGCACCCCAACGCGTAGCCCGGCCATATTCGGATGCAGGAATCGACTCCGGCAGGTCTGGAATGGCAGACCTCAGGTCATTCTCAATGAAATCCCAGGTCTCCTCCAGTGAGGCCCTGACCAGGCCCTCGGGTCCGGCAGGTATCTGACGGATCAGAGGAACGCCTCCGTAGGCACGCACCAGGTAGTAGTAGTGCAGGGCCCTCACGAAAGTGGCTTCGGCCACCATCCGTTTCTTCACATTCCCGTCCATTTCGATATCAGGGACATTGGAGATCACCTGGTTTGCCAGGTTGATGCCCTGGTACCTGCTGGTCCAGAATTCCAGGATCTGCAACTGGGTCTTGGTGTGCTGGAAATTGTCATAGTCATTTGCCCAGCTTCCGTCACCCGCACTGCTTCCCTTGATCACCTCATCGGAGGGAAGCGATCCGAGGATCAGGTAGTTGAAGGCCGAGATCCCCCAGCTGCGCATATAACCGTACATGGCATTCACAGCCATCTGGGCATCCTCCTGGGAGGTGAAAAATTGCTCCTGTGGAATCTCCCCCTCGGGAGGGAATTCAAGGTACTCATCGCAGGATCCCATCAATCCCATCCCGACCATCAGCAATATGATATATTTTTTCATAGCAAATAAGTTTACATTTCCGGTTAAAAATTGAGGTTGATCCCGAAGGATGTGATCCTGGACAGCGGGTAGACGCTGTAGTCCATCCCCGCCGTCGACGGGCTTCCCCCGGGAATCTCGGGTGTGAAGCCATTGTAACCGAAGAAAGTGAATGGATTCTGTGCACTCACAAACAGCCTCAGCCTCTCTATCGATGCCCTTTCAGTGATCCTGGCAGGAAGGGTGTACCCGAGTTGGATGGCCCGGATCCGGAAATAGGAACCCGATTCCACCAGGAAGGTGTTGGGCCTTGCGTTCATACCGCCCGCTACGTCGGCTGACGGATAGGTATTGCTGGTGCCCTCACCGTGCCAGCGGTTTTCTGCAAAATCCGCATCGTAGTTCTCATTGCCAAATCGGTTGATCCTTTTGGTGTTGTACACCTTGTTCCCGGAGACTCCCTGCAGTTCGATTAAAAAGTCCAGCTGGCTGAAGTTTAGACCCAGATTGACAGAATACATCACTTTTGGTGTATAACTTCCGTAGGGTATCCTGTCCAGGTCATCGATGACTCCGTCCCCGTTGTGATCCACATATCGGAAATCACCGGGTACGGCATCGGGCATGACCAGGAGTCCCTCGGAATTGGTGTAGCTGTTCACCTCGTCGAAATTCTGAAATACGCCATTCACTTCGAGAACATAGAATTCGCCCACAGGGTGACCCTCCTGCGTATAAGTGGCCAGTTCACCGTTAAAGGCCCCGGCGTCATAGAATGGCAGGGTTCCCGGCTCCAGGCGGTAAACCTCGTTATGATTGTAGGAGAAATTGGCTCCCACGTTGTAAGAGAGCCTGTCACTGATGGCGTTGGTCCACCCCAGGGTCACTTCTATCCCCTGGTTGAGGATATCGGCGTTGTTGTCCAGGTAGCTGCTTCCGGAAGTGCCGGCCGTTCCGATGAGCGGCACGGGGAAAATGGCTGATTTGGTCATCCTCCGGTAGAATCCCATATCCAGATTGAGCCTGTCATCGAAAGCCAGGGCTTCGATACCTGCATCAAATTCTTCCACTGTTTCCCAGCGCAGGAGGGGTTCCACCAGCGAAGTAATGGAAGCCCCCTGGTGGATGGTTCCTGTGCCATGGGGACCGTATACGATGGAATACCCGCCCCAGTTGTTCACTGTTACCGTATAAGCGTTCTGGGGTACCTGGTTGTTTCCCAGTACACCCCACGATGCTTTCACTTTCAGGAAGTTTATCATGCTCACATTCCCGAAGAAATCCTCTTCGGAGACGATCCAGCCGAGGCCTATAGAGGGGAAATTCCCCCATCGCTCTTCAGCCGGGAATGTGGATGAACCGTCCCTTCTGAGTGTGGCAGTAAGCAGGTAGCGATCCCTGAAGGAATAGAAGATCCGTCCGAAATAGGAGGTACTCCTGATCAGCGATCCCCAGTCGCCGGCCGACAGGTCTTCGATGGTCCCGTTACTGATGTAGAGTGTGGATGGAGTGAAGTAAGGGACCCCCTTTGTGGAGGCGTTCAGGCCGTGATTTCTGAACTGTACGAGCGAAACGCCTCCCATGACGGTGAACCTGTGGTCGCCTGTCGCCTTGCTATAGGTGACCGTATTGTCGAAAGTGTAGTTCAGGTCCTGATAGGTGGTCTTGGAAAGCGACTGCAATGTATCGTTCTGGGTGACCGATACCCAGTGGTAGGGGGTGTAGTTCCTTATCTGCGCATAGGTTCCGTCGAGCGTGAAGGAACTGCGAACCTTCAGCTCTTCTATGGGGGAAATTTCAACGTAGGCGTTGGCCAGGGTATTGAAAGACTGTGTGACCTGATCGTGGTAGGCGATGGTAGCCGCCGGATTCGCAAAGTTTCCAAATCCAAGGATCACCGGATCGGTGTAGGTGTCGTCGTCCACCTTGGGCTTGAATGCCGGGGGAGCGATGTATGCTTGGCCGAGTACGTTTGCGGCGTCATCCGACCGGAAGCCGCCTACCGTGATCCCGTAACCGGCCTTCAGCCATCGCTTGACCTCTATATCTGTGGTTCCCCGCAGGTTGACCCGGGTATAGTTGTTGCCTTTCACAAGGCCTTGCTGGTCGAGAATACCCAGACCGAAATAATAATCTGTGGATTCGCTCCCACCTGTAATCCCCAGATTGTGGCTCTGGATCAGGGCTGGTCTGAGCACCTCTGTAAACCAGTCGGTGTCGTCCGGGTAAGCGGCAGGATCGAAAGGGGTGGAAGAAGTCCCCCTGTCCTCACCGACGGCGATCTTCTCATTTACCAGCTCGATATACTGGTCCTTGTTGGCCATGTTCAGGAGGTTGGAGACCTGCTGGATACCCACATACCCGTTGTAGGAGAATTTGGGGCTCTGATATTTTCCGCTTTTGGTGGTGATGATGATCACCCCGTTGGCTGCCCGCACCCCGTAAATGGCCGCCGAGGAAGCATCTTTCAGGATGGTGACCGATTCGATCTGGTCTGGTGAAAGAAAGCTGATGTCCGAAACGAATACATCATCCACCACGTAGAGCGGGCTGGCGTTGGAGCGAACTGTTCCCAGCCCCCGGATCCTTATGGTAGGGGGGCTTCCGGGTGTACCGTCGTTGGAGACCATGACACCGGCCACCTTTCCCTGAAGGGCTTCGGCCACATTGTTGACCTGCTGGTTGGCGATCTGGTCCGATTTGACCACGGCGATGGTCCCGGTGACATCCTTGACCGCTGCGGTCCCGTAGCCGATGACCACCACCTCATCCATGTCAAAGGCTGTTTCTGTAAGCTGGATGTCGATAACCGTACCGCCTCCCACCGCCACCTCCTGCGTTCCGTAGCCTATAAAGCTGAAAGAAAGGGTAGCGTTGGGTGGTGCCGCGATCCTGTAAATCCCGTCCAGATCGGTGATGGTACCCTGCCTGGTCTCCAGAACCACTACAGTGGCCCCGGGGATCGGATCGTTGTTCGCATCGGTAACACGGCCCTGCACTTCAACTGTCTGTTGAGCAGTTGCGCCGGTCCAGGCAAGGACCAGGCAAAACCCGAGGAGCAGTTTTTTCATGGTTAGTTGCTGTTAGTTTGAATAAATCTCAGTTCAAGTTCTAGAAAAATTCAATGCAAGTCCAGTAATCCGATTACACCTCTGATGCTTCACACGTGAAGTATCCTGAGTAACGCCTCATGATTACCTCATCTAGGATATTAAATATTTTTATGTTATTAAATAACAGGATATTAAAAAAGTGAGTATTTTAATATTTATGATATCAGCTATTTGTTAAAATAGTTGTTAATGTCAAATCAATGTAGTGAAAACACCACCGATATCGTCAAAAGGACACTGTTATGGCAAATGATTGCTTAGGAATTAAACCATTGTTAATCAGCGTATTAAAGGCAATCCTCCTCCTATTGGTGCCTTACATGGGGCAGTCACAACCTGCAAGGGGACAGGAGCAGCCCCTTTTCGAGATCAGGAACTTTACCCGGGCTGATTACCGTTCAGAAAACCAGAATTGGGCCCTGGCCATTGACAACATGGGTTTTGTTTATGGAGCAAACAATGTGGGATTGATCGAATTTGACGGGGTGGATTGGAGTTACCATCCTTCCCCGAACGGGACTGTGATCCGTTCAGTTGCAACAGATGAGAACAACCGAATTTATACAAGCGGGTACAGGGAGATCGGATATTGGGAAAGAAACCGGTACGGAGAACTTGAGTATACCTCCCTCAACAATCTGGCCGAATCCCTTTTCACTCAGAATGAGGAGTTCTGGAATACGGTGATCATAGGGAACCGGGTCTTTTTTCATTCCTTTTCATCTGTATTTATTTATGAAAATGACAGTTTCACGGTGGTCAGGGCGGATGACCTGATCCATTCCATCAGCAAGGTGGGAGAAAACCTGGTGATGCATATCCATGGCAAAGGATTGTACCTGTTGAAAGACACAACGCCGGAGCATTTTTTATCCGATCAGGCATTAAGGGTAGATATAGTCCATTTCTGTTTTGAACTGGAGGATCACGGTATAGTTGTAGGTACAGCATCCAGCGGAATGTTCCTCTACAGGGATGGGAAGCTGCAGCCCTATCTGGAACAGTGGGGCCCTTATTTTTCTGAGAACAAGATCAACAGGGGGATGCTCATGAATAATGGACGGGTAGTAATCGGCACCCTGCTGGACGGGGTACTGGTGTTTGACCTGGAGGGTCAACTCCTGCATCATATCCATTCAGGGAACGGTCTTCAGAACAACACGGTTCTCGGAATGTGCGGCGATACACAGAACAACCTCTGGATGGCCCTGGACCAGGGGGTGGATTTCATCTCTTTCCAAATGGATCCCTCCTTTTCCTACATCGAATGCGAAGGTGTGGGAGCAGTCTATGATGCGGTCCTGTTCAATGGTGAATTGTACCTCTGTACCAACCAGGGTGTTTTTTACAGGCGATCGAGAGCAGAAGAGGAGGCGTTTGAAATGATACCGGGGACCCAGGGGCAGGCATGGAGCGCTGAGGTATTTGATCAGGAGCTGATCGTCAGCCACAACAACGGAACTTTCCGTATCGAGAACCATCGGGCTGTGCCGATTTCACCGGTGGCCGGGGGATTCAGTCTGATAAGGAATCCCATGGATGCCAACGGTCTGGTTCAATCGACCTATTCCAATATCGTTTTTTTCGGGAAAGAATCCGGACACTGGCAATATGCATTTCAGATCCCCGGTTTCAACGACCTGATCAGGTTCATTCAGATGGATCACCTGAATAACCTGTGGGCAAGCCACATGCACAGGGCGGTCTACAGGCTCAGGCTGGATGACCGGCAACGTAACCTGGAAAGGCTTGACTATTACGGTCAGGAAACGTTCAGCAGAGATTTTGATATCCACGTTTTCAAGGTGGAGAACCGGATCGTATTCACCACAGGGGAGCGGATTTATACTTTTGATGATATACGTGACAGCATCGTCCCGTACGAAGCTTTCAATAATTCACTGGGAATCCACGCCCGGGCACACAGGATTGTCACCGGTCCGGACCATCATTACTGGTTCATAGGTCGGGAGCGGATCGGACTGATACACTTTTCAGAAGGGGAATCGGAGGTTCTCAAAGAGTTCCCGACCGGGCTATTCAGGAACCACCTGATATCCGGTTACGAAAATATTTTTCCCCTGGACAAGGTCACAGGCCTGCTCTGCCTCGATAACGGACTGGCTGAATTGAAGGCGGATGCCCCGGACCTTTCCCGGCAGATCGAGTCGAAAAGTCCCATGCTCAAGGGTATATCTGTGGGCGGAAGAACAGGTTCGGAAATACGGATGCCGCTGGGAACAAAGAACTTCAGCGTGCCTTTTAACAGGAACAGTGTCACCCTTGAATTCGCCTTCCCGTTATATTCGACAGAGCCTGTTTTATTTCAGTACTTCGTGGAAGGCCTTGACCAGACGTGGAGTGAACCTCATGAGCGCCCGGTCTTTCAATTCACCCGGATCCCGGCAGGCCAATATGTAATCAGGGTAAGGGCGTTCGATTCATGGAACAGGCTGAGCCAGGTGGAAGAGGTCTCGCTGCTGGTCAGGCGTCCCTGGTACATCAGCACGGTCAGCCTGATCTTCTATGGATTTCTGCTCCTGTGGCTGCTCCTGGCCGGCAGGGCGCTGCTGCTCCGGCGAATCCGGCTCCGCGAGGCCAGCATCAAGGAGTCCAAGGAGCGGGAGCTGATCAGGTTAAGGAACGAAAAGCTGCATGCGGAGCTTTCCCACAAAAGCCAGGAGCTGGCCAACTCCACCATGGCCATTATCAAAAAGAATGAGTTCCTGATGGATCTGAAAGAGGCGCTGAAAATGCAGAAAGAGGAGCTGGGAAGCAGGTACCCCGATAAGTACCATCACCGCCTGGTAAAGAAGATCGATCAGAATATTTCCAGCATGGATGACTGGAAGGTATTTGAATTCCATTTTGAAAAAGCCCATGAGAAATTTCTCCAGAAACTCAGGGCCAAATACCCCCAGCTCTCCCACAGCGATCTGAGGTTGTGCGCCTACCTGAGGATGAATCTCTCCTCCAAGGAGATCGCCCCCCTGCTCCGGATCTCTTACCGCGGAGTGGAGAACCACCGCTACCGGCTCAGGAAAAAACTGCACCTGAAAAAGGAGGTGGATCTGACCGATTTTATGCTTTCTGTCTGAAGCTTTCTTATGATTCAGGATTTATTTCCCATCTTTATATAAGTCCTACAACCAAATTATTTTCCTGGTACCATGCCAAAGAGAAATGACATTGAAAAGGTGCTGATCATCGGTTCAGGGCCGATCATCATCGGACAGGCCTGTGAATTCGACTACTCCGGAACACAGGCCTGCAAAGCACTTCGTTCGCTGGGGTATAAAATCGTCCTGGTCAATTCAAATCCGGCCACCATCATGACCGATCCGGAAATGGCCGATGTAACCTACATTGAACCGCTGAACCAGTATGCACTAACCGAGATCATCAAAAAGGAACGGCCCGATGCCCTCCTCCCCAACCTGGGTGGCCAGACAGGGCTCAACCTTTCTTCCCAGTTGGCCAAAAGCGGGATCCTGGATTATTATGGGGTAAAAATCATAGGTGTGAACGTGGATGCCATCGAACGGGGCGAAGACCGGACAGCTTTCAAGGAGACCATGGAAAGGCTCGGAATTGAGATGCCGGCCAGTCAGGCAGTGAACAACCTGAAGGACGCTGAAAAAGTGGCTGCCCAACTGGGCTTTCCTGTGGTGATCAGGCCGGCCTATACCATGGGGGGAACCGGCGGCGGCCTCGTGTACAACCTTGAGGAACTACGTACCGTGGTAACACGCGGGTTATCGGCCAGTATGGTGCACCAGGTCCTGGTGGAGGAATCGGTGCTGGGCTGGGAAGAGCTTGAACTGGAGGTGGTCAGGGATGCAAAGAACCAGATGATCACCGTCTGTTTCATTGAGAACGTGGATGCCATGGGGGTTCACACGGGTGATTCCTTCTGCACAGCACCCATGCTGACCATTGCACCGGAGTTACAGCAGCGTCTTCAGAAATACGCTTACGACATCGTGGAAGCCATCGAGGTGATCGGGGGCACAAACGTCCAGTTTGCACATGATCCCGCAACAGGCAGGGTGGTGGTGATCGAGATCAATCCCCGTACCTCCAGGTCCTCTGCCCTTGCATCCAAAGCCACAGGCTTTCCCATTGCATTTGTCTCATCGCTGCTGGCAGGGGGCCTGACCATGGACGAGATCCCCTACTGGAGGGACGGGACCCTGGAAAAGTACACTCCCTCCGGAGAGTATGTGGTGGTCAAATTCGCACGGTGGGCATTTGAAAAGTTCGATACCCTGGAAGATAAACTGGGAACCCAGATGAAGGCGGTAGGAGAGGTGATGAGCATAGGGAAAAACTACAAAGAAGCGTTGCAGAAGGCGATCCGTTCACTGGAAATCGGGCGATACGGGCTCGGATATGCAAAAGATTTCAATGAAAAGAGGCTGGAGGAACTGATGGCGATGCTCAACCAACCCTCCAGCGAAAGACAGTTTATCATGTATGAAGCCCTGCGTAAAGGGGCTGATGTGGATGAACTGTTTCAAAAAACCCATATCAAGCACTGGTTCATTCAACAGATGAAGGAATTGGTGGAACTGGAAGAGGAGTTGCTGGGGCATACTTGGGACACACTCCCGGATCCGCTGCTGATACGGGCCAAACAGGATGGATTTGCGGATCGCTACCTGGCCGGACTCTTCAAAGTTCCGGAAAAAGAGGTCAGGGAAAAGAGAACGGCACTGAATGTGGTAGAGGGATGGGAACCTGTCCCGGTGAGCGGAGTGGAGAATGCGGCTTACTATTTCTCCACCTACAATGCCCCCGACCGCGTAGAAGTGAGCGACAGAAAGAAGATCATGGTGCTCGGAGGGGGACCCAACAGAATCGGGCAGGGGATCGAGTTTGACTATTGCTGCGTCCATGCCGCATTTGCCATCCGCAATGCAGGTTATGAATCGATCATGGTCAACTGCAACCCCGAGACGGTTTCCACAGATTATGACACTTCCGACAAACTTTACTTTGAGCCGCTCACCGTGGAGGATGTGCTGAGCATCTATGAAAAAGAGAAGCCGGAAGGGGTCATCGTTCAGTTCGGGGGGCAAACCCCCCTGAACCTGGCCAGTGAACTGGCCGAGGCCGGAGTAAGGATCCTGGGGACCACCCCGGAGACCATCGACCTGGCCGAGGACCGAGACCATTTCCGGAAGATCATGGAAAGAATTCAGATCCCGCAGCCGGAATCGGGGATGGCCAGTACCCTTGAGGAGGCCAAAGAGATTGCGGATAGGATCGGCTATCCTCTGATGGTCAGACCATCGTATGTACTGGGCGGGAGGGCCATGAAGATCGTGCTGGACGAGGAGATGCTTGAAAGGTATGTAGCCGATGCCACCGGGGTCTCCCCTGACCGGCCTTTGCTGATCGATAAGTTCCTCGAGGATGCCATCGAAGCAGAAGCCGATGCCATATCCGATGGTAAGGAGGTATTCGTTCCTGCCGTCATGCAGCATATAGAGTATGCTGGGATCCATTCAGGGGATTCGGCATGTGTGATCCCGCCTGTGATCATCCCTGCAAAGCACCAGGAGACCATTAAAAATTATACCAGGAAAATCGCCAACGAAATGCAAGTGGTTGGACTGATGAACATCCAATATGCCATTTACGGTGATGTAGTCTACATCCTGGAAGCCAACCCGAGGGCCTCACGAACTGTTCCGCTGGTCTCCAAGGTGTGCAACGTATCCATGGCGAGAATCGCTTCCCAGATCATGCTGGGACAGGAGATCACGGATTTTCACCTGAAAGAAAAAAAGATCGAGCATTTCGGTGTGAAAGAATCGGTATTTCCTTTCAACATGTTCCCGGAGGTGGATCCGCTGCTGGGTCCTGAAATGCGTTCCACCGGGGAGGTGCTTGGAATGGCCGACACCTACGGTCTGGCATTTTTTAAATCCCAGGAGGCAACGCAGACCACCCTCCCGCTGGAGGGCACTGTACTGATCACCATCGCAGACAGGGATAAGGAAAAGATCATCGAACTGGCGCGGAACTTCCAGGAGATGAAGTTCAACATCATGGCCACAGGCGGCACCAAATCGTTCCTGGAATCACTCGGGATCGAATGTGAATATGTGCGAAAATTGCATGAAGGCAGGCCCCATATCATTGACGCCATCAAGAACGGGGTCATTCAGCTGGTTATCAACACACCTGCGGGGAAACAGAGTGAATATGACGACTCCTATATCCGGAAGAGCGCCATCAAACACAAAATCCCCTATATCACGACCACCTCTGCCGCCCTGGCGGCGACCAAGGGGATCAGGGACCGGAGGAACGGGGCGTACAAGGTGAAGTCTCTGCAGGAGTATCACCGTTCCATCAAGGAAGCCGAATGAACAGTGCAATCAGGTTCCTGTTGGAGCTGGCGGCACTGGCTTCCTACGCGATCTGGGGCTACCACCGGTCCGATTCCGGAGTGGGTATCCTGATGACTATTCTGCTCCCTATTTGTTTTGCAGCGTTGTGGGGGATCTTTGCGGTACGGGATGATCCCAGCCGGTCCGGGAAAACGGTGGTGCCAACCCCGGGCATCCTCAGACTCATACTGGAACTGGCCCTCTTTGCCATAGCCACCTGGATGCTGTTTGACCTGGGTTACAGCCTGGCAGGCTGGATCTTTGGGGCGATCCTCCTGGCGCACTATGCGGTATCCCATAAAAGGGTAAGGTGGCTTCTGAAACAGAAGTAGGCAATTTTACTATCACTCACCATGAAAAAATTGCTAATTTTGTGATCGATAAGAGCAGTCGCACCACACATGGCGGTCCAAACGATTTGCCATCGGTTGTTCTTGAATGACATACAACCGGTCGGTTTGCCGAGTGGCTAGGCGCTGGTCTGCAAAACCAGTTACAGCGGTTCGAACC
>Ga0209536_100015368_pt1 | contig 10937 bp, 8 predicted proteins | sample DeeMarSeWOR28_12_FD_187461 | JGI IMG/M metagenome (GOLD analysis project Ga0209536, IMG submission 187461) | Marine sediment microbial communities from White Oak River estuary, North Carolina - WOR-2-8_12 (SPAdes) (version 2) | ecosystem: Environmental > Aquatic > Marine > Intertidal zone >... | reverse complement strand
TTGGCGGCACGGGATTCACCCCGATCATCAACGCACCGGAAGTCGCGATCCTCGGGGTTTCCCGTTCCCGCATGCAGCCGGTGTGGAACGGCGCCGAATTCAAGCCCAGGCTGATGTTGCCGCTGTCATTGTCATACGACCACCGCGTGATCGACGGTGCAGCCGCCGCCCGCTTCACGCGGTTCCTGGCCAGCCGGCTCGAGGACCTGCGGCGGCTCACGCTCTGATCGCGGCCGGCCCGGAACGTGGACAACCCTCAGCCGGCGCCAACCGAAGGCCGTACCAGGTGGCTTTACTGGGCAGCCGCGGTTGCGCTGATGCTCGGTCTGACCGCCCTGTACCAGTCGATGATCGGGCCCAGGCCGATGCAGTTGGCCGCAGACTCGGAGGGCCGGGCGATGGTCGTGCTGCCGCGGAGCCGCAACGGCCACTATCTGGCTGTCGGGGCGATCAACGGCCGGCCGGTCAAGTTCCTGGTGGACACCGGGGCGACCGACGTCGCGCTGTCGGATGGTCTCGCCCGTGAGATTGGGCTGGAGTTCGGGCCGCGGATGACGGTCCTGACCGCTGCCGGGCCGGTGCGGGGGTGGCAGACGCGCCTGGATTCGGTCCAATTGGGGGAATTGGCGCTTGGTGATGTCCGAGCGACCATTGCTCCTGGCCTGGGAAACCAGGCGCTGCTGGGGATGAGCTTCCTCAAGCATTTCACCATCACCCAGGAAGGTGAGAACCTGGTCATCGCATTACCGGGAGTATCGAGGTTATGAGCCGAACGATCGAAATCCAGGTGCCGGATATCGGTGATTTCGCGGATGTGCCGGTGATCGAAGTGCTGGTGGCCCGGGGCGACCAGGTGGAAAAGGAGCAGTCGCTGGTCACGCTGGAGAGCGACAAGGCGACGATGGAGGTTCCATCACCCGAGGCCGGCAAGATCGTGGATTTGAAAGTCGAGGTCGGATCCGCGGTATCGCAAGGGAGCGTGATCGCCGTGCTGGAGGTCGCCGGCGAGGAAGCATTTGAACTCACGGCTCCCGCGGTCGCCGATACCACTCCCGAGCCACCGTCGAAAGCCAGTGCTGAAGAGGCGGGCACTGCCAGGGCGCGCGGCGCCGGCAGCGGGGCGCCGGCCCGGTCGGGTCATGACTTCGACTTGGTGGTGCTGGGCGCCGGCCCGGGCGGTTACACGGCCGCGTTTCGCGCCGCCGACCTGGGCCTCAGGGTGGCCCTGGTCGAACGTTACCCGGTGCTGGGCGGCGTCTGCCTCAATGTCGGGTGCATTCCCTCGAAGGCGCTGCTCCATGCGGCCCGGGTCATCGACGAGGCGGCCGCGATGGCGGCGCACGGAGTTGTCTTCGGCGAGCCGTCGATCGATCTGGACAGGCTGCGGTCGTTCAAGGACGGCGTGGTCGCCAAGCTCACCGGTGGCCTGGCCGGCATGGCCGGGCAGCGCAAGGTCGAGGTCATCGAGGGCGTCGGGTCGTTCACCGGCCCGAACGAACTGAACGTGGTCTCGGGAAGCGATTCGCGCCGGGTGAGCTTCGCCCGGGCCATCATCGCCGTGGGCTCCCGGTCGCTCGAACTGCCGGGCATGCCCTGGGGCGACCCGCGGCTGATGGATTCGACCGCCGCGCTCGAGCTGGAAGAGATTCCGGAGCGGCTGCTCGTCGTTGGCGGCGGAATCATCGGGCTCGAGATGGCCTGTGTCTACGAAGCCCTGGGCAGCAAGGTGACCGTGGTCGAACTCACGCCGACGCTGATGCCCGGCACCGATCCGGACCTCGTCAAGCCTTTGCAGCGAAGGATCTCGAAACGCTACGAGGCCATCCACCTGGGAACGAGGGTGTCCGGGATAAACGTCGCGGACGATGCGCTGGTCGCCCATTTCGAGGGCAAGCACGAGGGTACCGAGCGGTTCGACCGGGTGCTGGTCGCGGTCGGGCGGACCCCGAACGGCGGCACGGTCGATGCTGAAAAAGCCGGCGTGGCGGTGGATGAACGCGGATTCATACCAGTGGACCGGCAGATGCGGACCAACGTCGCCCACATTCACGCCATCGGCGACGTGGTGGGACAACCGATGCTGGCGCACAAGGCGACCCACGAGGCCAAGGTGGCGGCGGAAGTCTGCGCCGGCGAGAAAAGCGCCTTCGATGCGCGCGTCATCCCCTCGGTGGCTTACACTGACCCCGAGATCGCCTGGGTGGGCGTGACAGAGACAGAAGCCAAGGCGCAAGGCTTGAAATACGCCGTCGGCAAGTTCCCCTGGGCCGCCAGCGGGCGAGCGCTGGGCATGGACCGATCCGAGGGATTCACCAAGCTGCTGTTCGACGAGGCCACCCGTAGGATCATCGGAGCCGGCATCACGGGCCCGCAGGCCGGCGACCTGATCGCCGAATGCGCGCTGGCCATAGAGATGGGTGCGGAGGCTGCGGATATCGGGCTGACGATCCATCCGCATCCGACCGTTTCGGAGACGGTCGCCATGGCGGCGGAGGCGTTCGAAGGGACCATCACGGATTTGTACATTCCGCGCAAAAAGTGATTTCAATCGGATGAATTGATCTGTCCGGATATGTGATTTGCTGGGCGAGGCGGCCCAACGATGGCCAGCCGGGGGAAAGGTCGGCTACCCCGGTGCCGGACACGCTCGAGACATCCCTGTGCGCTAATCAACTGTTCCCGACAGTTGATTGTCCCGCACCGGGGTAGCCAACCCTTCCGGGGAGGCGCGTGAATGAGGAAGATCGAATTCACACGTCCGGGGGAATCAGTTCCGGCGAAATTTGTAGACCACGCGGTCGGTACGGCCGCGGATGCCTTCGGCGTACATGGGCTGGGCATGGTCGTCTTCCGGGTTGCGCAGGGCGTCGATTTCGCCTTCAAAGGCGAAGCAGGAGCCCGCGAGGTCGTCGCGGATCCTTTGGGGATCGATGCGGTGCAGATTTTGCGCGGAGTCTTCGGGATCGCTGCCCGGGACCGCCACGTGGTCGATCACCCCCAGCACGGCCCCCGGCTTGAGCGCCGCGCACAAGTTGCTCACCAGCGCGGCCGCGTCGATCGGCGGCCAGCCGTTTTCCTCGTCGACGTAATAAAAGTCGTGCCAGGTGAGAGCGGCCAGCGCGGCGTCGAAGGTGGCCTCGGAAAGCTGTAGCGCATCCGCCTCCGCGGTCAGGCGCTCCACGTTGTCCAGGCGGCCATCGGTGAATCGCGTGGTCAGGCTCTCCTGTGCGTACGCGAGGTAGGCCTCGTTGTTGTGCGCGACGACCTTGCCCTCTTCGCCGACGATGCCACTGAGGATCTCGGTGTAGTATCCGCCGCCGGAAAACAGGTCGAGCACGGTCATGCCGGGCCGGAGTTCAAAAAACTCGAGTATCAGGTCGGGCCGCCGCAGGGCGTCTTTCTCACGGTCGGCCTCTGTGCGCCCGGGCGCCGCCAGCGCGTTCGCAATCGCCATGCCAGTGGCACTGCCGCCGCTCTCGTCGCATGGGGCGAGCAGTAACAGAGTCAACAAGGCCTGTCCGCAGTCCATCTCCGTCTCTCCTCCTGCACCGGGAAATTGATTATAGGCGCCGATGCCGATACGTCGGCGCGCCGGGCGGTGGATGGAGGCCGGGCTGCGACGAGGCGTCCCCGGGCGGATCGTTCAATCGAAAGCGATGACGCAAACGGTGGTGATGACCACGGCCCCGATCAGGTTGAGCACGAAGCCGGCCCGGGCCATTTCCCTGATGCTGACGCGGCCGCTGCCGAAGACGATGGCGTTCGGCGCGGTTGCGACCGGCAGCATGAAGGCGCAACTGGCGCTCAGAACAGCGGGAACCATCAGCAGCATGGGGTTCATGTCGCCGGCCACGGCGGTGGCGGCGAGCAGGGGCATGAGCAGGCTGGCCGTCGCCGTGTTGCTGGTGACCTCGGTCAGAAACGTGACGGTCAGGCACATGCAGAGAATCAGGGCCCAGGTGGGGAGGTGGAGAAACGCCTTCAACTCGTGCGCGATAGTGTCCGCCAGGCCGCTCTGGACAAACGCGTTGGCAATGGCAATGCCGCCGGCAAACAGCAGTAGCACACCCCAGGGGATCTTGCTGGCGACCTCCCATCGCAGCAGGCGGCCGCCTTCCCCGTTGGGCAGCATCGCCATCAGGACGACCGCGATCAGGGCCACCGAAGCGTCGTTCGCCCCAGGCAGGCCGAGCCAGCCACTCCAGCCGCCGAACGGCGCCTGGCGCGTGACCCAGAACAGCGCGGTCAGGGCGAACATCGCGAGCACGCGTTTTTCGAAGGGGCGCCAGCGGCCGGCGCGGGGCAGCTCGACCGGCGCCGCCAGCCGCACGCCGCGTGTCAGCCACAGGCCGGCCAGTGGAACCAGCAGAACGACCACCGGGATGCCCCAGGTCATCCACTCGGGAAAGCTGGGCGTGCTGCCGAAACGGTCGAGGTGAACCTGCATGAAGATCAGGTTTGGCGGCGTGCCGATAGGCGTTCCGAGCCCGCCGATACTGGCGGCATAGGCGATGCCGAGCAGAAGCGGGACGTTCATTTTCCTGTCGGTCTGTTCCAGCACGGCCAACGCCACCGGCAGCAGCATGAGGGTGGTGGCCGTGTTCGATATCCACATGCTCAGCACGGCCGCCGCCGCCATGAAGCCCAGCACCAGCCCCCGGGCGTTGCCGCCGCCGAAGAGGTTGACCATGTAGAGCGCGATGCGTCGGTGAGCGCCGGAGTCGGACATCGCGGTCGACAGCATGAAACCTCCCATTAGCAGCAGGATGAGCGGACTGCCGAAGGACTGGCCCACCTGGGCCGGCGTCAATACCCCGAGTAGCGGGAAAACGGCCAGCGGGATGAGCGACGTGAACGGGATCGGGACCGGTTCGAAAATCCACCAGATGGCGCACAGCACCGTAACGGCGGCGGTAATGGCCGCCGCCTGTGACCAACCCTGCCCGAGCAACAGGAACAGCAGGGCCAGCGCGGCGGCGGGTCCTGTGATCAGCAGCCAGCGGCTCATCGACCGAAGCCAACACCGGTGATGGCGCTGGCGCCGAAACTGTTAGCTTTCCGGTCCCGTGACGCCTGATTGACGGACGGCCGTGAGCGATAGGTAGTGACTGTCATTGTCTCTTGCACTCCGCATCCTCGAATGCTGCAACCACGCGGCGGCCCCATTATACGGTCGTTGGGATTCTCGGGCGTTTCAGGCGGTCAAGAACCTGCCCAGCGCACCCACTGGGACCCAATGAATGAACGACTGAGCGCCCGTTCCTGAACCTCTTTCCCGCCCTCATTGCTGTTGCGGCGAACGCCGCGCTGGTCCGCTGGCTGATGACGCGCAGGCAGGATACACTGACAGAAGTTCCTTCGGAGGCGGCCTGAATGCGTGCCGGGACGCGCGGGCAATATTATGGGGCGGTTGCAATGCCCGGAAAAATTACTTACATTCGATTTCGTAATGAACGCCCATTCGAGCATCGTCTTCCGCCGCCTGCGCCGATTTCGGACCGCATATCCGGGCTGGGTTGCCGCGTAAGAACCAATCGATACAAGTACACCGAGAAGACCCAGCCGCTGGCTGGGTTTTCTGATTTTGGAGAACCGTAAATGCAGCATTTCCTGAGCACCGCCGACTGGACCGCAGAGCAACTGGACGATCTTCTGCGGCTGGCCGCCGAACTCAAGCAACACCCGCTACAGCCGCACCTGCAGGGCAAGTCCATCGCGCTGATGTTCCTCAATCCTTCCCTCCGCACGCGGACATCGTTCGAACTGGGCATGCAGCAACTCGGCGGCATCGCCATCGTGCTGCAGCCCGGCAAGGACGCCTGGGGCATCGAATTCGAGCCGGGGGCTGTCATGGATGGCTCCGCAGAGGAGCACATCGCCGAGGTGGCGGGCGTGCTGTCGCGATACTGTGATCTCGTTGCGCTGCGCGCCTTTCCGCTGTTCAAGGACTGGAACAGTGACCGTGAGGACGCCGTGATCCGGTCGCTGGCGAAATACTCCACGGTGCCGGTGATCAACATGGAGACCATCGTCCACCCCTGCCAGGAGCTGGCATTGATGCTCACGCTGAAAGAGCGGCTGGGCGAGGTGCGCAGGCGCAAATTCCTGCTGACCTGGACCTGGCATCCACGGCCCCTGAACACGGCGGTGGCCAACTCGGCGCTGCTGATCGCCACCAAGTTCGGCATGGACGTCACGCTGCTGTGCCCGGAGGAGGCGTATCGCCTGGACCCGCAGTTCGAGGATGACGCCAGCCGTTTCGCGGCGCACAGCGGCGGATCCTTTCGCGTGACCTGCGACATTGAAGAGGGGTACCGGGGCGCCGAGGTCGTCTACGCCAAGAGTTGGGGTGCCTTGCCCTTCTACGGCAACCCCGATGACGAATGGGCTCTGCGCCGGAACTATCGGCATTTCATGGTAGACGAGGAGAAGATGGCGCTGACCAACGACGCTCTGTTCAGCCACTGCCTGCCGCTGCGGCGCAACGTGAAGGCAACGGACGCGGTCATGGATGCGCCATACTGCGCGGCCCTGGACGAAGCGGAGAATCGCCTGCACGTACAAAAGGCGGTCATGATGACCCTGCTTGGGAAATCAAAGCTGTAGGAGCGGCTTCAGCCGCGACCGCGTTCTTGTCCAACCAAGCAATCGCGGCTGAAGCCGGTCCCACAGAGACAATTTTTGCGAATCGGGAACATGATATGACAGAGAAAATCGTACTGGCCTTTTCAGGCGGACTGGACACCAGCTATTGCGTGCTCGACCTCGTGAAGAGCGGCTTCGAGGTTCACACGGCTTTTGTCGACACGGGCGGAGTGGACGAGAACGGCCGTGCCGCGATTCGCGAGCGGGCGATGGAACTCGGCGCGATCGAACATCACGAAATCGACGCCGCCCAGGAAATCTGGGACGAATTCGTCGTGCCCCTGGTGTGGAGTCACGCGCGCATGCTGGGGGAGTACCCGCTGTTGTGCTCCGATCGGTACCTGATAGTCAAACGGTGCCTGGAACTGTGCGACGCGCTGGGCACGCGTGCTTTCGCCCACGGCTGCACCGGCATGGGCAACGATCAACTGCGCTTCGACCAGACGGTGCGGAGCGTTGGAGACTACCAGATCCACGCCCCCATTCGGGACCTGCAGTCCCGCGTGAAAGCCGTTCGCGACTACGAACTCCGGGTCATGGCCGAAGCGGGCTTCGAGGTGGCTGCCTCCGCAAGCAGGTACTCCATCAACGAAAACCTGCTCGGGGTTACGATCTCGGGCAGCGAAATCGACAAGTTTCAGCCGCCGTCCGAGGACGCCTGGACCATGACCGCCGGCCGAGCGGACTGGCCGGCGGGAAAATTGCAGGTCCGGCTCGGATTTGAGCGGGGCGTTGCCTGCAGCCTCGACGGCGTGAGCATGCCGGGGCCTGAAATCCTCAAATCGCTCAACGAGAGTTTGGGCGCCTGGGGGATAGGCCGGCACATTTACACCGGCGACGTCACCATTGGGCTCAAGGGCCGGATCGCGTTCGAGTGCCCGGGCATCGATGCCCTTCTGGCCGCCCACCGCGCGCTGGAAGACGCGGTCAACACGCGCTTCCAGACGCAGTTCCGCCAGCAGATCAGCAACCGCTGGGCGGAACTGGTTTATTCCGGTTTCTTTTATGAGCCGCACAAGCAGGATCTCGAGGCCTACCTGCGCAGCTCGCAGGAAGTCGTTTCCGGGGACGTGTTGCTGCAGACGGAGGGCGGAGCCCTGACCGCTGTTGGCGTCGAAACGCCCTACCGGCTGCACAACCCCGACGCCGTGTACGCGCAGAGTGCCGACTGGACGCCCGAGGAGGCGGTCGGGTTCATCAAGTTGATCGGCCAGAGCACCACCCTGGCCGGCAAGGTCCGGGGTCGCCGCCAGTGAGTGAACCCCGGCTCCTCGAGCACCTCGAAAAGCTGGTCGCCTGCGACACCCAGAATCCCCCGCGGGCCATTGACGGGGATTCCCCGGTTTTCGGCTACTGCAGCAAGGTGGTGGGCACGTCGTTCGATATCCGCATGTGGGACCACGGTGACGGCCACGTCACCTGGTACGCCGTGCGCGGGAATCCAAGCCTGCTCTTCAACGTCCACCTCGACACGGTGCCAGACGGGGATGGCTGGAGCAGCGACCCGCACCGGCTCAGGGTCGAGGACGGCCGGGCCTACGGCAGGGGTGCCTGCGACATCAAGGGCGCGGCCGCAGCGCTGTTGACCCTGGCCGAGCAGGGTGCGGAAAACCTCGCGCTGCTGTTCACCAGCGACGAGGAGGGCGCTGGCGGCTGCTGCGTGTCCCGTTTTCTGGAGTCGGGCGAAGCCAGCCGTTTCAGTCAGGTTGTCGTGGCCGAGCCCACGTCCTGCCACGCGGTGCTGGGGCATCGTGGGTTCCTGTCGGTGAAAACCCGGTTTCACGGGTCGCCCGGGCATTCCTCGGAGGCGCGCGCCCTGCGGGAGAGCGCCAATCACCAGATGGCCCGCTGGGCGGCGCGGGCCTTGGAGTTGGCGGCGACCCGCAAGACCTCGCCCGAAGACCCCGGGACCTGCCTTAACATGGGCATCATGCAGGGTGGCGCCAAGAGCAACGTCATTGCGGGCGGCGCGTTCGTGCATTGGAGTGCGCGGTTGCGGCCGGGCGAGTCCAGCGAGGCCTTTCTGAAGGACATCCGCGACTGCGCGGATGCGGATGCGCAGGTAAACTGGGAAGTGCCGTTTCGCGGGGAGCCGTTACCTGCGGCGGGCAGGGGTGACACTGAAGCCCGGGCATGGTGCGCGGACCGGGAATTGCCCCTGGGCGGCCCGGTCGATTTCTGGACCGAGGCCTCCCTGTTTTCTGAGGCCGGAGTGCCGGCCGTGGTTCTCGGCCCGGGCCACATCGCCCAGGCCCATCAGACGGACGAGTGGGTGGCATTGACGCAGCTGCACCAATCCCTGGAGCTCTACGGAACGCTGGTGATTCGCGATGACTGAAATACGCACGGTCGTAAAACAGGTACTCAGCCAGCTCGGCGCCAGCCGCGAGGCACGGTATTACCTGACCCAGTACGCCGAGGACGAACTCAATTTCGCCGTGATCAAGATTGGCGGCAGCCTCATCGAGCATCAACTCGAGCCACTGGCGGATGCCCTGGCGTTCCTGCACAACCTGGGACTGATGCCGATCGTGCTGCACGGCGCCGGACCGCAACTCGATGCCGCCCTGGCGGCCGCCAACGTGCCGACAGTCAAGCACGAAGGCCTGCGGGTCACGACACCCGAAGTGATGGAAGTGGCGCGGCCGGTGATCTACCGAACCAATCGCCAACTGGTCACCGCGCTCGAAAAGGAGGGGGTGCGCGCCGAGGGCATACAGCACGGCGTGTTCGAGTGCGAATACCTGGACAAGGAGGGTCTGGGCCTCGTGGGCGATATCCGCCGGGTCGATCTCGAGGCGATCCGCGATGCGGTCGCCGGCGGGCAGATGCCCGTGGTGGCCTGCCTGGGCGAGAGCAAGACCGGCCAGGTCCTGAACATCAATGCGGACTTCGCGGCGCGTGAACTGATCTGGACGCTGAACCCGCACAAGATCATCTTTCTGACCGAGACGGGGGGGTTGCTGGACGAGGCCGGGCGGGTCATCTCCGCGATCAGCCTGCGCACCGACTACGAGTGGCTCATCGAGCAGCCCTGGGTGCATTCCGGCATGAAGCTCAAGCTCGAGCAGATCGAGCAGATCATTTCGAAGTTGCCGGACACGGCCTCGGTATCCATCACCTCGGTCGACAGCCTGGCGCGCGAGCTGTTCACGCATCGCGGCGCGGGTACGCTGATCCGCAGGGGCGAGCGGATTCTGGAGTTCGATCACTTCGAAGATGATTCGAGGGAGCGGGCCAGGCAGCTGCTGGAGACGAGCTTCGGCCGCCGGCTGAAACCGGATTATTTCGACAACCTGCCCATCGAGTGCATCCTGGCCAGCGAATCCTTCGGTGCCATGGCCATCGTGCTGAAGGGCGTTGACGGCATCCCCTACCTCGACAAGTTCGCGGTCACCCCGGAGGCGCAGGGCGCCGGTCTCGGCGCGGCAGTGTGGCAGGGCCTTGTGAAACGCTGCCCGAAGCTCTACTGGCGGTCAAGAGTGGATAACCCCGTCACCCAGTGGTACTTCGAACAGACGGAAACGAGTTATTCGGAAAAACAATGGGTGGCCTTCACCAAGGGCCTGAAGGACTTCGAAAGGATACGCCGCTGCAAGGTCGACTGCCTGGCTCGGCCGATCAGCTGGGTGGACGAATAACATGATCAGGACCATCGTCGTCGGCGCGCGCGGCCATACGGGCGCGGAACTGTTGCCGCTGCTGTACCGCCACCCGGAATTCAAACTCGTCGCGGTGGGTTCCGCCAGTGCCGCTGGCCAGCAGGTAAGCAGCCATGTCCAGGGCATGGAGGGGTGCTATCTGGAATTCTCCGACATTCACCCGCAGTCACTGGCCGGCCTGCCGGCCGACGCCTGCGTGCTGGCGCTTCCCAACGGCGTGGCGGCGCGCTATGTCGAAGTGCTGGATCGATACCGTCCGGAGACAGTCATCGTGGACCTGAGCGCCGATTTTCGCTTTGACCCCGATTGGGCCTATGGGCAGCCCGAAAGATTTGCCGCCCAGCTCATCCGAGCGCGCCGGATCGCGAACCCGGGGTGTTATGCAACGGCCGCCCAGCTCGCCCTCGCGCCGCTGGTGGATCAGCTGGTGGGCACGCCGGCAGCCTTTGGTGTCTCGGGCTACAGTGGCGCGGGAACCTCGCCGTCCCGCCGCAACGATCCCAAGGTGCTGGCGGATAACCTGCTGCCTTACACCCTGGTGGATCACGTGCACGAAAGGGAGGTCTCGCACCACCTGGGCCACGAAATTCGCTTTCTGCCTCACGTGGCGCCGTTTTTCCGGGGTATCAG
>Ga0209536_100015366_pt1 | contig 10937 bp, 10 predicted proteins | sample DeeMarSeWOR28_12_FD_187461 | JGI IMG/M metagenome (GOLD analysis project Ga0209536, IMG submission 187461) | Marine sediment microbial communities from White Oak River estuary, North Carolina - WOR-2-8_12 (SPAdes) (version 2) | ecosystem: Environmental > Aquatic > Marine > Intertidal zone >... | reverse complement strand
TACACTGCACCTTCATATTCGAGTCGTAAAGGTCTGGCCATAATGGCAGACTATAGACGATACTTGAAAAGAATGCAAGAAAATAAATTACTAATCTAAGGGCTGACCCCAATACTTCACAATACTTCCCAATACTTCTCCCGTGCTGTAGCTCGTAGTGATGCTTGATCTCCAGATGTAACCCACAAGACCGCCGACCTGTTCACTAATTCCGGTGACTGTGCCCGTATTGTAGCTCGCGGCGATACTTGAGTCATAAATGTAACCCACGAGACCGCCGACAGCGGTACCGGTTCCTGAGATTGTACCGGTGTTGCAGCTTGAGATAATGCTGCCAAAGGAATTTCCACCTACGAGGCCACCGACCTTCTTATCAGTTCCTGTGACTGAGCCAGTATTGTAGCTTGAGATAATGTTTCCACCGATGTTTACGCCCACGAGGCCACCAACTCCCTCACCAGTCCCCGTGACTGTGCCGGTGCTGAAACATGTGTCGATGCTGCCGCGCAAGCTTCTGCCTACCAAACCACCGACAGATCTATCACCACTAACCGTGATAGTACTGTAGCTTGAGGCAATTCTGCCGTGCCAGTTTTCTCCGACGAGACCGCCTATTCTGTTATCCCCAGTGACTGTGCCGGTACTGTAACTCTCTATGATCTTTCCTTTGTAGTTGTAGCCTACAAGGGCACCGGCATAATAACCGGTTCCGTTGACATCCACTGCTTCCATGCCCAGATTGGAAATATTTGCCCCGGAATCTAATTTGCCGAACAGGCCCAAATATCTGTCGCCAACTATTGTCAGATGTGAGATAGTATGGCCGTTGCCGTCGAAGACGCCGGCAAAAGGAATTCCCTCATGTTCGCCTGTGTCCATGTCCATATCCGGCGCAATAACAGCTTTGTCGAAAATCTTGCGCCCGGGCAGGTTGGGATCAAGATCGATATCAGCGATCATGATGAAGTGCTTACCATAATCCTCTGGAGTCTCACCAAGCAGCATTAGGTCGTCAGCTGTGGCGATTTGGTACGGGGCATCAGGTTCACCTGTGCCGCCGGAAAATTCAGCAAATAGGGTTAAAGGCTGAAATATTAGAAAAACAGTAAGTATTATCCCGTGTTTCATAGTTACCTTTGACATAGTTATATCCTCCAAAATGGCGCAAAAACCGGCCGTAATTGAAATTATTCATATAATTCTCTATATCAAAAGTCCATGTACCCATCTGTTCGTTACACTTTTTTGTCAAATTTTTTTGATAATAAGAAATATTCTTACCGGAGGGATTGTTGAAAAAGGTGAGATTGTTTCGTCGATGAAATGTTGACAAAAAACATAGTATACCCCATTTTATGCAAAGACAATCCCATTTTTTCTCGCTCAACAAAGACTGTCTGGGTATATTATTGCAATGAGAATTATAGCCGGCACAAAGAAAGGAATGAACCTGCTGAGCCTGAAAACGCAGATAACCCGGCCGATCACTGACCGAGTAAAAGAGTCGCTGTTCAGCGTTCTTTACAAGTATGATTTGCCGGAAGGTGCTATAGTCGCCGATTTATTCAGCGGCGTCGGCTCTCTGGGCTTAGAGGCGCTGAGCAGGGGGGCGGAATTTGTGACTTTTGTGGAAAAAGATCCGAAGGTTTTCGCGGTTCTTAATAAGAATATCGAAAAAGCCGGTTTTGATAAAGAGTCGAAAGCCATTAGAGCGAACGCCTTTAGCATTGGTGCTGTTGTCGGCTCAGAAATGGAAAAATATGGCCTTGTTTTTGTCGATCCGCCTTATGTCGCATCTATGAATGTTCAGGCCGATTCGCCTTTGGGTGGTTTGCTTGAGTTATTGGGCGAGCAGGTGACCGACGACGGAATTGTCATTGTCAGGACCAGCAGAGATGTTAATCTGTTGGAACAATACGGGTATTTTCAAATCGCCGAAAGGCGACAATGGGGCACAATGGCGGTAACGGTACTTGAGAAAAGCAAATGACGAACAGACAGGCAGCAATCAAAATCATAAAACGTTTGCAGCAAAGCGGATTTCAGGCACTGCTGGCCGGCGGCTGCGTGCGCGACATGCTGCTCCGGCGACGCGCCAAGGATTACGATGTAGCAACAAACGCCCGGCCAAAAGAAGTTATAAGATTATTCAAACGCACGCTGAAGGTCGGAGCACAGTTCGGCGTAGTGATTGTCCTGATCGAAGGCCAGCAGGTGGAGGTTGCCACGTTCAGGACCGAAACTGATTATGCCGACGGCAGGCACCCCGGTTCGGTCGAATTTACGACTGCTGCAGAAGATGCAAGCCGACGGGACTTTACAATCAACGGCATGTTTTACGATCCTGTGAAAAAAGAAGTGATCGATTATGTTGATGGGCAACATGATCTCAAAAACAGGATCATACGGACTATCGGTAAACCTGCTGAGCGTTTCGGCGAAGATTACCTGCGAATGCTGCGGGCGGTGCGGTTCTCCACCCAGCTTGGCTTCAGTATCGAATCGTCAACATGGTCGGCTGTCTGCAGCAAAGCAAAGAGAATAGCCAAAATAAGCGGCGAACGCATAGCGATGGAACTGGAAGGTATACTCATTCATCCGAATCGAGCAACCGGAGCGTCGATGCTGGTAGATAGCGGTTTGGCTAAAGTTGTTTTTCCCGGTTTTACGGGCGAACAGGCAAAATCGGCGATTAAGATTTTAAGCCAACTACGGAAGAAAGTCGATTTTGCTCTGGCACTGGCCTGTTTTTTTGCAGGCTGCGAGACGGATTTTGCCATCCGAAGCTGTCGGATTTTGAAACTAAGCAGAAATCATAACAAACATATAAAATTTCTGTTAGCTAACAGGGACAGGCTGCTTAATGACCAGATGTCTTTAGCAGAATTAAAGAAGATTCTCGCCCAGCCGTATTTTTGGGATCTTTATGAGATGCAGAAGGCGATTCAAAAAGCTAAAGACAACGGCAGGAAAAGCATCACGGCATTAATCGCTTTGCGAAAGAGAATAAACGAGCTTGGTGACGTCGAGCTGCAGCCTCAACCGCTCCTCGATGGTCATGACTTGATTAAACTTGGTGCCGTGCCGGGCCCGGCTCTGGGCCAGTTATCCGAAGAGTTGTATATAGCCCAGCTTGAAGGCACGCTGCACACAGCCGAACACGCCCGGGATTGGGCGAAAAAGTGGCTGCAAAAACACAAAGTGATCGAAGAATAAATTCTCTGCACATTTTGACAGGAGTAAGCCGTGATATTAAGAGCATTTTCATTCACACAGTATAGTTTTATTTTATGTTTGTTATTGAGTATCGATGTATATGCACGACATTACTATATTAGCACGGCGGGTGATGATTCAAATCCGGGAACCGAGGCTCAGCCCTGGCGGAGCATTGCTAAGGCGAACGACACCGACTTTCAGCCTGGTGATAAAGTGCTGTTCGAGGGCGGCAAAACTTTTGCTGGAACCATCAGTCTCGACAAAAACGACAGTGGCTCAAGAGACAAGAAGATTGTGATAACTTCTTACGGTACCGGCCGGGCGATTATTGATGGAAAGAATGACGCCGGTCTAATTGCAGAAGGCTGCAACTATCTAATCTTGAGGGATTTGAATTTCAAAGGCTCCGGACGTAAAGATGGGAACACGGGCAGCGGCGTTCATCTAATTGACTCATCCGGGACGGAGGTTGACAACGTGGACGTCAGCGGCTTTCGCAGCAACGGCATATTGGGAAATGGTGTTCGAGATGTCCGCATCACAAACGTACATACCCATGAGAACGGCCACGCCGGCATCTGTGTTGGAGGCTCGCCCTCAAACAGCAGGTCGGAAAATGTTTACATCGGCTACTGTGTTGCAGAGAACAATCCGGGAGATCCATCGAATCTGACAAACCACAGCGGCAACGGCATTGTAGTCGGAAATATAAATAACGCTGTAATCGAGTACTGTCGGGCAATGAATAATGGCTGGGACATGCCGCGAAAGGGCAATGGCCCGGTCGGCATCTGGGCATGGAACACTGATAACGTGGTCATCCAGTTCTGTATCGCCCACGATAATAAAAGCCCCGGTGAGGACGGCGGCGGCTTCGATCTGGACGGGGGCGTGACAAATTCGATTTTGCAGTACAACCTTTCGTATAATAATGACGGCCCCGGCTATTTTCTGTGCCAGTATCCGAGCGCGCCGGTCTTCAAAAATAACATCGTACGCTACAACATCAGTCAAAATGACGGGATAAAAAACAACCGCAGGAGCGGTATGGACATTTTTGCCGCTAATACGCTAATATCCGACTGCAAAATCTACAACAACACGGTATACAACAAAAATGGTGCCGGTATTGCATTCGGAGGAATGGATGTACCTGGCATCGTGATCCGAAACAATATCTTTATCTGTGCCGGTGAGCTTATAACAGGCCGGGCAAAAAGAGGACGGTTCGAATATAATATTTACTGGTCTGTTGATAATAGCGAGCTTACCTTTGACGGACACAGCTTCGAGCAGTGGATTGCTCGGACGGGACAGGAGAAAGTCGGAGATAAAGTTGTCGGTAAATATATCGATCCCTTACTTATCGAGCCGGGTAGTGCTGCACTTACAGAACCGACGAAGCTTGCTACATTGAAGGCATACAGACTTAAAACCGGATCACCATGTTTCGGTGCCGGCATTCCAATCGAAAACAATGGCGGGCGCGATTTCTGGGGCAATAAGGTGCCAGAAAAAGAAGGGCCGACTATTGGTGCAGGATTATAATTAAATGCGTCCCTTTACGCTTCTAATAAAACCATCCGGTTCGGATTGCAATATTGACTGCAGATATTGTTTCTATAAGGACAGACCGTCCGAATTCGGGCATGGTAAACAGCGAATGAGTGCCGAAGTGCTGGAGAAACTTGTCGGAGATTATATGCAGTTGGGCTTTGAAGTTTCAGGTTTTGCATGGCAGGGGGGTGAGCCCACGCTGATGGGCTTGGATTTTTTCAGAAGAGCAGTAAAATTACAAAACAAATACGGTAGGGCAGGCCAACAAGTTAGTAATACACTTCAAACCAATGGAGTGCTGCTGGATGATGAGTGGTGCCGGTTCTTTCGTGATAATAAATTTCTGCTCGGCATCAGCATCGATGGGCCGAAAGAATTTCACGACCGTTATCGCATCGACCATTCAGGCAAAGGGACATTCGACAGGGTAATTCGGGGCATCAAGACCTGCCAAAAATATGATGTCCAATTCAGCGCCCTTATTTTGCTAAACCATTATAATGTAGAGAAGCCTGATACTCTGTTCGATTTCTGCATCGAGAATGACCTGACCTATTTGCAGTTTATCCCGTGCATTGAGACTGATCCGGCAACGGGAGGCCCGACAGAATTTTCGATTACGCCGCAGCAGTACGGCGATATCCTGTGCAGGCTTTTCGACCTGTGGTTCGACTACGGCCCGGACAAGCTCAACATTCGGGAATTCGACTCATTGGTCACCCATTACGTGATGGGCAAGCATACGATATGCACATACAGCAAACAATGTGCCGGCTTCGTCGTCATCGAACACACGGGTGACGCCTTTTGCTGCGAGTTCTTCGTCGAACCACAATGGCGATTGGGTAATATTCTTGAGACGCCTCTGGAAAAACTTGCCAGTGACAAAAAAAAGAGAGCTTTTGCCCGAGAAAAAAAGAAGCTGTGTAACAAGTGTCTTGTATGCAGGTATCTCGAAATATGCCGCGGCGGTTGTATGAAAGACAGAACCCGATGGAATGATAAGGTCGGTGAACGGGAAAGCTACTTCTGCGAAAGCTATAAAAAGTTTTTCGATTACACGGTGCCGAGATTCATTCAAATCGCGGCCGGTATAGAAAATGGCTCACTCGGTAGACACACCCGTTCGGCCGACAAGATAAGGCTGCTCATAGAGAAGTAACAGCGAGAACAACCGGCATAAGAAAAGCATGGCAAATGCAATCCATTTCTGCTATCATTTTGCCGTATAAATTAATTGAACTGTGATATGCTTCTGGAACTTGAAGAATAATGCAGCCGTTTACGCTTTTGATTAAACCGTCCGGCTCGGATTGCAACGTTGACTGCACGTACTGTTTCTATAAATGCAGGGCACCGGAAGTCGGCCAAGGTAAGCAGCGAATGAGCGAAGAAGTGCTGGAGAGGCTTGTAAAAGACTACATGGAACTACGTTTTCCGCTGGCGGGATTCGCCTGGCAGGGAGGTGAGCCAACATTGATGGGGCTGGATTTTTATAAGAAAGTGGTCGAGCTGCAAAAGAAATATGGTGTATCCGGCCAGGAAGTCGGCAACTCGCTACAGACCAACGCGATTCTGCTCAATGAAAAATGGTGCCGGTTTCTCAGCGAAAACAAATTTCTTGTGGGCGTAAGTATAGACGGCCCGAAAGAGTTTCACGACTACTACCGACTCGACCATTCCGGGGCCGGGACATTCGATAAAGTAATGCGTGCCATAGAAAACTGCAAGCAGTACAATGTCGAATATAACACTTTAACCCTGCTGAATGCCAGGAACTCAGGCCATCCGGATGAAGTGTTTGATTTTCTTGTTGGGCTGGGCGTCAAGTTCGTTCAGTTTATCCCCTGTGTGGAAGTCGATCCGGCGACGGGTGAGATAGCGGATTTTTCGATCACGCCGAACCAGTACGGCGAATTTTTATGCAGGCTGTTCGACCGCTGGTACGAGTATGGGCCTCGCAAATTGAGCATTCGCGATTTTGATTCGGTTCTGGCGTATTATGTTACCGGTAGGCACTCGATCTGCACTTTCGACTTACAGTGCAGTCAGTATATCGTTATCGAACATACGGGCGATGCTTTCTGCTGTGACTTTTTCGTCGAGCCGAAGTGGCGTTTGGGCAACATCTTCGATACGCCGATAGAAAAACTTGCCGCCAGCAGTAAAAAACGAGCTTTTGCCCGTAACAAGAAAAACCTCTGTAACAAGTGCCTCGTCTGCCGGCACCTGGCCGTCTGTCGGGGCGGCTGTATGAAAGACAGGGCCCCGTTCGATAAAGAAAACTATGGCAGAGAAAGTTACTTCTGCGAAGCCTATAAGCAGTTCTTTGACCATACTATACCGAGATTTATGCAGATTGCCGCCGGGATTAGGACCGATTCGGCCGCCGGGAGCCGTCCCGTTGTCCGTTGAGTTAGAAATCGAAGCAACAATAATATTTGGAGATATAGATCATGAAATCGATTAAACGCAGAACATTTCTCAACCGTTCGCTTGCAGCGACTGCTGCTCTTGGACTTAGCTCTCTTTCACCATCGTCGCAAACTTTTGCCGGGCAAAGCAGTGCTGAGTCGCATCGTCCCAATCCTATTGCTGTCTCGACGTATTCCTTCTGGCGCTTCAAGAAAAACCTGAAGCTTCCGATTGAAACCTGTATCGACGAAGCGGCACGGATGGGCTTCGATGGCGTCGATCTTCTGCTTATTCAGATGGAGAGCGAGGATAATGCATATTTACAGAAAATCAAACGCCACGCTCTCATCAACGGCCTGGACCTTTGCTGCATGTCCACCCACCAGGGTTACGTCTCCCCCGATAAAGACAGACGTCAGAAGAATATAGACCTTACAATTAAACAAATCGAAATTGCGTACCGGCTGGGAGTTCCGATTGTACGCATTAACACGGGCCGTTGGGGCACAACACGGAGCTTTGATGATCTGATGGCCAATCGCGGCATTGAACCAGTCCTGCCCGGATATACTGAAGAAGACGGCTTCAAGTGGGTCATCGACAGTATCGAAAAGTGTCTGCCCAAAGCCATAGAGTGTGGCGTGATCCTCGGTCTGGAGAATCACTGGGGCATGGCACGAACTCCCGAAGGATTATTGAGAATCGCTAATGCAATCGACTCGCCCTGGCTGGAGATTCTGCTCGATACCGGCAACTTCCTCGAAGATCCTTACGATAAACTCGAAATGTGCGCCTCGCAGACGGTATTCATGCAAGCCAAGACCTACTATGGCGGCGGCTTGTGGTACACTCTCGATTTGGATTACCCTCGCATTGCCCGAATCATGCGAAAGCACAACTTCCGCGGCTACGTCTCGCTCGAATTCGAAGGCAACGAAGACTATCAGACAGCGATTCCTAAAAGCCTGGCTTTGCTGAGAAAGGCGTTCAGTTAGTTTTTATGGTTGGCTTACCTCTTTGAGCCATCGTTCGTGCAGTGCGGTCAGCCGTTCGACTATTTCGGGGTGTGCTTCGGCCAGATTCTTTGTTTCTGTGACATCCTCAGCTATATTGCTCAGGAAGTTCTCGACTTTTGGGAGCTTTCTGCCCTTGTAATCCGTTGCCGGGCCGTTGTGGACAAGTTTCCAGTCGCCTTCGCGAACCGCCCAGTGTTTGCCGGTCTCCCAATGAAGAACATTATGTGGCGAGGACGCATCCGCCGATTCAATCACTGGGACGATACTCTTGCCGTCAATTTTGCGGGCGGGCAATTTAACGCCGCAGTAATCAGCAATTGTTGGCATCCAGTCGATGCTCGCGGCCATCTGACCGCGGACGGCATTTTGAGGGATGCGGCCGGGCCAGGAGACGATGCACGGGACGCGAAGACCGCCTTCCCAGAGGGTGAATTTGTGGCCGCGGTAGTCGCCGGAATTACCGCCACCTCCAAATGTTCGCTGTTCGACGGAATGGCCGTGGTCGCTGAGCCAGATAATCAGGGTATTTTCACGCAGGCCTGATTCATCCAGGTGCCGGACGACTTCGCCTACCATCTCATCCATCGTGGATACGAACGCCGCGTACATTTTCCGCGGGGCATCGAGATGCTCGTATTTTTTCCGCCACTTTTCTTTTCCCTGTAGCGGGTAGTGCGGCATGTTTATTGCCCAGTATAGAAAGAACGGTTCGTCTTTGTGCCCATCTATGAATTTCTTACATTCGTCAACCATGAGATCGCCGAAGAACTCGCCGTCTCGCCAGATTTCTTTGCCGTTCCGCCAGAGATCGTGGCGATTGGGGCCTTGCCAGTAGAAAAAGTGCGAATAGTTGTCGATGCACCCGCCCATGTGCCCGAATGAATAATCATAGCCCTGACCGTTCGGCATGGTATCGGGCGTATAACCTAAATGCCACTTACCAACGTGGCCTGTAGCGTAACCTGCCGATTTCATCATCTCGGCGATGGTGACCTGCCCGGTGGGCATGCCGGGGCGGCCTTTATCCGACGGGGCGTTGCTCAGAAGCCCGGCACACCGGGGATACCGGCCGGTCATCAGTGCAGCGCGAGAGGGCGAGCAAACCGGAGCGCCGACGTAAAATTGAGTGAATCGCGTGCCCTCGGCGGCAAGTCGGTCGAGGTTCTCCGTGTACAGGTCTTTAGCGCCGTAGCAGTTGACATCTATCGAGCCCTGATCGTCGGTGAAAATCAGCACGACATTAGGTTTACGAGCGGCCTGCTGTTTTCCGAATAGTGCCTGCGGTATCATTAGTGAGCCTGCGGTAAGGCCCAGCACTTTTAGAAAATCCCTTCTGCTTTGTTTGATCATATTCCTTTTCTTTTTCAGTATTCCTTAAAATTCCTCATCCAACTTGGCCAGTCGCTGGGCCGGACACCGCCGGCTTTCGTCCAGGGACCTCCCGTATTGAAATTTCGATGCCATTTTAACTTCCAGAGTTCCTTAAGTCCAACCTTTCTCGCAGACCAGTCCATAAAAAGGCCGTTTGCTCCGCCATTGTGACGATTGACACAAAAATGCTTCATCTCGTAGGGTGTTCCCATTATCTGGTCACCGTCATATGATGGAGGTTGATCATAATGCTGGGGTTGGGCATTATACCTTCCGGAATCCAAAAATGCCGGTACGTTGTTTTTGCCTTTAACGCTCCGGACATTCTTCCAGAACCATTCTTCGCGGCTGGAACCGCGATCATTGGTCACATTATTGGTCCACGAATTTATGCCATAGCTGCCGACATAACGGTACTCGCCACCTTCAGGCAAATTGACGCTGCGCTGCCAGGTGATAAAAGTTCCTAAATGAATCTGCATAGTCGTAATCACAGCCTCCGGGCACATTAGCAGGACCCAGTTGTCCTTGTAATACGGCCTTAGCGCGTTCATCCACAATCCTTCTTCCCCTGTATCCCAACCACTGTTGAAATATCCGTCGTTGTCGTTTGTGAACATTTCAAAAATCGCCCCCCATTGGCGCAAATTTGACAGACAGACCATCTCCTTGGCTTTTCTGCGTCCGGTCCTGTCAATGGCTCCTATATTTAGCAGCAAAAAACCAATACATACAAGGAAAGTGACGATTTCTTTTTTTGTAAATTTTGTTTTATCGTTCATAATTATATTACTCGTTTCCTGACCAATAATCTGTTTAATTCAGCCAATAAGTTGTTAATACTGTCATGTCTGTGACGTTAATATTCCCGTCTGAGTTTAAGTCCGCGGGCCAGCACAGGTCAGGCGTCCGGCCCTCGGGGCAATCAGGTGTGATAACATAGACCCTGTTATTCTCATACGTAACCAGCAGTGAATTATCCGCCGAATCGGTAACTATTAATAAATTGTCCGCTATAATGGGGAAGTTCAGCCATGAGTCACTCTCGAACCGGGCAATTTCCTCGCCATCGGGATTGAGCACATAGAGATTGCCATCGTCAGAAGCGGCGTAAATGTTGCCGTTACTGGCGACAGTTAGAGTGAATCCACCCACAACTCCCAGGTCGGTTACCCATTTGATGCTGCCATTGGGATCGACAGCCCGCAGGTACGGATCGTCGAAACTGACATAGATTGTCCCGTCCGGCCCGAGCGCCGGTTCGGACCAGCAGTTTGAATTGCTGTACAGGATGTATGCCGCATATGTATCGATCGTCACGAATGAATTGATCTCAGTTGGATATTGTATCCAGTATTC
>Ga0209536_100015363_pt1 | contig 10938 bp, 7 predicted proteins | sample DeeMarSeWOR28_12_FD_187461 | JGI IMG/M metagenome (GOLD analysis project Ga0209536, IMG submission 187461) | Marine sediment microbial communities from White Oak River estuary, North Carolina - WOR-2-8_12 (SPAdes) (version 2) | ecosystem: Environmental > Aquatic > Marine > Intertidal zone >... | reverse complement strand
GTTTTTTGCTGGAGACCCTCGTTCGCCATGGTTTGCTGCCTCCCATGGTGGGCAACCCATCGGTCAGCAAAAAGATATTGTCTGGCGTCGGATTCATCTCGTTGATCGATTTGATCGCGTTCAACAGACTGGTCCCTTTTTCCGGAACCAGCCGATTTAAACTTTCCGTTGAAAGGTTCAAAGGGTCTATGGCACCGGCATCCAGCCAGGTTCCTTTTGATTGTTCGAGCAAAGGGCGGGCGGTTTCGTTAAAGATGTATATTTGAAATTGACTGGTCGGCGGAAGCTGTGTGATCAGCCAGCTCATGGTTTTCACCACATGTTGCCACTTGGGGGCGTTTTTTTTCTGGGCATTTTTTAGATTGCGCCGGCGAATAATACCGACGATGGTTTCATCCAGCATGCTGGCAGAGGCGTCCAATAGAATAAAGATCCGCTTTCCCCCCATTTTTAAATCCGTAAGGTACTGGCGATCTCCTTGCCCTGGAAACGGACGCAACTTGGAACCTAAATCATCTTCTGTTTTGGCTCCGGCTTTCAACCGCCGAAGCTCTTCTTCAAGTGACTTTAAATCCGTTTTTAACTGATTGATGTGTGTTTTGCTTGCCAGGGTGTCCTTGTCCCTATCTGCCAGTTCAATCTTTTTTTCATTGAGTATGTTTATGATTTCACGGGATCGTCCCTGTGTGGCCACTAAATCGGCATCGATTTGGGAAAGGATGTTGCGAGATTCAACCCTTTTTTTTATTACATCCAAAACCTGCTGTTCCAGTTTATTTACTTCAGCACGCAAATCAGAGGTCACGGCATCCCTTTGATGAGCGCTTTTGGCGTTTACCACGACAAATAAAAGAATAATCGCCCCCAATCCGCAGCAGATGCAGTCAATGAAAGACAGGCTGAATACATTTAATCTTCTACGTTTCATCGGATTCCAAGCAAGCAATGAGTCGTATGGTTTCTCGGGATGACCCGAGGCGAATGGTCTGGCCGAGTTCCAGCAGCACGCTTTCGTGGACCTGTCGATTATCTACAAACGTTCCCTGGCGACTGTGGTCGGTTAGGATAATACGGTCATTTTCGCGCTGAATCGTACAATGCTTTTTGGAAACATGGGAAGATTTCGCTTGAATATGAATGCCTTCTCCAAAAGGATATGGATCGCAGCCGATAATGAGAGGTTTTTCGGAGATGGGATATGCCACGTCACGATAGAGTAGATGTGATGGACGCATCGTATCCGGTGTTTGATAGGAAATGGCCCGGGAGATTGTAGATTCTGCCTGCTGCCAAGGGCGGCTGGTAAAAAAAGATGCCCCATTTTTAAAGTGAGAATCGACCAACTGGTTCCGGAGTTTTAAAACTCCCAAAGCACCGGCACCGGGTTCAAGCTCAATGATTTTGCAGTTATTTATTTCTAAAAGTTTATCCTTTAATCCCGGCAGACAGGCGACTCGATGGGTCATCTGGAGGACGGTCAAAAGATTGTTACCAGGGTCCTCTCGCATTTTTTCAATGAATCGGCAAATATCATCATATATCTTCTCGCTCTTTTGAGACAATACATCACGAAAAAGGTTAATACGATAACGATCTTTTCCGTGGGATAATTCAAATAAAAAAGAGGGTTGGTTTCTAAAAATATCAAGGGCAGCGGCCAGTCGGTTATAAAGTTCCTGTTCTGTTGCGGCCTGATGAAGAGGATCGAATCTTGTGGCATGCACAAATTCTTCGGCAATGGTTTCCACCCAGCTCCGGTATAGCTGTTCCAGACTAATTTCTTGGAATGTCAAAGAGTTCTTCGCTGTTAGATATTCACCCTGATGGAGATGAATGATTTCAAATCGGTGCAAGTGAATGTCCAGGTGCAACAGCATTGAATTTGGATAAGGCTGATATGTTGCGGCGATGGGGAGGGAGACAAAACCTTTAACGGGTATTGACAGCTCTTTGGCCATACCCAGAATAAGTCCTAAATGTTCTTTGCTGTAATAATCGGGTACGGTGATCATCATCTCATCTCCGTAGGGTTTAACGATTTCCCAGACATGAAATAGATGGGCGTATGCGATCTCGGCATGATTTTGGGCGTGCCGGTTCTTCTGTTTTAAAGGTTCTGTATTCAATTGATCCCAGAATTTGTTGATGACTTGAAAAGGAAAGAGATGTGCCTTGTCTGATGCCGGTTTTCCCACGAGCAGTCGCTTTTTTTCAGGGATGGCATAACCGGGACTTTCTTTTTCTTGCCCGTCAACGGTTAGCAATCTTAATGGATTGTCAGCGGCAACCAGGATCCCCGCATCGCTGATTTCAAGCCCTAAAAGTGTCATTGATGTATCCCGTTTATTGGATTTTTCAGTACAAATTCTTGATACATGTTTGCATGGTCATTGAAATGACAACGCCAATCCAACGCTATCGTTCAGCGAGAAAGCGGACCTCTTGAACACCGTCTCGTGTCAAAAGAGACCATTTTTGGATGGGCACTCATTGGGTATGCAAGTGTCTCGTCAATTTTTCTTCACAATATGCTTCTGTTTCCAAGACATATCTTTCTTGGAGAAGCTGGAGCTGATGAAGCATAAACATGAGAACAATGCTGATAAGAAGTGCGATCAGTGTTGAATTAAACGCGACGCCAAGGCTGCGGGTAACCCCGAAAATTTCTCCTTCAATGGCCTGATGTGCCAGCCCTAATGCATCTCCAATGCCCCGCACCGTGCCGATAAATCCGATGGAAGGAATAGCCCAGGCAATATATCTAATCATAGACAATTCAGATTCCAATCGTTCTCCTTCTGCCGAACAGTAGGCACGAGTGGCATCTGCCACATCCTGAATATTTCGCGTTGAACTGAATCTCTGCAAACCGGCCAGCAATGCTCTGGGAAGCAATCCGTTTCGTTGATATGTCGGCAGTGCTTGAATTTGCCGGGACAGTTCCCGGGTATCTTCGGGCAATATGCGGACCCCTTCGGCCAAAGGTATCAAATCCTGTTGTAACAACGAACGGTGTCTGATGGTGGTTACGGCCTTAAACGCCATGATGGCCAGCGCCCAAAACATCAGAACAAAACACGCTTCCTGTTCGTAATCGCGAATCAATACATAGGCAGAGCGTTCGGTGATTTGCATTTTGTCTTTGTTGAGCATCTCAGCCTGACGGTTGAGAATGGCGTCGGCATTGGGACGAATGATACCGACATAAGCGGCATGAACGAAAATGATAATCAGAATCAGAGAGAAAAGCTGGTAAATAAACTCCATGGATATCGGCAATGTTTTTTTCATAGTGCTTTCTCGATGTTGATTTTGCTTACGAATAAGTAAATTAATTACTCGACATGTGTGTGTTCATGGGAGCACTTTCCCGAATCACTCTGGCGATAAGGTATCTGGTCATTTCAAATACTTGGAAGCGATGGCATTCCTGCACCTGCCCGTTCTCGCTGAGCAGAATGGATCATCATTTTGGTTACACGCATTTGAGGTGTTAGATATCATATGGTAGATCCACCCCCTGATCTGCCGGGATCGTTTCTGAAGGAACAAACGGCTTCACCGGCTTTGTCTTTTCGGAGCCATGGTTTTCTGGTGCCGAAGTTTTTGGTTTGCTGATCTTTTTGTGAGTCTTTGAGGCATCATCGGTGGAAACGCTCTCCGACGGTTTTACACGGTCATTTTGGGCAAAATAAGTGTGTCCTAAATCTTGCCCGAACCGGATGTTAAATTCATACGAGAATCCTGTCGGAACAGTTTCTGCCCCCGCTGCCCCAAAAAGACATGTTCCCAATAAAACAATTGTGATAAAAAATTTGTTTGCCAAGGTCATTTTAAATATCTGCAAACCCGAAAACCGACATCCTCACGTTTGTCATCACCGTAACTGCGATAGGCCAACCTCAAGGTACTGATACTTCCATGTTTCCAGCTGGATCCTCTGATCACATGGTGTTTGCCGTTTTTAGGTCCTGTTGGATCCACATATGTTTTTTCGGGATCATAACTGTAAATTGAATAAAAATCATGACACCATTCTGCCACATTGCCGCCCATATCATACAGCCCCAACGTATTGGATTTAAATGTTGCCGGCGGAGATGTTGTGGCATATTCGTCATTGTAACCTTCGAGAACGGTTGGAAGCAAGTTTTTTGCAGATTGATCGGAATAATTCCCGGATAATTGAACAGGTGGAAATGTGTTTCCCCATGGATATTTCGAAAATGCAAGTTTGCCGACAAAGCGGGCACAATACTCCCACTCTGCTTCGGTGGGTAGCCTGTATCCGGTATTTAACGGCTCTACAGCAATCAACGTGCTCCCTTTTTGAACATAAGCCGCCGGCAGTGATTCCTTGGCGCTGAGCCAATTGCAAAACCGGGCAGCCTGTTCCCAGGTAACTCGAACCGCGGGTTGAGCAGAATTGTTCAGACGTTGCGATTTAAAAAAGCCTGAATTGTGTTGGGCCATGAATTCCTTGAATGCTTGGTTGGATACTTCGTTTAGGCCCATGTAAAAAGATCGTGTTAGTATGATCTTTCTAAGGGTTTCATTGGATCTGTGACCCTGTTCTCTGCGTGAAGATCCCATGGTGTAAGCGCCGGGTTGGATTAATTTCAATCTGTAGCCTGTCTTGGTTGTAATCATCAGCGGTTCGGTTTCTTTGGATACCGTTATTTTTTTCAGCGTAACTGTCAATTGTTTTGGAAATCCGGGTTGGGGTGTGATGCGGATTTGATAGTGATGAAAGCCTTTTTTATTGAATTCCAGTTTGTGTTCCACGGCGATGAGATTTAATTGTTTCGGAACCATCCCCCATGATTTACCGTCAATTATGAGTTCGGCGTCGGATGGTTCAACCCATAGGCGGACAATGCCTCGTCTGGGTTTTAAATTCACATTAAGTTCTTTTGATACCGCCGATGCAACTTGTACGTTACGGTTTGTTTTTTCATAACCGGCTTTTGAAAGTAGAACCACATGAGGTTTGTCCGGAGACAGATCTAGTGTCATCGGTGTCTGACCGACAAAAGTCCCGTCGATGATGATATTGGCTCCGGCAGGTTTGGTGTTGATGGCTAATTTGCCGTCTGCCGGTTGAAGCCGTATATCTTTTATTTCTTGGGGTTCATTCGGTTTTACATTCAGACGTTGTTTCCATGTTTTAAAACCATCGGCATGGATTTCAAGAAGATAAGATCCGGGCAGCAGTTGAGTCTGTAAAGGGGTTTTACCCAAGGATTTCCCGTCGATCAAAACATCTGCATCCAAAGGCAGGGAGCTGACGGTGATATCCGACCAACCTGGAAGCAGCGCTAGGTTAACCTCTTGGAATTTATCGCAACCATGCACGTTAACATCCGTCTGAAAGTCCTGATAATTCTGGGCGCGAATTTCAACTGTGTGCGGACCCGGCGGTATTTCGACATTCTCAATGGGGGTCTTTCCGACCATGATACCATCGATAGATATCTGTGCTCCTAAAATGTTTTTTTCCCTATTACCTGAATCATATGCGCGGATCATCAGACGGCCGGGACGTTTTTGCATCGTTAAGTGAAGGTTCTGGCGTTTTTCATCGCCGACCCAAAATGTATGGTCAAGGGGTGAAAAACATTCTTTTAGAGCCTCCAGCGTATATTTTCCGGGGCGCATCAGGTAATAGCTGCCGATTTTCGGGGTCAGGATACTCCCTGAAAACACGATACGATCCGGAACCGGTTCGATATCCATCACGACCTGTCGAGCGGTGAAAACAAACCACGTCGAGATACAAAGAAAAGTCAAGACGATTCCGATAAGAATGCCGACAACCCATTTAAAAATGATAAAAGGCTTTGGTCTTTTAGATGGCGGCTTGGACCAAAAGCAGATGGGTTTGATTTTTATGGGCGTTTTATCCCCACCGCTATCTTGCGTTATGTCTGACAATGTCACACCTTAATGTTGCAAATTACGGACACGCGAAGCGATGTCTGGCCGGGTTTTACGGTGATTTTCAGCCGGACATCCTGGTACCCGTCGCGTGAGCCGACCACTGTGTACGTTCCGGGTCTCAGCCATAATTCGCGAAAGGTAAATGTGCCGAATTTTCCGACTTTATATACGGCGATTTTCGTAAGATTATCGGACTCGATCACCACTTTAATAGGCGTTTCGGCGAGATCCACCAACGATTTTAACTGGTTTAATCGGGCGATAAAATGTGGACCGCTTTGTTCCAGTTTCTCGGCGTCTTTGATTAGCCGTATCGCATTTTCAAGCTGCTGGTCCGATTCCATGACCGAGGGATTTTCAAGAAAAAATCCGATTCGTTTGGCAAGGCGAATGTGTTCCAGAGCGTGTCTTTTACCCTGAACGGCAAAACTGATATCGGAATCCATATTAAGAACTGCCAGATAAGATTCAAGGGCCTGTTCCCAATTTTCAGCCTGTTGAGCAGATGTTGCTTTTTGGCGAAGTTTTTCAATTTTATCCAACCGGATGGCCTCGTCGACCTGCAATAAAGCGTTTTTAACTTCACGTGAATCGGGCCGGAACGATTTTGCCTTTAAAAGCGTTGTTCTGGCACGTTGATAATGGCCATTGTGATATGCTGTCAGTCCATCCGACATGAGTTTCCGAAACTGTTCGCTGACGATTTTTTCTTTCATCCGGTTTACGCCGTTTTGAGCGATCCTGGATTCAGGGTCCAATTTCAGTGCCCTCTGAAAGTCGGTATGTGCAAAAGCAAACCGATGGTTTTCTTCATGGTTATTCCCCGATGTTATTAAACGGTTCACTTCATCAAGCTTTTCAGCCTTGTTTAAACTCCTCTGGGCGGATTCATCGGACGGTTGAATCTTTAAAGCAACAGAAAATTTTTGTCGGGCAATGACACTGTCACCATTTTCAAGTGCCTTTTGCCCTTTCTCCATCAGTTTTTGAAAAACCGTTCCGGTGTTATCGATTAACGCTTTCGCTTTATTGGCTGCTTGAGCATATTTTTCAGTTGCATCAGCAAACGAACTGTCTATAAGCAGTCGGTCTCCTTCCTGGCTGAGGGCTATCATGGCTTTATATTCATCACCACCCCATAAACGCCCCTCTTTTTCTTCTATTTCTTTTTTAAGTTTCAATAGCCTTGCCAATGCTTTGTCTGCCGCTTCTTTTTCCAGCTCAAGGCGGGCGGTATCGACGGTCTGCAATGATTGATTTGGTGGTGGTTGCTCTAATGGCACAAAAACCGGTTCTTTTTCGGTGTCGGCCTCTTTAGTATCCGTTTTGGGAACATTCAAATCCTGTTGTTTTGGAATTCCGGTTTTCGATGGTTCCGGTTGCTCCGTATCTTTTGCCAGATTCACCGGGTGTTTCGATATGTGGCGAATAAGAAAAAGACCGCCGGTAACCAATGATATCAGAATTATTAGAAACCATATGATGGTAATCGAGGTTCGCCGAAATGAACGATGTAGGTCGGGCTGCTCGCTTCCTTTGCGCACCTCAAGGGGGGTGATGATTTCCACGCCAAAATCTGAAGTCGGTTTGCTTTGAGGAGATTGAGAGGGGGTTTCGGACGACATCATTGGATTTGATCCTCGATTTTATTCAGTGTCTTCGGATGTTATTTTTTCTTTATGTTCCGACGAGATTTCCGGATCAAAACCGGTTTCTGTGATATATATCTGTCGCAGCAATTCACGCCAGTGTTTAAATTGTTCTTCGGCCGATCCGGTCAGCTCATACTGCTTGCCTTCGAATTCCATGACAATGGGCTGCATTTCGCTGCCGAACGATTCGCTCAGCTCCTTGATGGCTGCCGAGTGGATTTCGGCTTCTTTGGTCACATTAAATCCGTTGATGATGACCTGGCCGCCGATTAAAATCATACCCATCTGAAGGGCACCGGTGTTTTTGACTTCTCCCGCATTCAGTGCAATCGCACCTGCCAGCAATAACATGCCGACCAATTTTTGATTTAAGGCGCTGCGTTCAATTTTCCTGATGGCCTTAATTTCTTCATAATTGAGCTTGCGCCAGTTCTCATAGGAAGACCACATGTTTGCATAATATTCTTGATAGTACTCATTCAAGGTGTCCACATACATGGTTTCTCGTTCCCGTATTTTTAGCAGACGGGTCATGATGGTGTCCCCGTCAGCAGGCAGGCGATTGACGGCGATGAGATTTTTTTTGTTTGTTGTCAGGTAGCCATTGTATACGGATGGCGCAAAATCTTGTGCGAATTTTAATTTCGAGATGGTGCGGATGTTCTTGATCTCATCGGGGGGCAATTTCATGAGATAAGTGGCCATATCATTGGAGATGGTATTGTATAAATCCTGATACGCATCTTTTTCTCCGACCAAATTTCCCGAATAGAATGCCAAGGTGGCTTCGGATTTATATTTTTTGCTGAACCAGGTTTTCTGGGTCGAATCCATCACATCGATTTGAATTATCAAGTTCTCTCCGTTGGATTCAAGAACTTTGCCTTTGACCAGAACGTCGATACTTTTCGTTTCACCTGGAAGAACACGCACCGCACCCCAATAGCTGCTTTGCTGTAAGGTATTTTTCAAATGATACGGCATGAAATGATGTTCTGCTTTTCTGATTTGCTGACTGGTGTGTTCTTCTTTGGCTTGCTCCTGTGTAAATTTGTCGGATTCAAAAACGAGGATGCCGACATCGAGCAGTTGTTCTTCTAATATTTCTTCTTGGGCTTTCATTATGGTCGTCGGACCCACCTTTTGAGCATTAAAGGCGGCACATCCCGTGAACAAAATCAAAATGAAAATCATAAATAATTTGATGGCTTTACTTGGACGTATTTTTTTTATAGTGTTCATATTCCTTCCAGAGCTTTTCTTTAAGTTCGGGATCGGATTCTTTTTCTGCCGCTTCACGAAGCTGTCTGGCAACGATGTCATCATCTTTGGGATCGTAACGATGTTGGGGATGACGCTGGGAACCTTCCATTCCTTCCCGAGATTTTCCTTGGGTCGTCAATGCGGTGTCATCCGTGCTTTCTTTGGTGTCACTTTGCTTTCCGGCTTCCGGAGTGCTTTTTTCTTTTTCGGCTTCTCTTGCTTCTTTGCTGGAATCCGGATGGGATTCATCGGTTTCGGTGTTTGAATCGGTATCTATCTCGATGCCCTTGTCACGCAGGCGTTGTGCTGCAGCTTCAGCCTCTTGGGCCAAATCCTGAAGTTTTTCTGATGATTTTGCCTGGATCAAATCCAATTCCTTAAGCAGCATCTCATCGAACTCGGCCAAAGAACTGTCGAGCTTTCGATCCAAGACGGTCACTTCATCTACGACCTGTTCTTCGGGAATGGAAGGATCCAGCATCGTCGAAGTGGCATCTTTATGCAATGCTTCGTGAGTTACTTTTCGGGCATTGTATCTGGCGCTAAGCGCTTCCATTTTTTCCACTTTCTGACGGTTTTCAGCAACCATGGCCTGTACTCGAATCAAGTACGAATGATAATCTATTATAATATCCGGAGATATATGCTCTGATTGTTTTAACTTATCCAGCTCAAAAGAGATGCGTTCTTCGGTGGCCATACTGATGCGTAAGTCATTGCGCGCCGTTTCAAGGGCAGATTCAATTTTTTGCATAGATGTGGCATAAAGGATGGTCGACGGCATAAGCCATAACACCATGACCAAAGTAGCTTTCCACCATACGGAAGCGTTCTTCATCATTATGATAACCTGTTCGTTGAAAAATAAAAAATGTGTCTGAAATTAATGCAAAATTAACATTTGTACTGGCTAAATATAAGAAATTTGAGAATCCCTGTCAAGCTGCGCTCGGTTTTGCCTCGGGGTTTGGGTCAATAAACCAGCGATTCGACCTCAATATCATTTTTAGAACCACGCGTAGAACCTGCTCAATGTTTTATTGCTCTTTAGTAAGCTTAAGCCGCTTATTTTATACGCCGACTTCTTTTCAACTCGGTGGCTGTTTATTAGGATATAAATAAAGGTGCTAAACTTCCAGAAAAGTTACTTAAGTTCGATTTTGCCAAGTTTCTTGATTTTTAGACATACAATATATAGCAATTTAATTCAGTATACTACAATATGTGCTAATTCTATAAAATTATATTATAATTATATATAATTTTGTTTGACATTATAGAATTATTTGCATATGAACAATTATTATTGCCCTGGGTTAACCATCTATATAATGCAATTAAAGGAGTTAATCAGTAGAGATATGATTAAAGATGTCATTAAAGATATCATTCCTTTCGCATTTTTGATTGGGTGTATTTTATATATGATTTTATGATTTTTTTATGAAGCAATATAGTAACCATGTGGCACAATTTTTAAGTGTGCCAGGCTACAAATAAAGTCTTTGAAGCCTGGCCTCCTATAGCCCCTGGGCAAATATAGCCCCAGGGGTTTTTTATTGCCAGGACAAGCCCGAATACTCATTCTGGTTGTGAGTGTTAATCTTCCTCCATCTACTTTTCAGCCGTATGTGCTTAGCCCCTGGAATTAGGATTTTGCCTGAACATGACTTTCCGTTTAGTCACCAACTGGGAGAAATGGAATGATAATAAAGTACTTAATTTTAGGCATCACACTTGTTTATGTTGTCACAGTGATCATTGTTTACCTGAAACCTGATAAATCGATCCGACGGTGAATCATTGGATGTGCTTTTTACGAAAGCCGTCTGTGGTGGTATTTTCATTAAAGGTCATTTTCCCACCTAAAACCTCCTTTAGCACCTGGTATCGCGTACCAGGGTCTTTTTTGATCCAGGGCATCTAGCAATCTTCAAAATCTCCTTAACCTTATTTAAACAGAGGTCGCCTAAAAAATACTATAGCAGTTGCCAAAAATATGTTCCGATTGAATGAATAACGGTCACAATTTACCGTAAGCCGCCGGATGATTTCGTTAAGGTCGGGAAGCTGTCTGAGCAAA
>Ga0209536_100015362_pt1 | contig 10938 bp, 10 predicted proteins | sample DeeMarSeWOR28_12_FD_187461 | JGI IMG/M metagenome (GOLD analysis project Ga0209536, IMG submission 187461) | Marine sediment microbial communities from White Oak River estuary, North Carolina - WOR-2-8_12 (SPAdes) (version 2) | ecosystem: Environmental > Aquatic > Marine > Intertidal zone >... | reverse complement strand
TCTCATCCATGCAATCAAAAAGTCTCTTCAGTTCAGTCAATATCTGAAACTCAAGGAAAACTATAAGGCATACCTCGAAGATATGGTCCAAAAAAGGACCGTCGAACTGGACAATGCCCGCTCAGAGGCGGAGGAACTCAGCAGGGACCTTGTGGAGCGTTTAACCACTGTAGCAGAATTCAGGGATACGGAAGCAGGGGCCCATGTATCGCGGATCGGCATTTTCTCCGAAATGATCTCAAAAGCACTCAAAATGCCTGCTGAATTCAGCCGCCTGCTGAAACTCTCAAGCCCTCTTCATGATATTGGGAAACTCGGGATAACCGACTATATTCTTTTCAAACTCGGCCCTCTCACAAATGAGGAGTTTGAAGTTGTAAAGACCCATACATCGCAGGGACAGAGGATATTATCCGGATCATCACACCCGGTGCTAAAAATGGCAGAGTCCATTGCGTTGAATCATCACGAAAAATGGAACGGGAAGGGATATCCTCGGGGACTGGAGGGAGAGGACATTCCACTGGAAGGAAGAATCGTCATGATTGTTGACCAGTATGATGCCCTGCGGAGCGAACGCCCGTACAAGCCGGCGCTGGGGCACAACGAGGTCGTCAGGATTATAACAGAGGGGGACGGAAGGACAATGCCTCCGCATTTTGACCCGAACGTATTGAATGCCTTTGCCGGGAACGCACAAAAGTTTGAAGAGGTATTTGAATCTCTGGCAGATTAGCCATGTCTCTTTTTTCTGCTTCTCTTTGCATCATAAAGCGCCATATCAGCTCTGTTGATAAATTCTTCAACTGAATTCATCGACTCATCATACTCGCATATCCCCGTGCTGATAGAGTAACTCGTGGTATCGTATTCATTGACCTTCACCCGGATTTCTCTGACCCTGGCAGAAAGACGGTCAGCAACCTGCATCCCGACAGTGATGTCGGTCTGTACCAGGATGATCATGAACTCATCTCCGCCGAACCGGCCGGCAACATCCGTATTTCGAAGCTCTTCTTTGATAATCGATGACGTTTTCTGCAAGATTTTATCGCCTGTTATGTGGCCGAAGGTATCATTGATTATTTTAAAGTAATCGATGTCAAACATTATGAGTGTAAGAGGGTTGCCGTACCTTTTTGCCCTCCGCATTTCTTCATCAAGACGCTTGTCCAGATACTGCCTGTTTAACAGGCCGGTCAGCCCGTCTGTCCGCGATATATGTTTCAGCTCCGTTATGAGCCTGTCCCTTTCCTCTTCTGCCTGTTTACGTTTTAAAATATTACGGTACGTTGCGAGGACCAGCTTTTTGTTGCCCATATCCATGCGTAATGCACTCACTTCAACCGGCAGGGTTGACCCGTCCTTTTTTTTGTGTGTGATCTCGAGCCTCAGTGTCTCGCCTTCAAGTATGCTTTTAATGCGCTTCGGGGCCTTTGCTGCATGCTCCGGAGTATCAAGATCAGTAATATACAGACGGAGCAGTTCCTCCTTTGAATAGCCGAGCATGTCACAGGCAGCGTTATTTGCAGATAATATTCTTCCGATATCAGAGCCTTCCCCGCGCAATATTAAAATGGCATCACCGGACTGATCAAACAGGGACCGGTACAGCAGCTCACTGTCCCGCAGTGATGTTTCAAGCTCGCTGTAATCAGAGACATCCTTGTACGTCTCTATTATGTGGAGCACAGCCCCTGCTTCATCAAGGACAGGTGTGGCAATGACATCGGTGAATTTTTTATGGTACAGCCCTTCATGATGTGAATGCCGTGCGGCAACAGGGGCCCGCGTTTCAAGGACGCTGCTCAGGGGGCAGGGTGTGTTTTTTCCACAACAGGGCTTCTTGCTGTTCGAAAAGACTTCGTAACAAAAGAGTGGCGATTTCGTGAAGTCGGCCCATTGAGCGGTTTCTCTCATTCTTTTGTTTACAAACAGGACCCGGTGTTCCCTGTCAATGATCACTGTGGGATCATGAATACTGTCAATGACCGATTGTATATATGCCCGGCCCGGGAATTTGCATATGCGATCCCTTGAGGTAATATCAGCATATTTGAACCGGTGCAGCAAGGTTTCTACTTCTGAAAGATAGTTATCCATTCCGCCTTCTTTATTCACGTAGTTTATCATCTGCCCTGGTATCTGTAAATGACCCCGGCGCATTCCCGCAATAGATGTGAAAAAAACCATGGCAGACGGTATACTTATGGGTAAAAGTCATTTGCAAGAGGTTATTCGTTATTCGATAATATTTATGTCTCCCGCTTTGAAAAAGGGGAAATATAAACGCTAAGAGTCAATATCCTATGGATGCCGAAATTTTAAGAATTGCTGAAAAGATAAAGGGCATGTTCACAAAAAGAGGGTTAACCCTTTCAGTTGCTGAATCATGCACCGGGGGACTGATCAGCCACTGGATAACTTCGGTCCCGGGTGCAAGCGCTTATTTCATGGCAGGTATCATCGCTTACTCAAGAGAAGCCAAAGAAGACGCCCTGACTGTCTCGGCTCAAACAATCGATACATTCGGGATGGTCAGCAGAGAAACTGCGGTTGAAATGGCAGAGAATGTCCGACTGCGTATAAAGACAGATTGTTCTGTTTCATCGACCGGGAATCTCGGACCTGACGTGCTTGAGGGAAAGGAAAAAGGGCTTCTTTATCTCGCCGCATGCAATCAGGGAAAGACAATCACGAAACAGCTTACGCTAACAGGGAACAGGGAGGAAAACAAGGAGGCGGCGTCATTGGCAGCATTGGAATTGCTGGTTGAACTTGTGGAGGAGGAAAGAGTAATAGGTGATAGGTAGTAGGTGACAGGTGACAGGCATTGGCGCATGAATTCTCTAATTAGTAAATAACAATTAACGAATAACATTTCATGAATGATGAAAAAAATATCTTCAGATATTAAGAAAGAAATGAAAAAGCTGGTCGATGATCTCAATCAGCACTGCCACCGCTACTATGTGCTTGACTCGCCGGTCATATCCGATCAGGAGTACGACCGTCTCTACAGACGGCTGCAAGAGCTTGAGCAGGAAACAGGACTCATCCTCGATGACTCCCCCACCCAGCGCGTCGGTGCTCCACCCCTTGAGAAGTTCGAAAAAGTGAAGCACACTGAACCCATGCTCTCTCTTGACAATGCTTTTTCTTATGATGAAATCAGGGAATTTGATCAGAGGGTCAGGCGCTTTCTTAAGGCAGACACAGAAATTGCGTATACTGTTGAGCCCAAATATGACGGCCTTGCCATTGAGCTCACCTATAAAAAAGGCATCTTTACCAGGGCGTCTACGCGGGGCGACGGTAATGTGGGTGAAGACGTAACGCGTAACATCAGGACAGTGAAGGCGGTTCCGCTCAGGATTGAAGGGGAGATCGTCCCCGAAGAAATAGATATCCGGGGAGAAATCTACATGGACATCAAGGAACTCATTGCCCTGAACGAACAGCGGAAGCAGGCGGGTGAACCTGAATTTGCTAACCCGCGAAACGCCGCTGCCGGATCCATACGTCAGCTTGATTCTTCCATAACCGCAAAACGTAAGCTGCATCTGGCATGTTACGGTGTTGGGGCAGTCAAAGGAATCGAGTTCAGAAGTCAGTGGGAGCTTGTAGGGTGGCTTAAAAAGGCCCGCTTTCCAGTCCCGGCCAGTATAGAACTTTCAGCAGACATTGAGCACGTTCTTGCTTCCATCACAAAAATAGCTGAGGAAAGAGACCGTTTTCCCTTTGAAGCAGACGGAGCGGTCATTAAGGTAAATGACTTCAGCCTTCAGCGAAAGCTGGGTGTCAAAACACGGGAACCCCGCTGGGCAACGGCGTATAAATTCCCGGCCCATCGCGGCATTACGAAAATAGTCGCTGTTGAGCCGAGTGTTGGAAGATTAGGTACAATAACGCCGGTGGCGGCTCTTGAGACTGTCCGTGTGGGCGGAGTCAATATTTCGAGTTCTTCACTGCATAACTGGGACGAAATTAACAGGCTTGACGTACGAATCGGAGACACCGTTGAAGTCGAGCGGGCTGGTGATGTTATCCCTCATGTTGTACGTGTAGTAAAGGAAGACCGGACCGGAGACGAACGAGCGGTCCTTCCCCCGGCGGTTTGCCCTGTCTGCGGATCCTCTGTTGAAAAGGGAGAAGGCGAAGTTGCGTATCGCTGCATAGGATTAAACTGTGCTGCCCAGGTAACTGAGCGCATCAGACATTATGCCTCAAGAACAGCAATGGACATCGAGGGACTTGGAGAAAAGAATGTGAAACTGCTGTATGAACAGGGACTTGTCAAACAGTTCACCGATATCTATACCCTGAAAAAAGAAGACCTGCTCGGGCTTCCGAGATTTGCTGAAAAGTCGGCCCGGAACCTGATTGATGCCATTGAGAAAAGCAGGTCAGCAACACTTGCCAGGTTTATTTTTTCTCTCGGCATTATTCATGTTGGTGAGTATGCTGCAAAGCTCCTTGCCAGAAATTTCAGGAACATTGATGACTTATACCATGTTCAGGCGGAGCAGGTCGAGTCAATTAAGCAAATGGGAAAAAAGACCGCTGAGTCTGTTTCAAAATTCTTTCATGATGATCACAACCTTCAAACGCTCAGAAAGTTGAGAGCCCTCGGTGTATCGCTGTCGAACCCTGATTATGAAGACGGCGGCCCTGGCCAACGCCCCCTTGAAGGACTGACATTTGTGCTGACCGGATCTCTTCCAAAACCGAGGAAAGAGGTCGAGGACCTTATCGAGTCCCTGGGAGGACATGCCTCAGGCTCGGTTTCGAAAAAAACAGATTATGTTCTCCTCGGTGAGTCGCCCGGTTCGAAGCGTGCAAAAGCAGAGTCGCTCGGCGTTCCTGCTATCTCCTATGATGAGTTCATGCGGATGGTCCGGAAAGGCACATAACTCAGGTGAAACAGATATGCTTCCTTGTTGAAGCGGGAGATGAGACAGAGATTGCAGACTATGTATGGTATTAAAATAGTAGTCAGTAATCGACATTTAGTATTTGTCAGGCTGACAACTGACTACTGACTACCGCTTTCTGATTACTTTCATTTTGACATTGCATATTAAAAAAATGTATTGTTAAACATGTCGTCCCGGAATCATAAAAAATTGGACCTTCCCGTTGCCATTATTGCTGTTGCAGCGGTTGCGGCTTTTTCTGTACTGACAATTTCATGCAGCAGGAGTGATACACCGCAAAAAGAAAAGAAAGCGGCGGTATCGCGCTCGGCACCGCTGATGGACCTGGATGCCAAAAAAGTCGTCCCCGTGGAAGAGCTTGATGTTGACACCAAAGACCCGCAGGCCCTGTCCATGCTGGCTGACCAGTACTTTGAAATGAGAAACTATGGCCAGGCAGCTGAGTTGTACAAGAAGATCATTGAACTCAATCCGCAGGATATCGACTCCTATAATGATCTCGGGCTGGTGTATCATTACACAAACAGGTCCGCGCTTGCACTTGATATCCTGAGAAAGGGCACGACCGTAGACCCTTCATATCAGAGGATCTGGCTCAGTTATGGATTTGTACTTCTGTCAACCGGACAGACAGCCGAAGCACAAACTGTCCTGGGCAAAGTTATCGAGCTTAATCCGAACAATGATGTCGGCCAGGAAGCACAGAGAATGCTCGGGTACATCCGGTAGCCGCCTCTTCCGGATAATTCATTTTTACATTATATTGAGAAAGCCATGGCTCGAAACAGTAATCAGCAATCAGAAGTAAGTTCCTTCGTCTGACAACTGAATACTGATTACTGACAACTCTGGTGTTAACCCTGCTGAAAGCCTATAGGAATTATCAGTCTTCTTCAGACTCTGACTGCAGGCACTCCGGGGAGCTGTAGGCTGTGTAATCACGCAAATATTGAATTATGTCAGTAGTCGCGGTTATCCCCAGTTTTTTTAACTCATCAAGAATTTCGCAGCTTTTCAGTGCTACCATGCTTGCCTCATATTATTATTAAAGCAATATCGGTGCCATTCTGGAATCACGTAATATTCAATCGATCTGGTTCCATCCCTGCTAATTTATTGGCGGTATTTTTGACACCTGCACGAATATTTGGCGCCTGATTAATAATAAAATGCACCGTATGATGTAACAATAATGCACATATGTGTAAAAATTACCACAAATATCAGAAAAAAAAAGACTGGCTGCCTTCATTGACTTTTTACCCACTCTTTTATTATAAAAATGATCTTCTATTACGTTTACAGTTAACAATAATTTAACAAGTGAGGTATGCGCAACAATGACAAAAACGAGCCTGGAATTTAAAACAGAAGTCAAGCAACTCCTTGATTTAATGATTCATTCTCTCTATTCCCACAAGGAAATTTTCCTGAGAGAGCTGATATCAAATGCCTCAGACGCCATTGACCGGGCACGGTATGAATCTTTGACAAACCAGGACATAACAGAGGGTGAATCAGCCTGGAAAATTAAAATAATCCCTGATAAAGACACCGGCACCCTGACAATCAGTGATAACGGCATCGGCATGACAAAGGACGAGCTGGTGCAGGCACTCGGCACGATCGCGCATTCAGGGACAAAGGAGTTCCTTGCAGTGCTGCAGAGCAAGGAAATAAAGGACAATCCAGAACTGATCGGGCAGTTCGGTGTCGGATTTTATTCCTCATTCATGGTAGCGGACAGCGTTACTGTTGTCACAAGAAAGGCAGGCGTGAAAGGACAGGGCGTGCAATGGAATTCGTCTGCTGACGGTTTTTTCACAGTCGAAGACGTTGAAAAGAAAACAAAGGGCACAGATGTGATCCTGCATCTCAAGGAGGATGAAAAAAAATACCTCCAGGAGTGGGAGATCCGCGATATCGTCCGTAAGTATTCCGACTACATTGAGCACCCGGTCGTCATGGACATCGAGCGGGAAAAAGAGAGCGAACTGAAAAAGGGAGAAAAAGTCAAAATCAGGGAAGAGGAGACACTCAATTCGCAGAAAGCCATCTGGCTGAAAGACAAATCAAGCATTACCCAGGAAGAATATAATGAATTTTATAAACATGTGTCACACGATTTTACCGACCCTGCAAAGGTCATTCACTTCAGGGCAGAAGGAACTTCGGAGTTTACCGCACTGCTCTATGTCCCGTCACACATACCGGTTGACATTTTCTACAAAGAATACAAAATCGGCCCTACCCTGTACGTAAAAAGGGTCCAGATCATGGACCATTGCGAGCAGCTGGTTCCCCGCTATCTGAGATTTGTGAAGGGTGTCGTCGACTCATCAGACCTCCCGCTGAACGTGTCACGAGAGATCCTGCAGTCAAACCGTCAGGTAGATATCATTAACAAGAACATCACGAAAAAGGTCCTTGATACGTTAGGCGATATGAAGAAGAAAGAATATGACACGTACCTTACATTTTACAAGGAATTCGGCAGGGTGTTAAAAGAAGGCATTCATTTCGATTTTTCGAGAAAAGAGGCGATCGCCGATCTCCTTCTCTTTCAGTCAACTGACATTCCTGCGGACACATACACATCACTGCAGGAGTATGTGGACAGGATGAAAGAAGGACAGGAAGACATTTACTATATAACGGGGACCTCCTATGAAGAGGTCAAAAAATCACCCTATCTTGAGGCATTCAGAGAAAAGGGGTATGAGGTCCTGATCATGCTCGATGAGGTTGACGATTTCATCGTCGGCGGCCTTGAATTCAAGGAGAAGAAGTTCAAATCAGTAACCAAAGGCGATATCTCGCTCGACAAGGAAAAGGAGAAGGAAAAGAAAACAGCCGGAAAAAAATATAAGGCGCTCATCGAGCTCATAAAAGAGAGACTGAAAGATGAAGTCAAAGACGTGAGACTTTCCGGCAGGCTCAAGGACACGGCCTGCTGCCTGGTCGGTGATGAGGGTGACCTTGATCCCCAGATGGAAAAGTTGATGAAGGCAATGGGGCAGAATGTTCCCCGGGGCAAACGAATCCTCGAAATCAATCCCGCGCATCCGCTGTTTGAGGCCATGAACAAGCTCTTTGAGAAGGAACAGAAAAGCGCCGTGCTCGACGGGTATATCCAGCTTCTCTACGATCAGGCGCTCCTGCTGGAGGGTTCCAAGCCCAAAGACCCTGCCGCGTTTGCAAGCGCCATTACACGGCTCATGGTAAAGGATGCGGAGAAGGCAGTGTCCTGAACCCAACGTGCTTCGGGGATAAGCATTAAGCATTAAGCAGTAGGCAGTAACATAAATAACATAATTCTGAAAAATTAATGGAGGATTATATGTATCAGAAAATATCTGTGTTTGCGGTCTTCATTGTACTGTTCTGTGTTCACATCACCTTTGCAGGTCCTGATATAAAGGAAGGCAGGTGGGAGATTACTGCCAAAATGGAAATGCCCGGAATGCCGATGGAGATGCCGGCTGTAATATTCACCCAATGCATGACTGGTCAGAATAATATCCCGATCAATAAAAATGAAATGAAGGATTGTAAGATAGTAAGCTCTTCAACAGACGGAAATACCGCAAAATGGGTCATGCAGTGCACTCAGAACGGTGAAAACGTCGATAGCAGAGGCTCAATCACCTACAGGGGCGACACCTTTGACGGTGTCGTGAATATTACGATGCAGGGCATGGACATGACCCAGAAAATGAACGGCCGCCGGGTCGGCGCATGTAAGTAACCGGGACGTGATGATCTGAACTGATTGCTTATACTGTATCGAGATTCAATGCCATCACTGATTACTGTTGATTATGGTCAACGTCTACTCTAATCAAAATGACTTGCGTCCCCTGCCCACTCCCGGTGTGGACAAAAGAGAATTATATGAATAGTCAGGTCTTACCCTGCCACTTCCAATGCTTCTACTCCCATTGCATCAGACATATGACAAGACTTCTTTAGCCATTGAATTTTATAAGGGACCCTCAGATGCTCACCTTCTGAATAGATTATCAGGCAGTCACCGGGGTTATACGGCAAAGAGACACCAACCTTAATACACATTCCATTTTTTGATATGTCCGTAACAATGCCATAATGAATTGCACGGCCATAAAAAAACTGCACATCTACATTAGTTGGGAATCTATTTCTGCTTCTTCTTTCCATCGCTGTTCAGCTCCTTTCGAACGTTCCGCAATAAACTTTTTCAACTGAATCGGGGTTAATTTTTCGAAAGTACTTATATTTCCTTCCCTGTTTACCATATATCAGTTATTTACTACAGTTAATTCCAGTTGTCCATTTAAATGATTTAATGCGGACATAACGTAATTTAATAGTTGGTTACACTTTGTCAATGCTTCGGACACATTTTCTATAGAGAACGAATCACGGTCTTATGCAGGACATCCTGTTTAATTGTTCTGCCAGTTATTCCGATAAGGAATAATCATCTGAACAGAAAGCACATCATGAACAGCATAAATATAATTTCAATCATTCAACTGCTTGCAGGAGCAATGATTATTGGTATTTCACTAATTATGTTCTCACGGTCAGGGACTCTTTATGTCCAAAAGCAGCTGATGAATTGGCTGTTCACGGTTTCATTGATTTTTTCAGGAGCATATTTCCTCCTTATTGCGCTTTGGATAAATAAAATGATTTCCGCTGAAGCGATCTCAGGGGGTCTGGTGCTTATCTGCTCCTGCCTCATTGCTTTCATGGCAGCAGTCAATAAGACCATTACAAAACGGCTCCGGCAGGAAATCGAAGAGCACACCATCAGTAAAAATAAAATCACTGATCTGTCACTGACTGACCAGGCTACCAGCCTCTATAATCGAAGAGGGTTTATTTCAATAGTCGAAAAACATTTAATACGACTGAAGCGCCTCAAGAAAAAAGCAATATTATTCTATCTCGAATTAAACAACCTGAATGTGATAAACGAGAAATCAGGCTATAAGGAAGGAGATACGGTTTTAGCCAACGTTGCAACGTTGATGACCTCCACATTCAGACAGGCAGATGTTATTGCGCGAATCGGTGATGATGAATTTATTGCTTTTTTAGTCGATGCCGATATCGAGGATATGGAAACCATTCACAAAAATTTTAAGGATACCCTGCGAAAATACAATGAGAAAAGATCATCACGATTTAAATTGTCTGTAAGCTTTGCTGTTTCAAGCTTTGATCCCACATGTAACGAGTCGGCATACGAGATGATATCTCAGGCATCAGCAGCAGTAAAACTGAAAAAAAAGCAGCAGAATAGCAGGAGAATCGTCAGTTCAGAAAATAAAAATAGTAACTTTACACTCATTGTAAGCAACATGTGCAGTACGAACTGTCCTGTTGATATAAAAATTCATATTGACGGAGAGTTGGTAGTTGATGATACATTTGAGACGGGACTGCAGAATGGATGGAAACCCTTTCACTTTAAACTTGCCGGAGGAAAGCATAGCATTAAAGCAAAATCAGTGAAAGGGAAGGCAACTTTAATGCAGGAATTTGAAATAAGGAAAGATCACTGGGCTTCCATGGAGTATCGTAAAGATAATGAATCAGGTTCAGCTGCACGGTCAATATCCGGAATATTGACTTTTCACATGCATGATGTCCCCGTAAAACATTCGTTTGTCAGGCCGGTAAAAATGTGAACGACGCGTGATGTAATCAGTAATTTTCGGTCTGAGCAAATACAAATACCATGGAGATTTCATGGCAGTCCTTAACATGAGAAGTCCATCTTAGACTACAATGTGCAGTGTGACATTTGTCCTTTTCAGTGATGAGTTCAAATGGTTATCTCCAAGACAGACAAAGCTCGAAGATTAACGACATAACATACTTATCTTCAGATGTGCTGAGTGTGGCAGGTTAACACTTTCATCATAAACTCATCAGAAACAGTAAACTTAAGAAATAATGACTATAGGCACATGATCAGGAGTTTCATAACATCAATTGACATAATACA
>Ga0209536_100015361_pt1 | contig 10938 bp, 8 predicted proteins | sample DeeMarSeWOR28_12_FD_187461 | JGI IMG/M metagenome (GOLD analysis project Ga0209536, IMG submission 187461) | Marine sediment microbial communities from White Oak River estuary, North Carolina - WOR-2-8_12 (SPAdes) (version 2) | ecosystem: Environmental > Aquatic > Marine > Intertidal zone >... | reverse complement strand
GCTAGTGGGGGAGGGCGCGCCTATTGGCCCCTCCGTTGGACATAACTTGGGCATAAACCGCCGCAGCCGGACGCAACCAGGCGCAACTGAACGCAGAACCGCCTGATTGTAGGTGGTTGGCTTGCAGCTAGATGCAGCTGTACGCAGCTAGACGCAAAGGGCGAGAGGGAACTTGAAAACCGCCGCGGGCAACCGCTTCGGGGTTCGAATCCCCGGCCCTCCGTAACTTGCGACGTCAGCCTCGCCCCCTTGGGGGTGGAGCTGCGGCTGCTTGCGCAGCCTCGCTCTGCTGCGCCACGAGTCCCCCGCCCTCCGTGAGGACTGAGGCCCCGTCAGCCGGGTGGCTGGCAGGGCCCTGGGCGAAGGGTTGAGAGGATGCACTCCCGCGGCGGGCGCGGGGGAGCCGACACCGTGAACGCCTGTCCAGAGTCGGGGCACACGGTCGAGCATCCGCCGAGGCTCGTCAGAAGCCCGCTCCCACCGCGATGCCGTAGCTGAGGTTGGTCTTGGTCTCCCCCACGAAATCGAGGATGACGTTGGGCCCAATGGCGAGCGACCCGACATGAAACTCGTAGAACGCGCCGATCGACCAGACGAAATAGGCCGTCTTCTTGGTCCCTCCAGAAACCTGGTCCGTCTCCACCAGCTCTGCGGCGGGTCCGGTGCTGAGCCGCAGCGCCGGGATGGGGCGGAAGCTGACCGCGGCACCGAACAGCACCGTCCGTTTGTGGTCCCCGATCGTGAAGTCGACTCCAACGCCGGCGCCCCACAGCGGACTGAAGCGCCGCTCGTAGTCGGCCCCCAGCGCGATCGAGGTCTCGCTGGTCTCGGAGAGCGGCGTCATCCCACCCACCACCACGGCTGCATGGTTCGCGAGAAAGCGGTCGTTGCCGCGATCCTCGCCGTGGTCGTCCTGCCCGTACGCCGGTACTGCAGTCGAAAGCGCCCACGCGATCGACGCCCCGCTCGCTGCCAGCACATGGTGCATCATCGTTCCCTTCCCTCGGCAGATCCCGCAGACCGCGGTACCCGTTCCGGCGGCGCAGCCAGGTGCCTGGCCGCGTCCTCGATATGGCGCCTGAGCCTCGATCAGTTCCTATCTATGGGAAACAGCCTTCCCTCGAACACCGTCCCCCAGATCGGGATGTCCTTGAGTTCATCCGCGCCCACTTCATATGGGTCCTGTTCCAGCACGGTGAAGTCGGCGAGCTTCCCCGCTACGATGCTGCCGATCTCATCTTCCATCTGGATGGCGTAGGCGGCATCGATCGTGACCGCGCGCAGCGCCTGCCCGACCGTGATGCGCTCCCCGGGACCCAGCACCTCGCCGCTGGCAGAGAACCGGTTGACCGCGACCCATGCGAGGCGGAGCGGCTCCGCGGGCGCCATGGTGAAGTCCGAATGCAGGGAGACCTTCACCCCGTTGTCGAGCAGCGATTTCAGACGCACCATGTAGTGCGCCCGCCCCGGCCCCAGACCCACCTGAGCGTACTTGTCGCCAAGAGTGTACAGGTAGTACGGCTGCGCCGACACGGCCGCACCGAGCTCAGCGATGCGTTGTGCCTGCTCCTCGGTAAAGTAGCCGCTGTGGTGCAGGGTGAACCGGTGGTCATCGCGCGGGTCTTCCTCGAGCAGCCTTTCCAGCACATCGAGCGTGACCTTCATGCCGAGGTCGCCGTTGACGTGCACGTGGATCTGAAAGCCCTGGTTCCAGAAGGCCCGAGCCGCTCGTTCCAGCTCATCGGGCGGCATGATCCACTGGCCTTCGTGACCGTCGGTGTAACCTTCCTGCATCTGCATCAGTTGAGAGTAAAACGCCCCGTCGGCGAACAACTTGACCTGCTTCACCCATCGCAAGCGGTGCGTGTTCCGCTCCGGCAATGTTGCGTAGAAATCAGCCGCCCCCTCCAATCCTCCATAGCGGCTGGCGATCACTTCGCTGCCAACTGGAATGTGCAGGACTCGGAAGGGCGTCTCCTCGTTTTCGTATGCAGCTTGCTCGGCGGTCCATTCCCCGTCCACATCCATCGCACCGGCCGCCATATCTGCTGCCGTCGTGATGCCGCCAAGATGCATCACCTCGCCCGCCTGTTGCAGAGCCGGCATGAGCCGCTCCGGCTGCAGCAGGAACGGAGCCACATTGAAAAGAAAGTGCTGCTTGTAGCCGGCCTCCATGAACCACCCCTTCATCCAGTCGACCTGGGGATGCTCCGGGTCCTCGATGCCCAGTTCCTCCAGCGCCGGCGAGTTGAGCACGACTTCGTGGAAGGAGCGTGCCCAGACGACGATCGGACGCGTCGACGAGATCTCGTCGAGATCCTCCCGCCAGACATCGCCGTGGAACAGGGAGTGGTGGCCCCACGTCCACAGGATCTCATCCGGGTCTTCCATCCCCGACTCGATCTCGCGCAAGCGAGCGAGATAGGCGTCTTTGCCGCGTACGGCCTCGACCCGCCCGCCCGGGAGATTCCAGTCGAACGGGGTAATGAGGTGCATCTGCAGGACGAAGCCGCCGACGAGCAGCGGATGCAGGTGGTTGTCGATGAAGCCCGGTACCAGCACCTTGTCTTCGAACGTGTCGACTACGTCGTAGCTCTGGTTGCCGAGCTGCTCCCGCACTTGCTCGAGGCTGCCGACCGCGACGATCCTCCCGTCGGCGACGGCAACCGCGGTGACCTCGGGCATGGACTCGTCCATGGTGATGATCTTCTGCGCCGTATAGACGACGGTCTGCTCGCCCGTCTCCTGGCCGCAACCGATGGCTCCCAGGACGCAGAACAGCACGATGGTCGCAAGACTGACTTTCATGGTGCTTCCTCCTGAGCCCCCGTCAGCCGCGCGGCTGGCTGGGCGCGTCGACTACATCCAGAACCACAGGTTGATGGCCAGGAACGCCACCGGGAAGAAGACGCGGGACGCACGATCGAGTTGCAGTGCCAGCCGGTGGTTGTCCTTGGCCGCCAGGTACGTGGACGCAAGCGCCTCGGTGAATGCGAGGAACTGGAGCGACAACGAGGCGTACACGAAGTAGTCGAGCCGGGTCAGGTACGATATGGGGGGCAGGATGACCCCCAGGCTCAGCAGGAACGCGACGAGCGTCAGAATGGCCGTGCCCGCAAGGCCGAGCTGGGCCCCCACGTGCTTTGGGTCGACCCAGAACACCGCCCAGGACATCAGCACGATGATCACGAGGGGGACGATGACCTTCCAGGCATAGTAGCTGCGAGAGCGCTGAGCCTCGAACACGTAGTCGATGCGCGTGAGGTACTCGACGTCCTCCCCGTGCGCCGACGCCACGGCGTAGGCGCCCGTGCCTGCCTGACCCGTGCCCACCGCCCATTCGGCAATGGAGAACTTTTCCGCGCGGCCGCTCAGCTCCGGCGCGAACACGAACTGCACGTCATCGGGCCCGTACACCACGGAGAGGATGGTGATCGGCAGTCTCTGAGTGTCGAACGGAAAATCTTTCAGGTCGAAGGGCGAGGCCAGCGAGCCATAGTACCGCTGCAGATATCTGACCCCACCATCGGGCTGGACGTCGACCATCTCGGGCAGCAGCGTCTCGAGACCGCGCTGATTGAAGAGGATGGCCTGAGGGTGCCACACGTCGTGGATCGAGCGCCGCCCGGGAGCGGCGGCAAGCCGGGGGTCGCTCCATATCAGGTCCACCACGAAGTCGACGGCGAACTGCTGCCTGGCGTTGTCGATCCGCTCGATGTCGATCACGTACACGCCCACCCGAACCTGGGTCGGGCCGGCGGCCGGACCCGGCCTCGTGAGCGTCTGATTCTGCTGCATCGGCGATGCGGCCGCCTGCGCCCCGAGGGCGAGCGTGGCCACGATGATCGCTACGCCGCTACGACACATCGGCGCTCAGCCTCCGTAGACCTGCCTGCCGTCCATCCATGTCTGATGGACCTTGATGTCCGAGATCGCCCGCGGCTCGACCGCGCGCGGGTCGCTCTCGAGCACGACGAGGTCGGCGAGCTTGCCGGGTTCGAGGCTGCCGATCTCGTTCTCCGAATGCGACAGCCATGCTGCGTCTCGCGTGATCGCTCGGATCGCGGCTTCGACCCCGACCCGCTCCTGCGGCGCCAGTATCGTGTCGGGCTCCTTCCACAGATCCCGCGCCACGGCGACGCGGATCTTGTGCAGCGATCCCAGCGGTGACACCGGTGCATCGGTGTGCATGGTCCAGGTGAGGCCGGCGGCCTCGACGGCGCCGCAGCGGTCGAGCAGCTGCACCTTTTCCGGGCCGAACACCTTGTCGCGCATCACGTGCCCCCAGTAATGCACGTGGTTGATCAGGAAGCTGGGCCCGATACCGAGCGCCTCGGCCCTCTCGATCTGGTCGTCGTGCAGGATCGAGCAGTGCTCGATCCGGCAGCGCAGCGTGCGGACGTCGATCCCCTGATCGTGGGCATGCTCCAGGGCGTCAAGAATGCTGTCGATCGCCGCGTCGCCGTTGCCATGAAGGGAGAGGGGCCAGCCCTGCGCGGCGCGGGTCCGAACGATCCCCCGCAGGGCCTCCGGCTCGATGTAGAAGATCCCCCTGGAATCTCTGCCCAGATAGGGCTCTCGTTGCCGTCCGGTGAAGCCCTGGTTGGACCCATCGGTCACGATCTTCCAACCGGCCACCCGGACGAGCGCGTTACCCTCACCTGGCCGGATTCCCGCTTCGTCAAACTCCGGACCCTTCCCGTCGAAGAGATACGCTCGAATCCGAGCCTTCATGCGGCCTTCGGCGTACATCTGCTGATACCGCTCCCACTCCGCAGCGCCACCGAGGACGCCGGTGGCCTGGTCGCAGAGTGTAGTTACACCGAGCGACGCCGCGTATTCGCCGACCTGGATGCCGGCATCGACGAAGCCCGACCGCATTCGATCGCCGATCGATTGGTTCATCAGCAGGACAGGCAGGTGAGCGGCGGCGCCATAGAGTACGCCGTTGGGTGAGCCGTCCGCATAGCGGCCGTATTGGGCGCCTTCAGGATCGGGCGTATCCCGGCCGATGTTGGCGAGCTCCAGGGTCCGGCTGTTCACGTAGGCGATGTGGCCGGAGGCATTCAGCACGAACGCCGGGCGATCCGGGGAGATCTCGTCGAGCTCCCGTGTCGTGAGCTCGCGCGGAGGCTCGAGCAGGATCGGATCGAACTGGCGGCCCATCACCCATTCATCTGCGCCGGTCCGTTCGCGCACTTCGCGCAGGGCCTCCAGCGCGTCGTCGAACGTCGGCCGTTGAAACGGACCGACGTCGTGGAGGTGCCCCAGGCCCGCGAGCAGCAGGAAGTGCATGTGGGGCTCGATGAACCCCGGCAGCACCGTGCGCCCCGCCAGGTCGATGACGCGCGCCCCGCTCCCGGCAGCACTCGCAACCGCCTCGTTGCTGCCCACGGCCAGGACGCGGTTGCCCCGGATGGCGAGGGCAGTGTGCTCTGAGAATGCGGCGTCCACCGGCAACACCACGCCGTTGCGGAACACGATCGTCTCGGCACCGTATTCCCCGCGGCAACCCGTGAGCCACATCCCCGCGACCGCCCCGGCGCTGGTCTTGATGAAGCTCCGTCGATTCCATTTCATTGGTCAGCTCCCCTGGCTCGCGATCTAGAGTAGCGGCACGACGGCGAAACGAAACGTCCATTGGGGAGCCACGCCCGTGTCGGCGAAGTTGTATTCCGCGTCGGCGAAGAAGCGCACCGGCAGCTTGCCGAGCATCACCATCTTCCCCACCCGGGCACCCAGGGGGAGCGTGCCCCAGCGCTTGCTCTCGAAATCGTAGTTGAACATCATCTCGGACAATTCCACCGACCAGCCGCCCCCGAGGCCGTAGCTGCCGAACGGCTGGAGCGTCATGGTGCGGATATCGTCGCGATCGCTCTTGCCGGCGAAGCTGAAGTTGGCGAGGGCGATGCCCCCCAGCAGGAGCGGGCCACTCTGCACGAGAGCGCCGAGCGCGGGACCCACCGACCACTTCTCGGTACCCAGCGCCGGATCGGTCGCCGTCGGCACGATCGCCGAGAAGCCGGCGGCAAGCCGCCCTCCCTTCCACGGCGCGGGGAAGATCAGGAGATCGAACACCGCCATGTCGCTGAGGCCGGTGATGTCTTCCGTGGGCACGTAGTTTGGCGGCAGGACGTTGCTCTCGGCGATCGCCGGGGCCGCCCAATCGGGAGCGTTGATCACCCACGGCAGCGTTATTCGCGCAATGTGCTGCAGCTTCCCGGTCTTGAACGGAATGATCGGCTGCACGATGATGCGGGTCTGCGTCGCACTATCGAGATTGTGGAAGCTGGGATTGTAGTTCCCGACTATCTGCATCATTGTGAGGGCGGCCGTCGGATTGCGCGCCTGCTGCGCGAGGTCCTGGCCGCCCGCCTGTTGCTGCTGCTCCTGGGCTCGGGCCGTGCCACTCAGTAGCAGCAGGAGCGCGACAGACAATCCAGCTCTGATCGATCTAGACATCCTCATCGATACCCCCTACCTCTCTGAGTTCAACGCTCTCTTGGGACGAGTGTCGCTGCGCCCCTCGTCCTCGGCCACCTGGCGCCAGGTAGCCACCTCGACGACCTGAATGCCGTCCACGGTCCCGAGCACCCGCACCGCGCCGATGAGGGCACGGAACCGCTCGGAGCGCAGTCGCAGCTGCACCTGCGCTTGGTCGGGCCAATGCTCGACCCAGAGGAACTGGTTGGGCCGGCCGCGCGCCTCGTAGAGCCCCTGCGACAGGCAGCCTCCCTCCCCATCCGCGGGCGGCCGCAGGCTCTCGAGAGCCTGCAGGAACTCCTCGCGCTTCTCGGGCCTGACCTCGCTACGGATCTCGATTCCGACCAATGACCGCTCCTCGCGCGGAAAGCCGACCGTACAACGCCATCACGATCCTCGCCACGCAGAAGACGTGCCGACCGCGGCCACGGCGCGAGGCGTCGCTGTAACTCGTTTCCGACCAGCGCATTGGTGGTGGTTGGATCGAGGCGAGCCGTGTTTGACTGGGCCCGTTCTGCGCACGATATTTCGTGCCGCACGAAATATCGCGCCGACATCCCGTAGCCCGAGGCAGCCTGCTCAAGATGAGTCCGCTCGTCGCGGCAAGCATCGCGATCGGTTCGATCTGCCTGACCATCGGCGCCCTTCACCTCGTCGTCGGTCGGCGCGTTCCCGAGTCGCGCCTCCATTTGTGGATCGCCCTGGCGGCGGCCTTCGCCGCCGGGAACGCGTTCGCCGAGCCCTTCGCATACACCGCCACGGCCGTGGGGCCGCTCAACACCGGATTCAAGTGGGAGGTCCTGTTTCAGGGCCTCTGCTGGATCGCACTGGTGTGGTACGTGGCCCTCTACGCCCGCAGCACGCGCCGCTGGCTCGCGGCCGTGGTCTCGGCGGGGTACGCCGTGGCGCTGCTCGTCCATGTGCTCTCGCCCTACGGCGTGCTGTTCAGCGAGATCACCGGTGTGGCCTGGTACCAGATGCCGTGGGGCGAGCGCTACTCCTTGCCTCAGGGAGCGGCGAGCCCGTGGCGTGTGGTGGCGGACCTCTCGACGCTGCTCCTGATCGTCTTCGTGGTGGACGCGTGGCTGCAGCTGGTTCGCCGCAGGCAGCGGCGCCGGGCCATTCGGCTCGCCGCCGCGACGGTGGCGCTACTGGCGGCGTTGGTGCATGGAATCCTCGTCGACCTCGCCGTCGTGCAGCAGCCGTACCTGATATCCGTGGCATTCCTCGCCACGGTCCTGATCATGGGCCTCGACCTTGCGGACGAGGCCGTGAAGGCCGGCCAGCTCGCGCGGGAGGTCGCGCTCAGGGAGCAGCGCTGGGGCACGCTGCTCGAGAAGGTGCATCTCCTCGTTGCGGGGCTCGACGGCGCCGGACGCATGCAGTACGTGAACCCCTTTCTCTGCAGCACCACCGGCTTCCCGGCCGAGCAGCTCATCGGCCGCCCGTTCGATCAGTACCTGCCGGCGGCCGACCGGGACCGGGTCACCCAGGGATTCCAGCGGGCGCTGGACGGAGAGGCGGCACCGTACACCGAGGCGCGCATCCTCACGCGGGGCGGCGACGAACGCATCGTCCTCTGGTCGAACGTGGTGATGCGCTCCGCCGACGGCGCCGTCACGGGGTCGTTGAGCATCGGTGCCGACGTGACCGAGCGCCGCGAGGCGGAGGCGGCCCGCGACGCCGCGATGCGTGAGCTGGAAGTCCTGAAGGAGCGGCTGGAGGATGAGAATCTCTATCTCCGGGAGGAGATCCAGCTCGACCGCGACTTCAGCGACATCGTGGGCGAGAGCGACGCGCTGCGCTACGTGCTGTACCGTGTCGAGCAGGTGGCGCCGACCGATACGACCGTGCTCGTGCAGGGCGAAACAGGCGTCGGGAAGGAGGTCGTGGCGCGCGCGATCCACGAGACGAGCCACCGGTCGGACAAGCCGTTCGTGACGGTGAACTGCGCGGCGCTGCCGCCCAACTTGATCGAGAGCGAGCTGTTCGGCCACGAGGCCGGCGCGTTTACGGGCGCCACCGGGAGGCGCCGGGGACGCTTCGAGCTGGCGAACGGCGGCACCATCTTCCTCGACGAGATCGGTGATCTCCCGCTGGAGCTCCAGAGCAGGCTGCTGCACGTGCTCCAGGAGGGCGACTTCGAACGGGTGGGGAGCTCGGCGACGACACGCGTGGACGTGCGCGTCATCGCCGCGACCAACCGGAACCTGACGGCCGAGGTGGCCGCCGGCCGCTTCCGGGAGGATCTGTTCTACCGGCTGAACGTCTATCCCATCACCGTCCCGCCGCTGCGCGAGCGGCGTGGCGACGTGTCGTTGCTCGTGGAGCACTTCGTGCGGCGCGTCATGCGGCAAACGGGTCGGGTGATCGAGGAGATTCCCGCCTCCCTCTTGCGGCACCTCACGGAGTACGACTGGCCCGGCAACGTGCGCGAACTGCGCAATGTCGTCGAGCGTGCCGTGATCACCTCGCCCGGCCCCACACTGCAACTGCCCGAGGCGCTGCCGCGGCAGGCGGCGCCCCCCCGTGCTGTGGCCCTCACGAGCGCGACGAACGACCTCGGCCTGGAGTCACTGGAGACGGTCGAACGACGGCACATCGAGGTCGTGCTCGAGCGAGTCGGGAGGCGCGTCGGCGGGAGGGACGGGGCGGCGGAGATCCTGGGGTTACACCCCAACACGCTGCGCTCGCGCATGAAGAAGCTCGGGATACGGGCGCGCGCGGAGCCCGATCAGGCGGCGCCGCAGCATCGCGCTGCTGCGCCACGCGTCCCCCGCTCTCCGTAAGCGTGCTCCGACTGCACCTATCACGGGCCTGAGCGCACGCACATCGAGGCGTTTCGGCAGCTCGCCTCCATGACACCCCCCCTGCCGCGCGAGGTTGGCGTGCACGTCGGTTGGCGTGCACGTCGGAGCCGAGCTGAGCGCGCGGGAGAACGGCGGGCTTACGCCCCCCCGTCGGCCGCCACGACCCGCTGCGGCGCGGGCTCCACCCCGGCGAACCAGTGCTTGGTGGCCACGCAGACCCGGCACACCGACAGCATCACGGGAACCTCCACGAGCACCCCAACCACTGTGGCGAGTGCGGCGCCGGACTCCGCCCCGTACAGCGCGATCGCGGTGGCGACGGCGAGCTCGAAGAAGTTGGACGCGCCGATCAGGGCGCCCGGGGCGGCCACCGCGTAGGGGACCCGGAACAGGCGCATCAGTCCGTAGGCGAGCGAGGAGTTGAAGTACACCTGGATCAGGATCGGGATTGCGATCAGCAGCACGTGGAACCAGCGCGCGGTGATGTTCTCAGCCTGGTAGGCGAAGATCAGCACCAGCGTCGCCAGCAGCGCCAGCACGGTGACGGGAGCGAAGCGGGCCACGTAGCGTTGGTTGAACCAGTCGAGTCCCTTTCGGGCGATCAGCACCCGGCGGCTGATGGAACCTGCCGCCAGCGGGATCACCACGAAAACGATCACCGAGTACAGCAGCACCTCAAACGGCACTTCGAGACCCGCCGTGCCCGAGACGAGGAGCTTCACGATCGGCGCGAACAGCACCAGCATGATGAGGTCGTTCACCGACACCTGCACCAGGGTGTACGCCGGGTCCCCGTCGGAGAGGTACGACCACACGAACACCATCGCCGTGCAGGGCGCGGCCGCGAGGATGATCACCCCCGCGATGTACTGGCTCGCCAGCTCCGGACCGATCAGCGGGAGGAACAGGTGGCGGAAGAACAGCCAGCCGAAGAACGCCATCGAGAACGGCTTCACCAGCCAGTTCACGAACAGCGTCACGAAGAGTCCTCTGGGTCGCTTCCCCACGTTCCTGACCGACGCGAAGTCGATCTTGAGCATCATGGGGTAGATCATCAGCCAGATCAGCACCGCTATGGGGACGTTGATGTGGCTGCTCTCCCCGAATTCGAGGTCCCGCAGCAGTCCCACCAGCCCCGGGAACAGCTTGCCGACAGCGACGCCGAGCAGCATGCAGGCCCCGACCCACAGGCTGAGATAGCGCTCGAAGACGTTCATTCGCTTGCCGCTCTTCTGCACCATGTCGCCCTCGCCATACCCTATCAGGGTCGTCGCTTCCCGACGTTCCGGCCCGCCTTACACCAGCTCCATGTGATCTGGATCACACTTCGAGTTGGACTGGTGCGGTTCTTGCCTCCATTATCGTTGGTAGTGCGCCAAGCGTGCAACAAGCAGGAAGCGAGGCAAACTGTGACGACGCATCCCAACGGACAACCTGAAGCGGCAGGGGTGGGGTGGAGCGAGGAGTTGAGGCGCCGCATCGACGCGCTCGGGGTCGGGGTTTCGGAGCTGGCACGCAAGGCGGGCCTCCACCCCTCCACGCTGTACCGCTGGCTGCAGCAGCCCCTGTCGGAGAAGCGACGCCGGATCGTGGAGTCGGCGCTGCGCGACGTGGGACGGCCGGACGAACCGGCCGTGGCGCGCAT
>Ga0209536_100015360_pt1 | contig 10939 bp, 11 predicted proteins | sample DeeMarSeWOR28_12_FD_187461 | JGI IMG/M metagenome (GOLD analysis project Ga0209536, IMG submission 187461) | Marine sediment microbial communities from White Oak River estuary, North Carolina - WOR-2-8_12 (SPAdes) (version 2) | ecosystem: Environmental > Aquatic > Marine > Intertidal zone >... | reverse complement strand
TGCGCTCGGTCCAGATGGCTGGCATCTGAATGGGATCACAGACAATTATTTACGTGTCAACGCACTTGCCACAACACAATTATGGAACCAGATCACCCCCGTTTATCTCACCGGGATCGATTCGAACGGTTTTCAAGGCCAGTTACAGTATCCGGCCTGATCTGTTTGTCCACCAGACTTCAACCATCGAATAACGAGAATATCTACGAACCCAGCCATGAAAGAGTGCATTTTCTGTAAGATCGTCGCTGGAGAAAGTCCCAGCCAAAAGGTGTACAGCGATGACCTGGTGACTGCTTTTCGGGATATCCATCCGGTTGCACCTACCCACATATTGATCATCCCTAACAAACACATCCCATCCATGAACGATGTGACCACCGAAGATATACCGCTGCTAGGCCATATGCTGGCCTTAGCGCCACAAATCGCCACAGAAGGTGGGATTCGCGAATCAGGCTACAGGCTGATCATCAACACGGGTCCCCATGGAGGGCAGGTTGTTTACCACCTGCACCTGCACCTGATCGGTGGTCAGCGTATGCGCTACCCGATGGGCTGACTCAGGCTGCCAAGCAGAAACACTTGAACGCGGTATAATGGCAAGCATGAATATAAAGGAAAAATTAGAAAACGATATGAAAGATGCCATGGCGAACAAGGACGAGGCGCGCAAACGCACGCTCCGCATGGCTCTTTCTGAGATCAAGCTGGCAGAAATTGACAAAGGGGAAGCGTTGGACGAAGCTGGGGTCATCGCGATAATCCAAAAAGAAGTCAAATCACGTCGTGAGGCCATCGCGGACGCCGAGCGCGCCAGCCGTCCTGACCTGGTCGCGGATGCCAACACTGAGATGGCCATCCTGGAAGCGTACCTGCCTCAACAGCTCACACCCGAGGAACTGGATGCTTTGGCTCAAGAGGCAGTTGACGAGACCGGTGCTACTTCAATGCGAGAGATGGGACAGGTTATGAAGGTGTTGATGCCACGCCTGGAAGGAAGAGCTACCGGGCAGGAAGCCAGCCAGGCTGTGCGCAAACTGCTCAATTAGCCTATCTGGCAAACGTGAAACGTGATGTCGAAGGATCAGCCCCAGCGTACGGTTGGACGTACATTATTCCTAACCCTGCTCTTTTTAGCGATTGCTGGGGTGTCATTAATTTCCTTAGCCACGCCATACATCGCGCCGCTGGCTTCCTCCTTACAATTAGGACAGGTTGCCCCTGAAGAAATATTAGCGCCCCGATATATTACCTATCAAAGCGAAGTTCTCACCCAACAACAACGAGATTCTGCCGCTCGCGCCATTGCCCCGATATATACCTCTCCAGACACCAATATTGCCAGGCAACAACTGGAAAAAATGCGTGCCGCCCTGGCTTTTATCACCAGTGTACGCGCTGACTCATTCAGTACGCTTGACCAGAAAATGGCCGATATCGCCGCACTGGAGGACATATACCTCGACCAGGAAACTGCATTAAGCATCCTGGCTTTGAGCGACTCCCGCTGGCAAGCCATCCAGCAAGAAGCTGTCGTCGTGCTGGAGCAAGTAATGCGCAACGCGATCCGTGATGACCAGTTGGATGGTGCTCGACGCCACATCCCCAACCTGGTAAGCCTCTCCCTCCCCGAGGAACAAGCTGACATCGTCGTACAACTAGCTGGGGCTTTTGTGACCCCAAACAGCTTCTATAGCGAGGCCGTGACTGAGGCTGCTCGCCAGGAAGCTCAAGAAGCGGTTGAACCGGTATCTCGCACATATATGGCTGGCCAAACGGTCATCGGGCGGGGGCAGGTGATCAACGATACAAACCTTGAAGCCCTGGAAGTTATGGGATTAGCACAGTCCAGTTTCAACTGGAAAGATATTTTAAGCGCCGCTAGCCTGGTCATCGTGCTTTTGGTCTTCCTGGCCATCTACATCATTCGGTTTACCCAACTCACTCAAGACGTGCGTGGCCTGACACTGCTTGTTGTGCTCTTCGCCGTCTTTCTCCTGGTCGGGCGCATAATCAACCCATCCAACCTTGCAATATCCTATATCTACCCACTTGCCGCCTACAGTCTGCTCGTAGCGGTTTTATTTGGCTCGAACCTTGCCATGATCACCACCCTGCCCCTGGCAGTTCTGGTCACCTATGGCTTACCCAATTCCCTGGAGCTGGTCCTTCTCTATACGATTGGTGGTTATTTCGGCGTGATGACCCTAGGAAGTGGTAGCAGGATTACATATTTCTTCCTGGCAGGCCTGGCCATCGCGGTTTCAGGAGCCGCTATCGCACTGGTATTCAACCTGCCGCAACCAGGTGGCGATTGGAGATCGGTTGCTACATTAGCGGGTGCTTCCGCGCTCAATGGGATCGCCGCAGCAAGTCTCACGCTGCTACTGCAATTCTTCCTGGCTCAATTGCTGGGCATGACCACTGCATTACAATTGATGGAGATCGCTCGACCGGACCACAAGCTCTTACAACTCATCTTAAGGAACGCTCCTGGAACTTACCAGCATAGCCTCCAGGTAGCAAACCTTGCCGAACAGGCCGCTGAACAAATCGGTGCGGACACTTTGCTGACGCGGGTTGGTGCGCTTTACCATGATGTTGGCAAGGCTCTTAACCCCATCTTTTTCATCGAGAACCAGGCACCTGGCAGCCCCAACCTGCATGACGAATTGGACCCCGTCTCCAGCGCACAGATTATCATCAAGCATGTCACTGACGGTCTGGCTTTAGCTCGCGAACACCGCATCCCGGTTCGTATCCAGGACTTCATCCTTGAGCATCACGGCACCATGCTAACCCGCTACCAGTATATTAACGCCGTAAAGGCTACCAATGGGGACAAAGATCAGGTTGACACGGAACGCTTCCGTTACCCTGGGCCACGGCCTCAATCGCGTGAAACAGCAATTCTGATGCTGGCGGACGGTAGCGAGGCGCGTCTGCGTGCTGAACGCCCAACCAGCGAAGAGGAGATACGCCGTTTGGTTAAAGACATCATCCAAAACCGCTTAACAAACGGGCAGTTGGATGATACCGATTTGACCCTGGCCGATCTGGATACCATCGCCGACTCCTTCACCGCCACGCTAAGGGGCATCTATCACCCACGCATCGAGTATCCAAAACTGGATACCAGTCCTGCGCCAGCTTCGGACCCTGAACCCACCAGGCCTGTCGTTACCAGGACATCCCAGGATATCCCCGTTACATCCCAGACCGATACGCCTTCCTCGACCTCCTGATGATTTCGATACAAATCGCCGAGGCGCTCTTCCCACAAGAAATCCCGCCAGAACTGATCAAACAATGTGAGCTCGCTGCACAAATGACCTTGGTTCGCGCCCATGCCCCCACAGCCGTTGGTGTGACCATTGTCATTACGGATGATGACCAACTGCACCAGTTAAACCGGGTTTTTTTAGGTATTGATGCCCCGACCGATGTGCTCTCCTTCCCGGCCGAGGAGGTCGACCCGGACTCCGGTGAAGAATATTTAGGAGATGTGCTAATCTCGTATCCGCGCGCAGTGGCGCAGACTGATTCAGGCAAACATGCTCTAAGCGATGAACTGCAACTGCTGGTCGTGCACGGGGTCTTACACCTGTTGGGTTACGACCACACGGAAGACGAAAAAGAAAACATGTGGGCAATTCAATCTCAGATCCTGGCTGATCTGGGTAGCCCACTCAACCCGCCATAAACAATCACCACTTACAGATCCATGCTCCCCTTTCTTGAGTCCAGGGCTCGCTCATTCCAGCACGCTTTCGCTGGTTTCTGGTTCGTCATCCGCACCCAGCGAAACGCCTGGATTCACGCTACCGCCAGCGTGGTTGTGGTGGTACTGGCTTTCTGGCTCGGTCTCTCGTCAGGGGATTGGGCTATTATCATTATTGCGATCACCATGGTTTGGATCGCCGAATTCATCAACACCGCCCTCGAAGCCGTCGTTGACCTGGCAAGCAAACAGGAGCAGCATGAAATGGCTAAGATTGGCAAAGATGTAGGCGCAGCCGCGGTATTGATAGCTGCCGGAAGCGCTGCGTTGATCGGATTCCTGATCCTGGGTCCTCCTCTTTCGGAGCGCATCCAAATGCTGGTCTCCACCAATCCATGAGCACTTGGTTTTGATACCGGACTTACTAAACAATATAGATATTGTAAAAATTCTTTCCGCAAATTACCCAAGAGGTTATTTATGTCAATGGCTTCCTTTCGCTTCGGCACCGTCGGTTCCCCAAAGTCCACCCCCAAAAAGCCTGGTGGGAGCGTGGGAGCCGTGCTGCATTCCGCAGAACTTGGTCTAAGCACACTGGAGTTAGGCTGGGTGCGTTCTGTGAGAGTATCGGAAAAAACCTGCACCCTGATCAAGGAAACCGCGGGTGCGCAGGATGTAGCCATCAGCGTACATGCCCCCTATTATATTAACCTGAATGCAGACGATAATGAATGGCCCAAGTCGCGTAAGCGGCTAATGGACGCAGCATTTTATGGGAACCTTTCCGGTGCCACCGATATTATCTTTCACCCTGGTTCCTATTTTGGAAGACCTCCCGAAGAAGTGCTCCCGCTCGCGATCGAACGTCTCCAAGGTTGTGTTGACGAGTTGCGTGCAGACGGAAACCCGGTCATTTTACGCCCCGAAACGATGGGTAAATCCGCCATGCTCGGATCGCTTGAAGACACTCTAAAAATGAGCCAGGCCATGGATGGTGTACTGCCATGCCTGGATTTTGCTCACCTGCACGCTCGTCCTGGAGATGGATCGATGAATACCTATGATGAATGGGTTAGTTGTCTGGAAAATTATCGCCATGCCCTCGGCGAAGACTCCCTCAAAGAGCTGCACATCCACCTCTCGGGCATCGAGTATGGTGAGAAGGGGGAGAGGGAACACCTTCCTCTGGAAGAGGCCGACCTGGATCTCGAGGCCCTTTTCCGCACCCTATACGACTATGATTGCCAGGGGCGCATTTTGTGCGAAAGCCCCATCCTGGAAGAGGATGCGCTGTATATGCAGTCAGTATGGGGGAAGATCAGTGGAGCCGAAACTACTGTATGACCTTTCAAAACGCTGAATCCCTGAGTGAGCTACATGCTCGTATGGATAAATGCCGCCTCTGCCTGGAGGCTGGTCACGATATCTATCCTCGCGCAATTTATGCTGGCAGCGAGAAGGCGCGCATTATGGTCATCGGGCAGGCTCCAGGCATCACTGAAAAAGAAGCCGGGCGCCCATTTAACGCTGGCAGCGGCTCACGCCTTTTTCAATGGTTGTTTGCCGCAGATATCGACGAAAACTGGTTCCGCACCACCCAATACATGACCTCTGTGACGAAATGTTATCCCGGTCGGGCAAACTCAGGTTCTGGCGACCGCGTACCGAGCCGCGCTGAGCAAAAACTCTGCCGCCCGTACCTAGACCAGGAATTAGCGCTCATCGACCCGGCGTTGATCATCCCAGTGGGACGGCTGGCAATCGGTCTTTTTTACCCCCAAAAATTACCCCTCGACCAGATCATCGGCACCCAGGTCCAGCTTGATGGACGTTGGATCGTCCCGTTACCACACCCCTCTGGCGCCAGCCGCTGGCATCAAACTCAAGCCAACCGGGAACTGCTAGGACAAGCGGTAAAACTCATACGCGAACATGCAAAGCAAATATTCCCCACAATCACCACCTAAAAAAGTGCCTGGCTCTCTCTCGCCAGGCACTTTTTTATATTCAGGTTACGAACAGCTAGTGCTCCGTTAATTGGATCTTTGTAGGTGCGATGCACCTTTCAAGGTGAATCATATACAGGGTATTAGCGTACCTGTTTGAAATTGACGAAGATCAGGTTCTGCTGGCAATTATCACTGGTATCAAAATAGACCTTGTCGGACATTGCAATACCGGCCTGATCTAATAACTGCACCGAAAGGGTACCTTTGGAGACAAGTGGTGTATCCCCCAGGTTAAACTCATAGAACCCTACAGACCCATAGGCATCCGTCAGACCAGTCAGGCTTAACATATCTACCGGCGTCCCAGACAGTACGCCCTGGACACGTACCTGCTGACCCGTAATCGGTGCTCCAGACAGATCGAAAACCTGTCCCGCTACACCCAACCAGTTGCATCCCTCATCAGGATGGAAAGCAATACTCGAGGTCGCTACGGGAGTACCAGCTCCGACCGTAAATGGCATCCCCCCCATCACCATCCCCCCTGTAGGACTGGGTAGTGGTGTGAAAACGGCAAATGGTGTTTCGGTCGGGAATTGCGTATCAGTAGGTGCCGGCGTCAGCGTGGGTGTCTCCGTTGGGATAGTAGTAATTGTAGGAGTCCAGGTGGGTTGCAGGTTAATGAGCGCCGTGTTGGTCGCGGTTGGGTATGTTATCGTTGGTATACGAGTGGGTGGTGGGAATGGGTTAAATCCTGAGGTGGGATTGATAAAGATCACCAGGAATACAAGCCCTATACACATAACTGTCAGCAAAATCAGCACAGTTAACACATTCCACACGAGACCCAGCGAATCCCTTTGAGGTTGGTCTTCTTCGAGATAATCGTAATCCGGCATTGTTTTTCTCCCCATTATCGGGTTTAGGGTATTAATACCTCGATGTCACTTTGGGCTCGGCGAGTCTCCATCCAGTTTTGCAGAGCCATTTGTTGTAATACCAGCCGGGCATCAGGGACCAACGGTTTTTGGGAATCGCGCTCAATCACCTGAAGAATATGGAAGCCTATCTCGGTTTCTACAACCTGGCTGTACTCTCCCGGTTGCAAACCAAAAGCCACCTCTTCTAATTTCGGGTTCAAAAGGTATCCTCGGGGGAACCAACCCAGATCACCTTTCGCTACCGGATCATATTGAGCAGCTAACGCCGCGAAGTCTTCACCCGCGCCCAGCTGGGTGTAAATTTCGTTCGCTTCATCCAAATTATATAGCAAAATCTGGCGCGCATGCACCTGCTCAATCGTTCCTGGCAATTCTGATAGGATCTTATCTCGCATCCAGGCTCCAGCAATCGAACGTGCCAGATCATGGCGAAAATCGCTTTCACTGTAACCGTTCGCCGACATCCAGGCTAACAAAGCACCTTCATCACCCAGTTGTGTAACTAGCTGGTCATAACGCGCCTGCACGCTTCCTTCATCCAGAAGGTAACCAGCTTCGACAGCTGCCTGCGCTAGTAGCACACGTTCGATCAAATCGTTTAACACCTTCAACTCATCCTCTGTTGACAGCTCCCTGCCGACTGCTGCCTTATAGCGAGCCAGCTCTGCTCGATATTCCCCCAGGCCAATCCCTTCTCCGTTAACCAGCGCGGCAAGGGGTTGTGGCGTGGGTGAAGGCTGCTGGGGTGTCATTGTCTGGGTGGGTGGAGAGATTGTGGACGTAACCAGCGATAATGTCGGTGTCGGTGATATATCTCCACAGCCAGCCAACAGGATGACCAAAAAAGCTATGATGAGGAACCTCACCCTGCCAGAAGGCGCGGTTCCGCGAGTGGTCCCCAACAGGCCAACACCCTCCAGGAACCACCTGCGAATTTTGTTTTTTATGGTTGAAATACATCTGCTTTCTGTTATCATTGCGCCAGATTATACCTGCTTTCATGAGGGACAGGTTGCACAACAAAGCTTTGAAGGATTACTTTTAGACTGTATGAAAATCAGACATCCCACCCTACGCCGAATCCTGCGCAAATTATTTAACTTTCTCTTTCGAACACTGTCCAAACTTGAGGTTATCGGATTGGAAAATGTACCACCTGAAGGAGGATACATCATAGCCGTCAACCACTTAAGCCGCCTGGACCCACCTCTGGGTTATGCCTTGGTAGATCGAGACGATATGACAGCCATCGTAACAGACAAATATAAACGCAACCTGCTGATTAACCCTATCGTCAACATCTTAAACGGGATTTGGATCGACCGTGACATTGCCGATTTCCATGCCATACGCGAAGCACGTAAATATTTAAAAGCCGGCTGGACACTCGGCATCGCACCCGAAGGCACCCGCAGTACGATTGGTGCCCTGTTGCCTGCCAAAACCGGGGTAGCATACCTCGCCGATAAAGCCAACACGAAAATTATCCCTGCCGCTATATACGGAACAGAAAACGCTATCAGGCAACTGTTCCGCTTGCGCCGGCCACATATCCATATGCACTTCGGCGAACCATTCCTCTTGCCCAGAGTCGAGCGAGCCAGCCGCGCAGAGGACCTGGAGCAAAACACAGACGAAATTATGTGTCAGATTGCCGTCATGCTGCCCCCATCCTACCGCGGCGCATATGCCGATCACCCACGCCTGCATGAACTATTGGGCTCCCAGGAGGTCGCCAGCCCAGCTGGTGGGGGATAAGGTCAGGAATTTTCCGGTTTTGCGGGAATTATAAAGGGGCTTGTCTTGACAGAAAAGCTTTTTTGCGGATAATAATGGGACAAAGAAGTAAGATTACAAAGCTAAGACAGAGGAAAGTAAGCTAAAGTCGCAGGGGTTAATCTGGTTAACCCTTCTGACCAGAAGCCGACAGGGAGGCATGGGGCACAGACTGGAACCCCCGCCCGGTGATCATTGGCTGAAGTTCCCTCTCGAGCTGTCCAGGGGAACGCTCGAATTGATTTCGAGCCTGTAGTTTGGAACGTAACCCCAACGTTAGCCGGGGAGCCAATCGTCTGGTTTGCCCAGTAACTATGGCAAAACAGGCTGTTGGTCACAAAGTGGACCGCTGAAGTGCGGTCAACAAGGGTGGTACCGCGGGAACTGCATCTCGTCCCTTAGATGGACGGGATGTTTTTTTTTGAGCAGGGAGTCATACCTCACCCATTTATTATATATAGCTCTTCCTGTTCTCGAACGGATACACTCCAATAGGAGGTAATGATGTTAACTGAACTGGACCAAATCGAAGAAACTGCCCTATCAACCTTGGATGAAGCTCAGGACGAGGCAGCGCTGGAAACCTGGCGAGTAACCCACCTTGGGCGCAACTCACCTTTGATGGGAGTTTTCGATAATATAGGCAGCCTGCCAAAGGGTGAACGTCCTGCCATTGGGCGTCGTGCCAATGAGGTCAAACGCGCCCTGGAAACCGCCCTGGCAGAGAAAGCCGAGAGCTTAAGACAATCTTCATTGGCACACGCTCTACAGGCTGAACGCCTCGATGTCACCCTGCCAGGACGTCCAATTCGGCTCGGACGCCTGCACCCTGTAACCCAGACCCTGCGGGAGATCTACCGCATCTTTGCTGAGATGGGTTTCCAGGTCTACCTCTCGCGCGAGGTCGAGACCGATGAGTACAACTTTCAACTGCTGAACTTCCCACCCCACCATCCGGCGCGGGAAATGCAGGACTCGTACTATATCGAAACCGGTCACGACCGGGGGGATAACCCCCTCTTGCTGCGCACGCATACCTCTCCCGGTCAAATCCGCTCCATGCGCGAATTCGCTGCTCAGGATCCCGAGAACCCACCACCAGTGCGCATCATCCTGCCTGGGATGTGCTACCGGTATGAGCAAATCAGCGCTCGTTATGAGATTCAATTCACCCAGGTGGAAGGGCTGGCGATTGGCGAGCATATCACCTTTGGTGACTTGAAGGGCACCATCAGCGATTTCGGCCGCAGGTTGCTGGGGCAGCAGGTGCGTACCCGCTTCCGAGCTTCCCACTTCCCCTTCACCGAGCCCAGCGCCGAGGTAGATTTCGAATGTTTTCTTTGCGGCGGTGAAGGCTGTTCTGTATGTAAATACACCGGATGGCTGGAGATCATGGGCTGCGGCATGGTGCACCCCACGGTTTTGCGAAACGGCGGCTATGACCCGCTACGCTACACCGGTTTTGCCTTTGGCATGGGGCCTGAACGACTCACCATGCTACGCCACCGCATCGAAGACATACGATATTTCTGGGCTAACGACCTCAGTTTTTTGGAGCAGTTTTAGAAAGGAAGAAACCATGAAAGCACCCCTCTCCTGGATAAAAAAATTCGTAGATATCAAACTCCCCATCGAAGAGCTGGCTCACCTAATGACTATGGCCGGCCTGGAGGTCGAGGAGATCAACTATGTTGGCTTATCCCTTCCCCAGGGAAAGACCGCCGGTCGCTCAGGAGGGCACGACCGGCCTGAGACCAAGATTTCCGGCATTGAATGGGACCCTGAAAAAATCGTAGTGGGCGCCATCCTGGAAGTCATGCCACACCCCAACGCGGACCGCCTGGTGCTCTGCCGCCTGGACGATGGCCAGCAAGAGCACGTCGTGCTCACTGGTGCACCCAACTTATTCCCTTACAAGGGAGCTGGCCCATTGGATAAACCGCTCATGGTAGCATACGCTCGCGAAGGGGCAACCTTATATGACGGGCACAAAGCGGGTCACGAATTGATGACCCTCAAACGCACAAAGATCCGCGGGGTTGAATCTTATTCCATGGCTTGCTCAGAGAAAGAGCTCGGCATCTCCGACGAACATGAAGGTATCATCTTCCTGGACCACGATGCGCCAGTGGGCATACCGCTGGCTGATTATATGGGCGATGTGGTCTTCGATATCTCCATAACACCGAACATGGCCCGGGATGCGAACATCCTGGGAATCGCTCGCGAGATCGCCGCCTTGACCGGGGAACCCCTGCGCGAACCCAGCTACGAAATCCTGGAGGAAGGACCCTCAATCGAGGGGATGGTCACCATTGAGATCACAGAACCAGTGCTAAACCCGCGTTTTGTCCTGGGTCTGATCCGTGATGTGGAAATCGGCCCCAGCCCGTACCAAGTGCAGCGACTCTTACGCCTCTCGGGTGTGCGCCCAATCAACAATATCGTCGACGCGACTAACTTCGCCATGCTGGAGATCGGCGAACCGCTGCACGCCTTCGATTACGATGTCCTCTTAGCCCGCGCCCGGAAGACGAAGGGAGCCGAAG
>Ga0209536_100015359_pt1 | contig 10939 bp, 9 predicted proteins | sample DeeMarSeWOR28_12_FD_187461 | JGI IMG/M metagenome (GOLD analysis project Ga0209536, IMG submission 187461) | Marine sediment microbial communities from White Oak River estuary, North Carolina - WOR-2-8_12 (SPAdes) (version 2) | ecosystem: Environmental > Aquatic > Marine > Intertidal zone >... | reverse complement strand
GAAGACCTTTCAGTTGTCTGCAGGAAAAGAAATTACCCCGATGCTATCAGGCGTCTCTTCAGGAAAAAAGGGTACCGCATAAGAGAAGCGGGAACGGGGGGAGACAAAATTATATTTTTCAAAAATTCATTCGGCATATGGGGAAGTACGGTGTTGCATACGGGAATATTTCTGGTTATTCTCTCCGCTTTTTTTGTCTTTGCCTTTCAGAAAAGAGGATTTGTCCAGGTCATCAGGGGCGAGACCTTTTCCGGGAGACAGGCCGATTTCCTCGTTGTGGACCTCGGCGCCTTTTCAGACACTTTTTCAACTGATTTTTCGACCAGTCTCCTACTGCTGAACCATGAATACCACGACAATGATAAAGTAAAAAAACTCCAGAGTATCGTCACTGTCCATGATAATGAAGAGAAGAGCAGACGGGCAGTCATAAGCCCGAGTGAACCCCTGGATTTTAAGGGAACACGAATTTACCAGTCCTATAACTATGGGTATACGCTGTCATTCATGATCAACAAACATGATGGAAAAGAAGTGGGTGCCCATTTCAATCTGGACATGACAGAAAAGAAGGAGAAGCCACTTGTGGGAAAGACAGACTTTCCCACTACGCCCTACATCTTTGAGATTAAATTTCATCCGGATATACAGAATAAGAGCCTACATATCACCAAGCCGATTGTTCATCTCAAGATATCCGACATGATTACAAGGGATACCCTGTTCAAGGGCCTGCTGCTCCCAAAACAGAGCGTACACGTCAACGATGACAGCGTGAGCTTCATAGGGATCAGAGAGTGGAGCGGACTTATATTTACGCACAATCCGGGCATGAGCCTTTCCTACCCTGGTTTTGCATTGATCATCATCGGCGCCGTCGTCATGTTCGGATTCCCCTACAAGGAGGTCTGTACGTGCATTAAAAAAAATGACGGAGAGAGAATAATCTCTGCTTACGTCCATACCATGAGATACCCTGCTACCTTGAAAGAGGAGGTAGGGGATATTCTGGAGCACCTGGTCTGATGGATATTCTTATGTTCGAGCTTGTCCTTCTCTGGAGCACGGCAGGACTCTATCTGCTTGCAGGAATCCTGTTCGGGTACGCAATTGCCTTGAGAAAAGAAGCAGGCGGGAGGAGGGCCATGATCATCGCCTCAGCAGGACTCCTGCTCCACTCCGCTGCACTGCTGATACGATGGGCAATCTCGGGTCACCCGCCCTACACACAGAAATATGAGATCTATTCCGTATCCGCCTGGACCAGCGTCCTATTGTTTCTGACTCTTGCCTGGCGGCGTGTGAAATTGCGGCTTATGGGCATCGTAATCATGCCGCTCAGCCTCCCGGTGATGGCAGTTTCATTATCCGGCAGTCCCGCTGTCACCACTCTCTCTCCCTCGCTGCGCGGGATCTGGTTTCACATTCATGCCATATCCAACGCCCTCACTGCCGGCGCATCAATTCTTGCCGTCGGTGCATCAATCCTCTACCTCATCAAGGAAAAGAGGGCAGGTCTCCAGTTTTACAAAAAAATATCATCCCTCGATGTTCTTGATGAATACGCCTATAAATGTGCTGCCTTTGGATTTATCTTCTGGAGTATGACCGTGATTTCAGGCGCACTATGGGCCAACAATACCTGGGGGAGATACTGGGCCTGGGACCCCATCGAGACATGGTCTCTCATTACCTGGTTTATGTTTGGTCTGTATCTGCATATGCGGCACTTCTTTCGATGGAGAGGAAGAAAGGCCGCATTATTATTGTGCGCCTGCTTTTGTTCACCCGTTTTCGGACTTGTACTGCTTCCCCTTTTTATAGAATCAATCCATAGCGGATATTTTCAGTGAATTGAGATAATTGCATTGTGATCTTTTGATGGGAGGAACGAAATGTATTCCACGTAATAGAACAGTATCATCATGGTGATGAACGATACAGACCCTGTGGATGCAGATGGTCTGTATTAACAGTTTTTACTACGTTACTGGAGGGGGGTTACTCTAACGGCATATTCTTGAATTTATCTTTATGACAGGCAACGCATATCTGAAGGTGCTTTGCAGCCAGGCGGAGTCTGTATTTTTCACTTGCACCCTGGGCATTTGCTCTGTTCTCGGGGAGTACGCCCCGTTCATGGGGATTATGACAGGTAGAACAGGTAACCTCACCTGCACGGTTTAACGGTAAAACAACGCCGAATTCTTTTTCCGATTCTTTGATATTCTTCAGAATATGTTTGTTGGGTTTCAGGAGGTGATTGGCATTAATGGGGTGAAACTTGACCTGTTTCATATGACACCTGTGACATAAGACCTCAGCATTGCCTATAAGTTTTATATCTTTGAAGGTAGCCGTTGTTTCATCCGGTTTTTCCAGGTGGCAGTAAAGACATTTCTCTGCTATTACCTTCCCCTCTGCATCGATCTGGTTATGAGGATCAAGGCGCTTGTATTTCTGTTCATCATGACATTTGAAACAGAGGTCGGTCCGGCGCATGTACGGAGCGCCTCTGAGAAATTTAGGATTCAAAGTTGATGCTTCTGTTGTTGTCTGACATTGAAGGTACATGCTATGACAAGTCGTGCATGTCAGTCTGCCGTCCTGCATAGGGAATTGAGACGGGATTTTTGCCATCTTTTCTTCTGATGGCACTATGTCAACGGGATGAATATATGTCCCCGGTGTATAACCGTGGCACTTGCAGAGTTGTGTGAAGTCACCACCGAATTTCAGGAGTGAGTCAGCCCTGCTGCCAGGTCTTCTTTCATGGCACTCAGTGCAGTATTTCCCGGTAAAATGTATATTGGTTGAATTTGAAACTTCCTCTGCAGTCTTCCCTGACAGCACCGAAACAAGGGCAAGGAACAGGGAGCAGAACAAAAATAGTATGGTTACGTTTTTTTTCATACCGTCCATTATTGCATGTATTGTATAGGATTACAAGGATTTAATGTAAGCGTTATATCTCACATAAGGAGGCGAAAAAGCTCAACCATCTGTGAATCTGTCAGAATATTCTTTTAAAAAACAGGCTACTGCATGAGGGCACCAAACTTGCTTATTTCTATCCGTTATCCGGGAGGGAGGGTGTATTGCAGAAGGTCATGAAAATACTGGTCATTGATGACGAAGAACTCGTCTGCTGGTCATTACGGAAAAGTTTTGAGCGGAGTGGTTCCATATCTGTCCATTGTGCCTATTCTGCTGCAGAAGCGATGAGGCATCTGGAGGCACATCAGTGCGATGTAATCATAACTGACCTGCGTCTGCCTGATGCTCAAGGGTTTGATATTGTGAGAATGATTCAACGAGCTACTCCTGATGCCAAGGTGATAGTTATTTCCGGTGACTTATCAGGAGATATGGAACAGAGAATGCTTAGTCAGGGGATTGTTCGCTGTATGAGCAAGCCTTTTGACCTGCATGATATCATGCAGGAAGCATGGACAGCAGCAGGCCAGAATTGTACACTTCGCTTCTAAAGGGTGCCTCGTTTTTCAGGAATAGTTCTAAATAAGGTCTTTGTTGATGGTAATGTCCATCTTTTGTCTTATGCTCTGTACATAGGCCTGAATTGCCATGTTACTTTTTGATGAACGAAAGACTTCAGAGAGTTGTGCCTTGTTATCGCCTTGAATGGAATCGAGGATTTTTAGTTCCTCAGACGTTAATTCTGCTGTTTCTCCGATCAGTCTGCTGATCTTGGTAACTATCATATCGTTTCTCAGGGAGTTCTCGTAATCTCGTGGTGATGTCCTGTTCAGACGAAGGGCCCTGATGTAGATATTCTGGTCAAAGACCCCGTTGTTCTGAAAATAAGGAGTGTTCATAATCTCATTCTGGAGTTCTTCTTCCGTAACGGTAATGCCGGCATCCTCGGCAACGATCATGAGCACAGTCCTGTTCACCAAGCGTTCAATGACAGAGCTTTTTATGGCAGCCTCGTCAATGTCCTCCGCGCTTGTCCCCTGCTCCCTCTGTCTTTTGTATTCATTGTCATAGGTGCGCCAGTATTGGTCCAGGGATATCTTTGTATCTTCGACCTGGGCAATGATTTCAATTGAGGGATTATCCTGCGGTCCGATGCCCCAAAATACGAAAGCAATGGTGATCATGACTGTAATTGCAGACAGCACAAATACAGAAAAGAACTTGCTGGTGCTCATCATTTTCAGCATAGGATACTATAGCGGATTGGCCTGGCAAAGGGCAAGGCAGGATTCTTACTGGCCGTACACTTCGTCAAGTATTTCCTTTGCTCCCTTTGCAAGGAGTTTTTCGGCAAGTTCAGTGCCAAGAGATGCAGCTTTTTCAGGAGGACCTTCCATTCTTTCCTTGATCAATGTTTCTCCGTTCAGGCTGCCGACAAGTCCGTCAATGACTACTTTTCCGTCAATTAATTGTGCATAGGCAGCAATGGGGACCTGACAGCCGCCCTCGAGCTTTTTCAGAAAGGCACGTTCTGCCCTGACACAGACATGAGTGTCCTCATGGTCAAGCTTACTGAGCAGATCATTGATAAACTTGTCACTGACCCTGCACTCAATACCGACCGCGCCCTGTCCAATGGCAGGCAGACTCAGTTCAGGCGGGAGGATCTCAGTGATTCTGTCTGCATAGCCAAGTCGTTTCACTCCTGCTGTGGCAAGGATGATTGCGTCATACTCTCCTTCGGAAAGTTTTCTCAGGCGGGTATCAACATTGCCCCGCAACTGTGAGATCTTCAGATCAGGCCTTACACTCAGGAGCTGACAGATTCTTCTTAGGCTGCTTGTCCCTACATGTGCCCCCTGGGGGAGATCATGAAAACTGTTTATTCCCTTGCCGGCGATAAAGGCGTCTCTGGGGTCCTCTCTTTTTGTAATCGTCGACAGGTGCAGTCCTTCAGGCAGGTCCGTGGGCACATCTTTCATACTGTGCACGGCAAGGTCAGCTTCGTTTCTCAGCATGGCCTCTTCAATTTCCTTGACAAAGAGACCCTTGCCGCCGACCTGGGCAAGAGGTACATCAAGTATCTTGTCTCCAGTGGTTTTAATTTTATTCAGGGAAATTTCAAAGTCAGGGTTTATGTCCTGAAGTTGAGACTTGATCCACTCTGCCTGCCAGAGTGCAAGCATACTGCCCCTGGTGGCGATTATTATTTTATTTCTTTTTTCCATTATTCTCCTCGGTTTCCAGTTTAAATAATCTGTTTGCCATATCAATCATGATCTCTCTGTCCTCTTCCACTGATTTAAGCGCTGCGGTAGGGGGATGAATGAGTTTGTTCATTATTGAACTGCTCAGGTACTCTATGGCCTTTATTTTATCTTCTTCAAGGGGGCCGAGTTTGCGCAGTGTCTTGTCCAGCTCTTCTTTCCTTATTTCCTCTGCCTTTTCTCTGATAGCCACAATTGTGGGGGTTGCAACGAGAGAATTCTGCCATTTGAGAAAAGACTGTACTTCTGCTTCCACAATTTTTTCCGCCTTGTCCGCCTCCCTGCCCCGTTCTTCTGCATTAGCATCAGCAACATCCTTTAGATCGTCAACATCGTAGAGGTACACATTATCAAGATCGTTAATTTCCGGGTCGATGTTGCGCGGTACAGAAATATCAAAGATGAACATGGGCTTCTGTTTTCTTTCCTTCATAATCGTATGAAGCTGTTCTTTCCTTAAAATATAATTGGGCGCTCCCGTTGAGCAAATTGCAATGTCAAGGTGCAAAAGTTCCTCCATAAAGTTTTCAAAGGGTATGACCTTGCCTCCAAACTCCTGTGCCAGTTCCTCTGCCCGTGCCAGGGTACGGTTCGTTATCGTTACATCTTCAACACCATTGCCGATCAAGTGCCTGGCTGCAAGCTCGGCCATCTCACCGGCACCCATCAGCATAAAGGATTTACCGCTGAGGTCTTCAAATATCTTCTTTGCAAGTTCAACAGCAGCAAAACTAATATTCACAGCTCCTTTGCCTATTCCGGTCTCTGTCCTCGTACGTTTGGCAACGGAGAAGGTCTTCTTCATCAGTCTGTTTAAAAGGGTGCTGGTTGACTTGTGCTGCAGTGAAATCCCATAGGCATCCTTCAGCTGCCCCAGTATCTGCGGTTCTCCCAGTACCACAGAGTCAAGCCCTGAGGCAACCCTGAATATATGTCTTACTGCTTCCGGTCCCTGATAGATGACGAGGGAATCATCAAGCGCCTGCTGGGGGACATTATGGAAATCAGAAAGAAAATGAATAATTTTCTCAACATCTGTATCCAGATTCTTTACACTTGCATACATCTCAACGCGGTTGCACGTCGAAAGGATCACGTTTTCAGCTGATATCTTTGATTCTTTCAGGTGCTTTAAAGCATTCGGGAGCTTCTCACTGTCAAAAGCGAACTTCTCCCTCACTTCTACTGATGCTTTATTGTGATTCAGTCCTACGACAATAATGTTCATTGTTTAAGAATATCTGCTCCGGACAACTTCTTATGGAAAAACATGCTTAGTTTTCAGGATAAGGCTAACACCAAAAAAGGCGAATATAACAACCATGAAACCGACTATTGAGAGTATGGCGGCTTTCTTGCCGCGCCATCCAACCGTGAGCCTCAGGTGAAGCACCAGGGCATAGATGAGCCAGGTTATCAGGGACCATACTTCCTTTGGATCCCAGCGCCAGTATGTGCCCCAGGCTGAATTGGCCCATATAACCCCAGTTATCATTGCAAGGGTCAGAAGCGGGAATCCCAGTGTGATAAGGTGATAGTTAATTTCATCAAGGACCTGGAGGCTTGGAAGTTTCTGAAAAAGGCCTCCAAGATGTTTTGATTTTACATACCGTTCCTGGAGGAGATACATGACACCGATACCGCCTGCCATGGCAAAGGCCGCATCTCCAAGGAAAGCCAGTATTACATGGACACCAAACCAGTAGCTCTGCAACGCCGGGCTTAAAAACTCATTTATTTCCCTTGGGAATATTGCGGAAGAGAACATAATGAGAAAAACGATGGGCATTATGAATGAGCTTAACAGCCCAAGCCTGTAGCGGAACTCATGAAAAAAGAAAAGAATGATCATGCACCAGGAAAAAAAGGAGGCTGCTTCATGCATATTTGTGACAGGGATATGACCACCCTGGACGTATCTGACAAAGATGTTGCCGGTATGAAATATAAAACCCAGGGCAGCCAGGTAAATTGCAGCCTTTGAGGCACCCTTCTTACTCCGGAAAATTTCTATGACGCCGGTAATGGTTGAAAGAAAATATAATGTCAGTGCTATTTCAAATAAAAGAATATTTGTTTCAATCTGCAAGGCATAAGCTCCTGTAATGTTTAAAGATTTATGGTTGCCCTTCTCGTACGGCACCTATGAGATTACCTTTAGTATACCTAATCATCTGTTTAATTTAACTTTTTAGCCAGGCTTTTTTCCATAGAGAGGAGAAATTTATCTATGTCACCTCTTTTGTTGAGGAGGTCAATAAAGAACACTTTTTCCTTGTTTAATTTGATGTTATCCTGTCTCTGGTTCAGGGAATAATGAAATGTGTTCACAACGATACTATCGGCTTTCTCCCTGAATTCCTCAGCAGAGGCTTTGATCTCACCCTGATCCCCAAGAACAAAAACAATGAGATGTGGATTGATAATATCCGCCGGACTGTTTCCCTCCACGACAACACCCTTCAGCCCTGTCATTTTCATAAGTGCTATATCAAGGGCTTCCTGCAGTCTATCAGCAGGGCTCTGTACCCATACAACCTTTTCCGCCCCGGCCCTGGACATGACAGCAGTGTCTTTATCCCCCTCCATGATATGCTCAGGATCATCGGTCACAGAGGTATAGAGTTCTGTTTTTGTAAACTTGATAGCTCCGAAACCGTGCAAATGTCCCAGGAGCAGAGCACAGAGAGAAGTCTTTCCCACACCGCTGTGGGCACCGGTCACTGAAATAATAAAGAATTCCCTGTTATCTGACATATAGACAGAATACTTGATGATGATTTATATACACAAGGCAGTGGTTCGTCACCTTATTCACTATGTATTCAATAAACAACGTATTAGCAGGCAGAACTTCTCAAAAACAGAATTGATCGACAAAGATCAAGAGTAAGACACTGCATTTGCATGGTGGGGATACAGTTCGTGACAGGAGAAAATGCATGTTCCTTATTTCTACTTAAAGTGTCGCAATTCTGTTTCATCGGGATTCCGGCTGCTCTCTTCCTCTGTTTTAAACTGCACTAATTTTGTCTACGCTTGTCACACACGCTGAAACCTCGGAAGAAGAAGTGACTATCTTGACAGGAGGGCATTTTGACGGTAAGTTTTGGGTGCCTATGATGCTGGTTACGGAAAAGACTGGCTCTGTTGAAAATATATCCGTGCTTGTCACACTTCCAATATGATTCCCTATGCATTGTCATTCATGTCCGGGATTGCCCTGTACAGGTTTATCCCTTTTTTCCCCTTTTCGCTCAGCATTCTCCTTCTCTTCATCTGCGTCCTGCTGTTTGCAAGGTACCGGGAGCGAAGTCGATATGTCTTTTTACTGATTCTTCTCTGCCTCTCTGGTTTTCTCAGCAGTTTCTACTCAGAGGGGAATATACCAGGAAGCACCTTGCCTGGTAAAGAGGTGTATATGACTGGAGAGGTTGCTGATGTTCCTGAACTTTTAGGGGAGAGGTGGCGATTTACCGTGGACAGCGTTGGTATTACGGGGAGTCCGGTGCCGGGGAAAATACGACTCTATGCAGACAACAGATTCTCAGGCAGGAATGGCACAGATGAGCCTCTTGTATCACCCGGTGACAGAATAGGGGTGCATGTAATTCTGAAAGAACCGCTCTTTCTCCGCAATCCCGGTGTATATTCCTTTGATTACCGGCAGCAGGGAATTATAGCTTCAGGATATATTCAGGAGTTCAGATTAATCGGGGAGCACCGGAACGTTGCTGCTGTGATCCATAGAAAACGACAGCACTTGGGAAGAGTAATTGACAGGAGTCTTTCCGAAGAAAGCGCTGCCCTCATAAAGGCGATTATTCCCGGCCTCAAGGCCGGAGTACGTACAGAAATGAGGGATGCCTTCAGTGAGACAGGACTGGCCCATCTCCTGAGCATTTCGGGAACCCACTTTGGACTTCTCGCCTTTCTTATCTTTACAATTATCAGGACAGTAGCGAGGTGGCTTCCAAAGACAATTCTCAGCCGGATGACACTCTACTATTCACCAACCCAGATTGCAGTTGTGCTGACGCTGCCGGTACTGGCTGTGTATGCAATGATTTCAGGATTCAATACTCCCACGGTGAGATCGCTGATTATGGTTTCCATCTATATGACCGCATTGTATCTTGGCAGGAAAGACCAGTGGCTGAACTCCCTGTCAATAGCAGCACTTATGATCCTTCTCTGGAGGCCCATGGCCCTCTTTGAGTTGTCTTTTATGCTCTCCTTTCTGGCTGTTCTTTCCATCGGCTTTACTGTGGAACGAAGAAAAGAATTGATCAAACAGAAAAAAGCAGAACTGCAGGCCTTTCGTATTTCTCCGGACAAAGAGAGCAGTGACAGGAAAATCATGGACAGGATAAAGGCAGCCATTTCAATCACAGTAGCCGCTGTTGTCGGGACTGCGCCTGTTGTGGCTGTAGTATTTAAACAATTGCCCCTGATTTCGCCAGTGAGCAATCTTGTAGTCACTCCACTTGTGTGTTTCATGGTACTGCCCCTGGGATTTCTCTCGACTTTTACAGCAGTAATGCTGAATTTGCCCTTTCTCCCTTTCAGCAGTCTTCTTGACGTACTAACACATTCTCTCCTGCAGTTGATTCAGATACTCTCCCGATTTCCCTACTCACATCTGCATATTCACACGCCCTCTGTGCTGATGATAACACTTTTTTTTACCGCCCTCGCGGTGATTGTCAAATTTAAATCAGCGGTAAAATATGTTCCCCTTGCCATTGTTCTTTTTGTTTATGCTGTAAGTCCTTACTGGAACAGCAAAGACATGAAAGTAACCGTTCTTGATGTAGGGCAGGGTGAGTCCAGTGTTGTTGAACTTCCTGATAATAAAGTAATGGTGATTGACGGAGGATCTGACAGAATGGGCATGGGGCGCAGGGTGGTGGCCCCTTTTTTGTGGTCAAAAGGGGTACATGAGATTGATTATCTGCTGTCAAGCCATGGTCATGCTGACCACGTTGGGGGTCTGATGTATCTCCTCGATGAATTTAAAATAGGGGAGGTATGGACAAATGGCAGGTCAACTCATGACGCGACAGGATTTCTGAAAAAGCTGGATGATGAAAATATTCCTCACAGGAGGCTGAGCAGGGGATATGTGCTTGATGCCGAAGATTACGCACTGTATGTATTGCATCCCTATGATGAGTTTTATGCCGGCTCGCCAAGGGGCGATTTTTCAGATGAAAACAGCAGTTCACTTGTAATAAAAGTTGAGGCTGGCAGTTCCAGTATCCTTTTTACCGGTGACATAGAGGAAGAGGCAGAACATAATATCGTCCACCTTCATACGTGGCTCCAAAGTGATATTCTCAAAGTTCCCCATCACGGAGGAAAGACATCGAGCACCATTGAGTTTCTCAATGCAGTCAGTCCATCCGTTGCACTGGTAAGCGCCGGCAGGGGGAATTCATTTGGCCATCCTCATTATGCGACACGGAAGCGGTATGAAGATATTGGAGTTGAGATGTTCAGGACAGACAGGGACGGAGCAGTTACCGTAACCATGCATGACGGGCAGTATGAAATTAAGACCTATTCTGATGTTACTCTTAAGAGAGTTACCAGTTTGAAAGATGAATTCAGAAACCTGAAATTATTGATCTGAAATACTAGAACCTATCTCAAAATTGATTTGGTAGCGAAAATGACTGAAATCATGTCAGACAAGAAAGAGAGCAGAAATCGCGCGGAGGTGCAGCAGTGCT
>Ga0209536_100015358_pt1 | contig 10939 bp, 6 predicted proteins | sample DeeMarSeWOR28_12_FD_187461 | JGI IMG/M metagenome (GOLD analysis project Ga0209536, IMG submission 187461) | Marine sediment microbial communities from White Oak River estuary, North Carolina - WOR-2-8_12 (SPAdes) (version 2) | ecosystem: Environmental > Aquatic > Marine > Intertidal zone >... | reverse complement strand
TAACATTAATATGAGTTTGTCTCTGGAAGGTATAGGCGCGGTTTTGCAAAGTGAGGAGGAATTTACCAAGGTTGTAAGATTAATACCGGGCGGACCGGCTGATCGTTCAAAACTTTTGCAGGCCGCTGATCGTATCGTTGGGGTCGCACAGGGAACGGATGGAGAGATGGTTGATATAGTCGGCTGGCGCCTTGATGAGGTGGTAAACAAGATCCGGGGCCCTAAAGGCACTATGGTCAGGCTTGAAATTATCCCGTCAGATGCCGCAGACTCCCACCAGACGAAAGTTATCAGCATTGTACGCGACAAGGTAAAGCTTGAGGAACAGGCTGCCAAGAAAGAGATTATTGAAGTCAAGCGAAACACCAAGACCTATAAAATTGGCATAATTGACATCCCCACATTCTATGCAGACTTTAAGGGTATGAATGCCGGCAATCCTGATTACAAGAGCACCACAAAGGATGTACAGAAACTGCTCTTAGAATTAAAAGAAGAAGAAATTGATGGACTGATTGTTGACCTGCGTGATAATGGCGGCGGATCTTTACAGGAGGCCAACAGCCTGACAGGGCTTTTCATCGGCCTGGGGCCAACCGTGCAGGTTCGAAATGCCAGCGGTCGAATTGATATAATCAGGGACCATGATCCGCAATTAGTTTATACAGGGCCTATGGTGGTTTTAGTGAACCGGATGAGCGCTTCCGCTTCAGAGATTTTTGCCGGGGCTATTCAGGATTATAACCGGGGAATTGTCATGGGTGAACAGACCTTTGGCAAGGGAACAGTCCAGTCCCTGATGCCTCTCCCCAAAGGGCAATTAAAGGCGACCACGGCAAAATATTATAGAATTTCAGGTATGAGCACCCAGCATAAGGGTGTTGTTCCTGATCTCTACTACCCGAGTCTCTATAGCTTTGAGGATATCGGTGAAAGCTCCCTCCCCGAAGCACTACCCTGGGATAAGATAAACTCCATTCCCTATCAGACGTACTATAAAATGGACGATATTCTGCCATCGCTTGAGAATCTGCACACTGCCAGAAACAGTGCAAGTAATGATTATCAGTATGTTTTAGACAGGCGTCAGCGCAATGAGATGATGAGCAATAAAAAGGAAATTTCGCTTTCGGAGAAAATAAGAAAAAAAGAGAGCGAGGATGTCGATAAATGGCGCCTGGAACTGGAAAACACTATTCGTTTGGACAAGGGTGAGTCGCCCTTGGAGAAAATTTCAGATTTGAAAGAGCAAGAGTCCATGAATTCCCATAATTCAAAAGTAGACGTGAAAGACCCGGTAGTGATTGAGGCAGGAGAAATAATGGTTGATTTTATCGAATTGCTTGCCAAGAGAATTGTTTCCAGCTGGTATTTTGAGGGGCAGATCGAAAAGCGCCTGGCGCCCGTTTAAATATCAAGCCTGGCAGCATCTCCTGTTGCGCCTCACAAAGCATACCTGTCGTTTTCTCTGTAATATATCAGAATTACTGCAATTTTCTGGATCGTCAAGCCTATTTCCTGATTCTTTCTGAAGCAGATCGCTTTCGTTTTATACCCCGTGAAGACTAAAAAAGGGCTCACTGCTGGTTGCCCAGGGGACTGGTGTGTCGGTTTCATAAATAATGATCAGAACGATATACTCATGAATCCGCAAGAGAAGTGGATTGACCTGCAGGGGATGCGCCATGAGAAGAAAAATCAATAATATTAACACTTGACAAAGGCTGACTTTGTCTGATAATGAAACTTCATTCATTTGATTCTGTCAGCCTTATGAGCTTTTGGCCGACAGGGGTTTCGGCCGTAACTAATTTATAATTGTGGACCTGTTGCTGGCAGCGATACTTTTTACGGCTGGATCATTATTGGGAAAGAAATTCGTATGGTAAGTTAATATTTCTGCAGGAGAAAGGGGTGGTAAAATGATGGAAGAAAAAGGATACTTTCTGTTTGGTTTTTTTTGCACGGCAGTAATTGTGGCTGCCATGTTGACTGCTTTTCCCCAGGTGGCAAAAGCGGAACTTGTTTCTCTTGATGTGACCGACTGTGTCAAGTGCCACCAGGATGCACCGGCATCAATCGCCAGCAACGGCGGCAAGCACCAAACTGCTGTTTCGTGTCTGGATTGTCACCAGGAGCATCCTCCATGGGGTGAGGATGTTATCCCGCAATGCTCAATGTGTCATGAAGGCAAGGCGCATTATAGCCTGGAAAACTGCTTATCCTGCCACTCGAACCCGCATGAACCTCTGGCTCTCCGCTTAGCGGATGATGTGAAAGAGGCGTGTCTCACCTGCCATGAGGGACCGGGCCAGGATTTTGCCAATTATGAGAGTGCCCACGCAGAGCAGTCCTGTACCTTCTGCCATGAGGTTCACGGCCAGATCCCGGATTGTTCCATGTGCCATGAGCCCCATGCCGAAGGACAGCTGACCAGTGATTGTCTCGGTTGCCATCCGGCGCACCATCCTTTGGAGATCAATTACGCCATGACCACACCGCGGGACTTCTGTGTACCGTGCCATGGGGAAGTCGGTGAACAGATGGAAAAAACCGTAACAAAGCATAAGACGTTTACCTGTGCTTTCTGCCACCGGGGACAACATCCGAATGTGCCCCAGTGCCAGACCTGCCATGGTGAGCCGCATTCGGCTGTCATGCACCAGAAAATGCCTAACTGTCTTGACTGTCATATGGATCCGCATTTCCTGGTCAAATAGGGAACCAACAAATGGCAGGAGCGCCAATTTTTAAGTGCTCCTGCCATTTTTTTATGAGTTTTTTAAATTTTGGAAATTAACAAGAGGTAAAGCATGGCAAGAAAATATACATCCAATTACAGTTTGAGAAAAGCAAGCACAATGGCATCCCTTCTTGTTGCAATACTTGTCTTTAGTCAATCAGCTGCCGCAGTAACAGTTGAGGGCAGCATTTATACTGTCGAGGTGGAGCCGCTCACGTTGGAGGAATGTGCCCGCTGCCACACATCACATTACAACTGGCTGCGTGAAAAGGGCGCCCGGCACCAGACAGTTGCCTGCACCGAGTGTCATGAGGTGTTTCATGCCTACAACCCTCTGCGTAGCAATTACGCGGATATTATGCCCAAGTGCAGCAGCTGTCATGACGCACCCCATGGCGCCGAGGAACCTGTGACAAAGTGTTTGGATTGTCATGCCAACCCGCACCAGCCATTGGTATCAATTCCTGCACCTGCCGACCTTGAAGGCCGCTGCCAGCTATGCCATACAGCGGTTGCCGCGAGTCTGCAGGCTGAAGTCAGTCAGCATACGGAGCAGGAATGCTCCTCCTGCCATTCAGATAAACATGGCCGCATCCCCCAGTGTTCTGAATGCCATGAAAACCACAGTCCCATGGCAGTACTGGAAACACCAGACTGTCTGGCCTGCCATCCGGTGCATACTCCGTTAAAAATCTCTTATCCCATCACCCAGCCCAAAGAGGTCTGCGCCGGATGTCATGATAAGGCATACCAGCTGCTGCAGGATTACCAGACAAAACATTCTGCCCTAACCTGCGCCAAGTGCCATCCGGCCCACGGCCAGCTGCCTGCATGCCAGGATTGCCATGGCAAGCCGCACAGTACGGCCATCCATGAAAAGTTTGCACAATGCGGAGACTGTCATGGTGTTGCCCATAATGTTGCCCGCCCATGATATATGCAGCTAGCAGTCAAGCCTAATTGCGGCCAGCGAAGATGGTTGTATTCTGATACTGACAGATTTTTCTTTTGGAAGGATTCCGCTAACTCTAAAATTGTATTGCATCGCCGTTGAAAGGCAATGCAATACAATTTTCCCGGCAAGCAGTAATCATAAGGATTGTGACAACAGATTTAAACAGGTCGTAAAGTTGAAATTGCAGTTTAACTTTCTGCCAGCACCTCCCTGATCTTTGCTGAAATATTATCCAGACTGAAAGGTTTCTCGATAAATCCATACGCTCCTTTTGCTAGTATTTCCTCAACCGCACCGTTCTTGCTAAAGCCTGATGATATCAGCACTTTGATATCAGGCTTCAGTTCGATCATCTTTTCAAAGGCTTCCTTACCGTCCATAACAGGCATATTCAGATCAAGAATAGCAATATCAATCTCATGTTTATGTTTTTCAAGAATATCAATAGCCTCTTCGCCGTTGCTGGCATTAAAGGTCCGGCAGCCCAGGTTCTGCAGGTGCTGGGCAAGCATGAATGCAACGAGCTCCTCGTCATCGACGATAAGGATGTTGGCCCGCAGCATCTGGTCAGAGGTTTCCGGCTGAATTTCATTAGCCTGTTCCAGACGTGCAACAGGCAGATACACGGAAAATGAAGAGCCCTTGCCCGGTGAACTGGAGATAAGGATAAAACCCTTATGATTTTTGACTATTCCGTATACCATGGCAAGGCCCAGACCGGTACCCTCGCCAAATTCCTTGGTTGTAAAAAAGGGCTCAAATATCCGTGGTAAAATCTCCCTGTCAATACCCTCTCCCTGGTCGGAAACTGTTATCCTGATATAATTCCCGGGCTTGGCCTCCGGGTGCTCTTCGCAAAACTTTTGGTCAACATTGGCCTGGCTGCTCTGTATCAGGATCTGCCCGCCATTCGGCATGGCATCACGGGCATTGACAGAAAGATTCATGATGACATGCTCCAGTTGGGCGGGGTCACTTAAGACTGGGGCCAGGGATTCTCCAAGTTCAAGCCTGATGCTGATGAGCTTGCTGATCGTATTTCCCAGCAGCTTTACTACGTTTTCTATATGAAGGTTTACATCAACAGGGCGGTGGTCCAGAGCTTCCTGGCGCGAGAAAGTCAGGAGTTGCTTTGTTAGTCTGGCCGCACGGAAACCTGCCTTTTCGATTGTGTCAAGCATCTTGAAATCTTTGTCTTCCGGATCGTGGTTTCTTTTCAGCAGAGCGACATAGCCAATCATACCACAGAGGATATTGTTGAAGTCATGGGCAACTCCCCCTGCCAGAGTCCCCAACGCTGTTAGTTTTTCCGCCTCGACCAGTTGCCGCTGCGTTTTTTTAAGCTCCTGCCTATGCTGCTGGGCATCTTTGATCAGCTTAATATTTTCAAGGGCTACATTTATATTATTGGCTAGAATAGCAAGTATTTTTAAGTCTTCCTTGTTGAAGTCTGCATCTTGCTTATTGATGACTATAAGGGCACCGTTGACGTTATTATTAATCAGCATCCAAACCAGCAGGAATTTTTCCGGTTTAACACCTTGGGTTTTTTCTGTAAATGGCCATTCCATACTATCCTGGGGGCCATTATACAGTATAGGTTGACCGCCGGCCTCCTGGTAAACATTCTGGATATCAGCCCGTCTCAACGTTATGGTGCCGCTGTCCGTTTTATCTGCTGCGGCAGCAAAGAGATGCAGAATAAACACTTCATTGTCCTCTTCCGGCAAGAGGATACCTATTTGCTCAACAACGATAAGAGCATCCAAGCTGGATCGCAAATTACTGAATATGGTGTTGATATCTTGCGCTGCATGGAGGGGCAGGATTGTAAGACTGAGCTGTTTCAGCTTTTGCATGGTAGACTTGATGGTGTCTTCCTTTGCGGCTAACGAGGCGGACATGTTGTTGAAGGTATTAATAAGTTCGGTGAATTCCTTGTGTCCTTTGAATTCCGTTTGCTGGCCCAGTTCACCTTCTGCAATTCTGATGGCGGCGCTACGCAGCTCATCAAGGGGTTTTTTAATACGGTGGGCAAGATACTGCGCTATAATCAGGGCAGCTAGAAAGGTGAGCAGCAGGGTAACAGCAAGTATTTTGTAAGATTCATCAATCTTGCGCATCGCGAGGGAGGTCTTGAGATTCAGGGTGTTTGCCGCCCTGCTGACCATGCCCTGTACCAGGTTGAGGATAACATTACTCTGGGCCATGACCCTTAGCTGCTGATTGCGGCGCCGTTCCCCTTCAGCACTCATGGTTATTAGGTATGACAGCTGCTCCTGGTAATCCTGGATTAGTGTTTCAACACCGGTGAGTTCCGCTTCTAAGTCGGGTGCGTGATGGCAGCCATGGCAGTGTTCCACGTTTTCATTGACCTTATTAGCATTGTCAACGATCTCATTCAGGTTCTTGGCAAAATATTCCGGTGACGAGAAAGTATAGCTTTGTATCTTCTGAAGGCTGAAAGAAAGGGACTGGCGGATATCTTCAATCTCATGGAGGTTGATGAGATAACGAAGATTTGCAGTGGTGTTCAGCAGATGGTATATCGTTACGGCTGAACCTACCCCGAAAAGAATAAAGACAAGTGCAAACGAGGTGATGAGGTATTTTTTCATTGCATTAACCGCAGTATTAAAGGGCTCGTCTTACAGGATATCGTTTCGAAATCAGGGATTTTTATAGTCATATTTCTGCAGGTCAAGGCCCGCTTCTTTTGCCATGTCAAAGACAGGCCGGTAATCTTCCAGTCCTGTTTCCACAAACCGTTTAGCACCAAGCTTTTTGAGGACCTCGACGCCTTTTTGATCGTTATGCAGATTGAGGAGTAAGTCCTTTAACTGTTCTATAAATTGCGGTGCAAGGTTTGCGCCTATACAAAGACCGTTTGACGGCACCCTTGGAGAACTTGCCAGGATGAAAAGCTCGTTGTCAATGCGCGGATTTGATTTTCTCATCCGTTCATAAATGGTGTTCTTGGCAGATCCCACATCAGCCTTATTATTTAATACTGCATCAATGGCAGCGTCATGGCTGCCCGTAAAAAAATATTCACTGAAATAGGTGCTGAAGTCATCAATGCCCTGTCGCTTTAACCAGGCCAGGGGGAAAATATATCCTGCGGTCGTGGCCCTTTCCACCAGAGCCAGGGATTTGCCTTTCATATCGGCTACAGTTTTAATGCTGTTGTCTTTTCGAATGAATATCTGTCCATAGTATGTTGATGTACCATCCATATTGATGGGTCGGGCCAGGGGCACAGCCCCTAACTGGCTGATGGCCAGGGCCGCAGTGAAGGAGCCGAGGAAGGCACCATCGACTTCACCTGTTGCGATCTTTTCAATAATTTGACCATAACTGCTCAGAATTGTGAGCTTGACTTCGATCCCCATCTGCTCACTTAAGTAGGCAGCAAGGGGTTCAAATCGCTGTCTCTGCTTGAATACATTCATCTCAGGCAGCAGGCCAATGACCAGATTTTCTTCCCGAGCACCGGCTTCTGGTGGCAGGGAGAAGAAAACAATAAAGGTTACTAAGACAAGTATCAGGAAAGCGGGCGAGATTTTTCTTGAACCTGAGGGTATCATAAAAAGTTATCTTCCGAGGTAAAGGAACCTTGAGAAAAACATGTACCGAAATAGGACCAGGATACGGGTCAGCATTTTTCCTAAAAGAAAAAAATATCAACTCTAAATACTAAAGTATATAATACTATGCAGTTTTGCAATAGTTGAGGTTCTTCGCTGAAATGCCATGAAACCATTTATGCTGTCCCGAATATTTTGATCCAGGCATATAAATTTCAATAATGGATTGACAAATATCTGTATTTACGACAAGTTCTTCAATATATTGGGAAACACATCAGAAGATGTTTTATAGTAACTGCTATAAGGAGAGTATTTATGTCCAGTAGAAAAGTTTTCGCAGAAATGAGTGTAATCGGTTTTGTTCCCCTGCTGTTTCTTCTTATTGCAACAGGCCTGCTTATTTCCTGTGCAGCCGGCACCATGGTTGCATCAGAAGTTTCAGGAGAGTCAGAACCTGCCCAGGAAGATATCAAGATGAAAGAGGATCAGGTTGCAGGAAATCAGGCCGTAATAAATCAGGGGAAGGAAGCTGATGTCACCAATTATTACAAAAGGCCGGAGAATAAATATCCCAGGGCCGGTGCCGGTATGGCAATTTTTGAAACGGAAAATTTTGTCGGCTCCTCCCGCTGCGCCGTCTGCCATGAATTATTGACCGATAGCAAGGGTAATGATATGTCCATTTCAGGGCACTGGCGCTCGACCATGATGGCCAACGCGGCAAAAGACCCGCTGTGGCAGGCCAAGGTCAGCTCAGAGGTAAAACGCAATCCTGCCCTTAAAAGTGTGATAGAAAAAAAATGCAGCACCTGCCACATGCCAATGGCCTGGACCCAGGCGTATAAAGATGGTGTGGAACAGGTGATACTGGATAAGGGGTTTTTAAGTCCCAAGAATGATCTTCATGCAGCAGCCATGGATGGTGTTTCATGCTCCCTCTGTCATCAGATACGTGATGAAGAACTGGGTATGAATAAAAGCTTCAGTGGCAAATTTGTTATTGATACAGGCAAAAAAGCCCCTGAACGGGAGATTTACGGGCCATATAAAAATCCGCTGCAGGAGGTGATGCAGAAAGCTGTAGGCTATACACCGGAATATGGGGCTCACACCAATGATTCGGCTCTTTGTGCCACCTGCCATACACTTTTTACCCCCTATGTGGATGCCCAGGGGAACGTAGTAGGGGAATTTCCTGAACAGGTGGCCTATATCGAGTGGCAGCACAGTGAATACGGCATGAATAATGAAAAACGCTATGACATTGGCGAAAATCCCGGAAGGGGCATGATCTGCCAGGAGTGTCATATGCCGCATTCTGAGGAAGGCGGAGTATATATTGCCCGCTGGACTCCGCCAAAAGCAGAGCCTAAAGATCATTTTTCCCAGCATCATTTTGTCGGCGGCAATATTTTAATGCTTAATATCCTGCAGGAGAATATCGGCAGCCTTGGCCTTTCTGCATCCACTGAGAAGTTTGAGGATACCAAAGAGCGGACCATGCTCCTACTGCAGCACAAAACCGCGCAATTGTCTCTTGCCGGTCTGAAACATACTGGCAGTGAACTTACAGCATTACTGCAGGTCAACAATACAGCCGGGCATAAGTTTCCCACCGGCATTCCAGCCAGACGGACCTGGCTGCACCTCACATTAACAGATAGTGCGGACCAGGTTATTTTTGAATCGGGCAAACCCCTGGCTGACGGACGTATCGAAGGCAATGATGCCGATTATGATATTATGAGCTATGAACCGCATTATGACGAGATAACCCAGGCGGACCAGGTGCAGATTTATGAAGGAGTTATGCTCAACACGGACAATGAGGTAACCTATACTCTCCTGCGTGCTGCAAAGTTCGCCAAGGACAACAGGCTGCTGCCCAACGGTTTTGATAAATCTGCCGTCCCACCTGAGATCGGAGTCTACGGCAGAGCTGTTTCAGATGAAAATTTTGTCGGGGGGGCTGACCAGGTTACCTACAGAATAAATACTTCAGGATACAAGGGGCCGTTTACCCTGACCGCAAGGCTTCTATTTACAGCAGTTTCTTATCCCTTTGTCAAAGACCTGGAAAAAGACAAAGAGCTGTTTGAGGTCGGCCGTTTTATGCAATTCTATCGCTATGCTGACAAAATGCCCCAGGAGGTAACAGCCGTTCAGACAACGGTTCAGTAGTTAATTTGTTTAAAAGTGGTATAGCAGCAAGGGTATTGCGGCAATAACCCGATAAAGGCGAGTAAAATGTATGCATAAAAAAATTTTTCATCGGTTTCTTGTTGCTGCAGCTGTCACTTTTCTTCTTGTTGTATTATCGGGGTGTTCAAAAAAAGAGGAGCAGAAGGCAGAGGAAAAGGACAGGATAGAGAAGATGACAGACAAGGCAGCTGGGACAGCAGTGAAAAAAGTACGGACTCCCATGGATAAAGCCCGTGCCACCCAAAGCCTTGGCAATGAAAGGCTGGAGGAAATCGACAAAGCTCTGCAGAAGCAATGAAAACCCGGCAGGAATGTTGTTTCTACCCTGAATCGGTTTTTGCACAGGCCCAGGGAAAAGACCGGTTACAAACCGCCATTCTGCATATGAATACTTAATCAGGATGTCAGGGACAGAGGTGCAAATAGGTAAGTGCGCGCCGACCTTGGCCATAAGGAAGACGCGCACTTATTTTATCCGAACCTGCCTCTTGTTGGCACTGTCGATAATAAGCAGGGTTTCAGCAGTCAGCCTGCAGATATTCAGGTAGATTTGCGGGAATTATTTCCCTTTTCTCTTTCGGGCAGCCGCCTTCTTCGGAGCTGCCTTTTTAGCGGTGGTTTTCTTTGCAGCCGCCTTCTTCGGGGCTGCCTTTTTAGCGGTGGTTTTCTTTGCAGCCGCCTTCTTCGGAGCTGCCTTTTTAGCAGTAGTCTTTTTGGCTGCCGCCTTCTTCGGAGCTGCCTTTTTAGCAGTTGTCTTTTTTGCTGCCGGTTTTTTTGCTGTCGCCATAGTTCTCATCTCCTCTTTAATGAATAGGTCTGTTGACAGATAGCGCTCCCCGCTGGAAGGCAGAACCACCACGACCTGCTTTCCCTCATTTTCCGGCCGTACCGCTACCTGCATTGCTGCCCAAACTGCGGCACCTGATGATATTCCACAGAGAATACCTTCAAGCTTGGCAACCTGCCGGGCTGTCTCAAAGGCATTCTCATTTGTGACCGTAACGACTTCGTCTATTATACTGGTATTCAGAACATCAGGAATGAATCCGGCACCAATTCCCTGGATTTTATGGGGGCCAGGTTTGCCGCCGGAAAGAATAGGCGAATCAGCAGGTTCCACTGCCACTGTTTTAAAGGAAGGCTTGCGTGACTTGATGACCTCTGAAACTCCGGTAATGGTGCCACCTGTGCCAACACCTGAAATCAGGATGTCAACCTGACCGCCGGTGTCAGCCCAGATTTCCTCCGCTGTGGTCTTACGGTGGACATCTGGGTTTGCCGGGTTAGCAAACTGGTTCGGCATATAGGCCTTGGGGTTATGCGTCAAAATATCCTGGGCTTTTGCAATGGCGCCTTTCATGCCCTCAGGGCCCGGTGTGAGAAAAAGTTCTGCACCCAGGTGCCTTAAAAGAGCCCTGCGTTCAAGGCTCATGGTTTCGGGCATGGTGA
>Ga0209536_100015355_pt1 | contig 10939 bp, 13 predicted proteins | sample DeeMarSeWOR28_12_FD_187461 | JGI IMG/M metagenome (GOLD analysis project Ga0209536, IMG submission 187461) | Marine sediment microbial communities from White Oak River estuary, North Carolina - WOR-2-8_12 (SPAdes) (version 2) | ecosystem: Environmental > Aquatic > Marine > Intertidal zone >... | reverse complement strand
CTGGTCGCGCCGCTGGACGAGTGCGTCGAGGCAGCCCGGCGCATTCGCGCCTTTGTGGAAAAGTTATAGAACAACGAGCAGGAGGACCCCATGAGTGACTTGCAGGCCACCATCGAAGAAGCTTTCGAGCGTCGCGCTGACATCACGCCGCGCAGCGTGGAAACCCACGTCAAGGAGGCCACCCAGGAAGCTATCCGCATGCTGGACAGCGGGCAGGCGCGGGTGGCCGAAAAGAAGGACGGCAAATGGGTTGTCAATGACTGGCTGAAGAAAGCGGTGCTGCTGTCGTTCCGCATCCAGGACAATGAATTCATGAAAGGCGGCTTTACCAACTACTACGACAAGGTGGCGTCCAAGTACGCCGACCACAACGCGCGCGAATTTCGCACCGGTGGGGTGCGCGTGGTACCGCCGGCCACTGCCCGCTTCGGTTCCTACATCGCCCCCGGGGCGGTGTTGATGCCCTCCTATGTGAATATCGGCGCCTATGTCGACAGCGGTACCATGGTCGACACCTGGGCGACGGTCGGCTCCTGTGCCCAGATCGGCAAGAACGTGCACTTGTCGGGCGGGGTCGGCATCGGCGGCGTGCTGGAACCGGTCCAGGCCGCGCCCACCATCATCGAAGACAACTGTTTCATCGGCGCCCGCTCGGAAGTCGTGGAAGGCGTGATTGTGGAGCAAGGCTCGGTCATCTCCATGGGCGTGTACATCGGTCAGAGCACCCGCATTTACGACCGCGAGAAAGACGAAATCCTCTACGGCCGGATACCGGCCGGCTCGGTGGTGGTATCGGGCAACCTGCCCTCCAGAGACGGCAAGTACAGCCTGTACTGCGCGGTGATCGTGAAGAAAGTGGACGAGAAAACCCGCGGCAAGGTCGGCATCAACGAACTGCTGCGAGATATCTGAGTCAAGCTTTCTTAACCGCGAAGGACACGAAGGAAAACCATGTCAAAGGCTTATCCCTGAAACTAATAAGCAGCAACAACGACCGTCCCAGTTGTGTCATTGCTTTCCACACAGAACACGGCTAGCAAGCGGAAGCGCTTTACTTCGCGTCCTTAGCGCCCTTCGCGGTTAGTTAAAGTAAAGAGGTTAGCAACCATGATAACGATCTACGGCATCAGGAACTGTGACACCATGAAGAAGGCCATGCGCTGGCTGGACGAGCACGCGGTCGACTACCGGTTTCACGATTACCGCGAAGACGGCCTCGACGCTGCAGCGCTCGAGGCATGGGAAAAGGAACTCGGCTGGGAGACGCTGCTCAACCGCCGCGGTCAGCTGTGGCGCAAGCTGCCACAATCGCAACGCGACGCCATCGACCGCGACAGCGCGCTGCAGCTGATGCAGCAAAATCCGGGCGTCATCAAGCGGCCGCTATTGGATTTCGGCCAGCGCCGGGTGATCGGTTTCTCGCCCCAGGCCTATGCAGCGCTGTTCTGAGCTGGCGTCGACTGGTGCGTAACACCGCCCTGCGACTACTGAATGACCCGCAAACCAAGTACACTAAACGGCATGTCTGAGACACTGCAATTGGCCAGCGACCTGATCAGCCGCGCCTCGGTCTCCCCGGACGACGCGGGATGCCAGAAGCTGATGTGCAGCCGCCTCGCGGCAATCGGTTTTGAGTGCGAAAACCTGCCCTTCGCTGACGTGACCAATTTCTGGGCGCGTCGGGGTGACAGTGCACCGCTGCTGGTGTTCGCCGGCCACACCGACGTGGTCCCGACCGGCCCGCTGGACCAGTGGCATTCCGATCCTTTCACACCGCAGGTGCGCGAAGGCTTGCTGTACGGCCGCGGCGCGGCTGACATGAAGGGAGCGTTGGCGGCCATGGTGACCGCCTGCGAGGCATTCGTGGCTGAACATCCGGACCACAAGGGTTCGATCGGTTTCCTGATCACCAGCGACGAGGAAGGACCGGCGGTCAACGGCACCGTCAAGGTGGTCGAACGGCTGCAGCAGCGCGGCGAAAAGATCGACTGGTGCCTGGTGGGCGAGCCGTCCAGCAACCGGCGTGTCGGCGACGTCATCAAGAACGGCCGGCGCGGCTCTCTGAACGGCAAACTGACCGTGCGGGGCAAGCAGGGGCACGTGGCCTACCCCCATCTGGCCGCCAACCCCATCCACCTCGCGGCCCCGGCCCTGGCGGAGCTGGCGGCCATCGAATGGGACCGGGGTAACGCGCACTTCCCGCCGACCAGTTTCCAGATATCCAATCTGCACGCCGGCACCGGTGCGGAGAACGTCATCCCCGGCGAGCTGCAGGTGATGTTCAATCTGCGCTACTCGACCGTACTGACCGAACCGCAGATTCGTGCTCGGATAGAGGGGGTTCTCGACCACCACCGCCTCGACTACGCGCTGCAATGGCGGTTGTCCGGACAACCCTTCCTGACCGCCGCGGGCGAGCTGGTTGATGCAGCGCGCGACGCGATACGCGAGGTCGCACATATCGATGCCGAACTGTCCACCAGCGGCGGTACTTCGGACGGACGTTTTATCGCACCCACCGGGGCACAGGTGCTGGAACTCGGGCCCATCAACGCCACCATTCACCAGGTCAACGAATGTGTCGCAGTGACGGCCCTGGATGAGCTTGCCGAGATGTACCGGCGCATACTAGAGAAACTGTTGACCTGAGCGCCCCAGCACCGCTGCGGCTACGACACCGGGATAGGACATGACACATACAATTCGAGCGCTAAGCATTGCCCTGCTGCTGCCGTTGCTGGCCGCCTGCAGCATGGGCCAGATGGTGGCCCGCACCTCGGTCTCTGTTATGGACGGCAATATCGAAGCCCTCAACCGAGAAACCGACCTGGCGCTGGCCGAAGCCGCAATACCCGCCAGCCTCAAGCTCATCGAAGGCCTGCTCAACGAGGACCCGAACAATGTGGAACTGCTCGCCAACGCTGCGCAGGGATTCTACAGCTACGCGTTCGGCTTCGTGGAACTCCAGGACCGGCAACGCGCCGACGCCCTGTACGGGCGCGGCTTCGACTACGGAAAACGCGGCCTGCAGCGTCTGGGCGTAGACATCGATTTCAGCAGCGCCGTTCCGGACGACGTTGACAAGGCAGTCGCCGGGCTCGGCAAGGAAGCCGTGCCAATGCTGTTCTGGACCGCATCCTGCTGGGCCAAGCAGATCGACCTCAACCGGGATGACCCAGCGCGACTCGCCGAGCTCAGCAGCACCGAGCGGCTTATGCGCCGGGTGCTGGAGCTGCAACCCGACTATTACTACGGCGGGGTGCACATATTTTACGGTGTCTACTTTGGCAGCCGGGCACCCGTACTGGGCGGCGATTTCGAACGCTCAGAACAGAACTTCGCCCGTGCGCGTGCCGTCACGCAAAACAAGCTGCTGATGACGGACGTGCTGCAGGCCGAATATCTCGAGCGTCAGCGGCTGGATCGGCAGCGCTTCCGGCAGTTGCTGACGCAAGTTGTGAATACTCCGGTCGGCAGCTTTCCGGAAATGGCGCTTGCCAACCAGGTCGCGCGCGCGCGCGCGGAATACCTGCTCAGCATGGAATCCGACTGGTTCTGAGAGGAGGCCCGATCATGCTTATCACGCTGTTGCGCCGTCTGGTACTCGTATTGCTGACAGCGACCGTCCCCTTCAGCGCCGGCGCCGCGTCCCAGTACGTGCTGAAATTCGCCACCCTCGCTCCGACCGGCTCCACCTGGATGAATCTGCTGCAGGCTTGGGGCGATGAGGTTGAGCACCGCAGCGAAGGTCGGCTGGTTTTCAAGTTCTATCCGGGCGGCGTGCAGGGCGATGAACCGGATGTACTGAAAAAGATGCGCTTCAATCAGCTGCAGGGCGGCGCCTTCACCGGCTACGGCATCGGCCGCATGTACTCACCGTCCCGGGTGCTGGAGCTACCCTTCCTGTTCCGTGACGTAGATGAAGTCGATTACGTGCGCAGCCAGTTTACCGAGCAGTTCCAGGACGGCTTCCGTGACAACGGCTACGAGCTGCTGGGCTGGATGGAGGTCGGCTTCGTGCACATGTTCTCCACCCATCCGGTCGATTCCATTGAAGCCATGCGCTCGCGCCGGGTGTGGCTGTGGCAGGGGGACCCGCTGGGCCAGGCCTTCTTTACCGCCAGCGGCATCTCGCCGGTGCCGCTGTCGATCGTGGATGTCTATACCAGTCTGTCGACCGGACTGGTCGACACCGTGTACTGCACACCGCTGGCCGCGATCGCCCTGCAATGGTTTACCAAGACCAAGTACGTGAGTAGCATCAGCCTGACCAACGGCATGGGCGGACTGGTGGTATCGAAACGCTTCTTCGACAGCCTGCCGCCCGATCTGCAGGCACTGCTGCGCGAAACCGGTCAAGCCACCGGGAAACGGCTGATCGATGCGACCCGCGGCGACAACGAAAAGAGCCTTGGCGAGCTCAGGCGGCGCGGGCTGCAATTCATTGAACCGGGGCAAGGCATGAGCGAGCCCGAACTGCTGGAGCTGCGCGACCGCGCAGCTGCCGAACTCATCGACAGCAACTACATCCCGGCCGTGGTGTTCGACAGAACACGCGCCCTGCTCGACCAGTACCGCTCAGCGGGCACTGGCAGCGGCACCAGCGCGGCCCCGTAAGCGGCATTCATGGCGTTTCTGAAACAGCTTCGCGACGGCCTGATCCGGATTGCAGCCTGGCTGGCCGCGGGGAGCCTGTTGCTGCTGTTGTGCCTGGCCCTGGCACAGATTGTGGCCCGCAACCTGTTCGACACCGGGTTTGCCGATGCCGACAGCCTGACCCGTTACCTGGTGCTGTATGTCACCTTTTTCGGTGCTGCCGTGGCAGTCGACCGCGAGCGCCACATCAAGATCGACGTGTGTTGCGTGATGCTAGCGCCCCGTGCGCTGCGCGCCCTGTACCGGCCCATGCACGCCATCGCGGCGCTGGTGTGCGCCGTACTGGCAGCGGGGGCCGTGCGCTTCTGGCTAGACGAGTGGCAGTTCGCGCCCCAGCATGAGCGCTGGCAGGTGCTGGTAGCGCTGGTGATACCGATCGGATTTGCCCTGCTCAGCCTGCTGTTCACGCTCGCGGCGATGCTCGGCCGGGAACAAGATTCATGCTCTACCTCGTAATCGGGCTGTTCCTGCTGGCGCTGTTCGGGCTGCCGCTGTTCGCGGCGCTGGGCGCAGGCAGCCTGCTGTACGCCCACCAGAGCGGACTGGATTCCGCCCTGCTGATCGTGGAGCTGAACCGGCTGGCCAGTTCACCCAACCTGACGGCCATCCCGCTGTTCACTTTTGCCGGCGTGGCGCTGGCGGCGGGAGGCGCTCCGCAGCGTCTGCTGCGTCTGTTCAATGCCGCGCTCGGCTGGCTGCCGGGCGGTCTGGCGGTAGTGGCAATTGCCGCCTGCGCCTTCTTCACTTCGTTCTCCGGCGCATCCGGGGTCACCATCCTGGCGCTCGGCGGCCTGCTGTTCCCGGTGCTGATGAAGGTCCACTATCCTCAGCGCTTCGTGCTCGGCCTGTTGACCACCTCCGGCTCGCTGGGACTGCTGTTCGCACCCAGTCTGGCGGTACTGCTGTACGGCATCGTCGCGGGCGTGAACATCGACGAACTGTTTCTCGCCGGCGTCCTGCCCGGCGTGGTGCTGATGCTGATGCTGGCCGTCTACGCCGCCATTACCGGCCACCGTTTCGGGGTGCACCACCATCCGTTTTCCTGGCAGGTACTGCTGCGGGCGACGCGCGCCGGCCTGGGCGATATTCTGTTACCGGTACTGATTATCGTGGGAATTTTCGGTGGTATCGTCACTGTCAGCGAAGCTGCCGCCGGTACCGCCCTGTATGTGCTGGTACACGAAGGCCTCATTCACCGGTCGATTTCGCTGCGCAGGCAGCTGGTCCCGCTGCTCACCGACAGTGCGGTGCTGGTCGGCAGTATCCTGATTATTCTCGGTATCGCCATGGGGCTGACCAACCTGATGATCGACGCACAGTTGCCGATGCGCCTGCTGGACTGGATGGAACAGACCCTCGACAGCCAGCTGCAGTTCCTTATCCTGCTCAACCTGTTTCTGCTGGCGGTGGGCGCCATCATGGATATCTTTTCCGCTATCGTGGTCGTGGTACCGTTAATCCTGCCGCTGGCGACCCGTTTTGGCGTGGATCCCGTGCACCTGGGCATCATCTTCCTGGCCAACCTGGAAATCGGCTATTCGACCCCGCCGGTCGGCATCAACCTGTTTATCGCCAGCCAGCGCTTTGAAAGGCCGATTCTGAGCCTGTTTCGGGCCGCACTGCCGTTCCTGCTGCTGATGCTGGTGTGGCTGATTATCGTGACCTACCTGCCCGCCCTGTCGCTATGGTGGAAATAGACCAGCGCCGGCCTTTATAAAAGCCCGGCCGCACCGATAGTACTATATCCTTGTTAATAAAAGAGTTGCCCACGGCGCGACAGGATGGTTGAAGCAGCACTCTACATACTGATCGGTATCGCCTTTTATGGCGGTGGCCACCAGCTGTATCTGGGCGCGCGCCGCGCCCAGGACCACCCACACGTCGTCCACGCGGGCATGTACTTCCTGTTGGCCGTGTTCGCGCTGTGTGCGGTGCTGAGTTACCAGGCCCAAACGCTGGCCGCACTGCTGCCGCTCGGCAAGCTGTCGATCACCGTCGGCATCCTGCTGTGGGTGGCACTGACCTGGTTCATGGCCGCCTACACCGACGTAAAACCGCGGCCCGTACTGGCTGTTCTCAGCGTGGCCTGGGCCATTCTGCTGATCAGCAATATCGGCGCACCCTACAGTCTGCTGTACTCGGATATCACCCCTATCACCCAGGTGCTGCCCTCCGGGCAGACCCAGCTGAGCTGGCAGACCAGTATCAACCCCTGGTGGTGGGCGGTGGAATTCGCCATGCTGGCGACCCTGGCCTACTGCCTGTATGCCACCTACCGGCTGTTCCGCGACAACGACAGACAGGCGGCCCTGGCACTGGCCTGCGGGCTGATGGTGCTGGCGGTAACGTCTTTCGCGGATTTGCTGGTCAGTATGGAACTGCTGCAATCGGCCTATTTGACGCCGTTCGGGTTCATGGTGTTCCTGCTGGCCTGCAGCATCTACCCGGGCCTGCAGGCGATCCTCAAACAGCAGCCGGAGGCGCCGGCACCGTCCAGCTACAATCTCACCTTCAATCTGCACCAACCGCGCGCCGCGGGGCAGACGCCGATGACCCCTGCGCCGCTGCGCCAGGCGCCCGCCAGCGACATCGAGCACCCGGTGCAGACCGGACTCGCCCTCGAACAGGCGCCGCCGTCCGCCGGCTTTACAGCCAGAATCGAGGCCGAGGCGGTAACGGTCCCGCACGCGGCTGACGGGGGTGCGGCGCCGGCACATAAACCCACTGCCGCGGCGCCTGAGCCGGAACCCGGCGCCGCGCCACCGTCCCCGGCGCGCCTGGCCGCCGCCCGGCGGGACGAGGCAACCATCACCCTGATGTCGGACAATCTCATCGATATCGCTGTGCACGCCACCATGCTGATCAACCGGGTCAAGCGTGGTGACCTCGACCCGGGCACCGTTGAAGCGCTGTGCACCAAGGTCCGCAACCAGGCGATCGAAACACGGCGCATCGCTAGTCGTCTTATCGCTGCACATCGCGATGCGCGCCGCCACCTGGAAGAGGGCGAAGACTGACAGCAGGGGCGATGCCCTAACCCGGATCCCGCTCAGCTTTGCGTCGTGAACCCCGCCCCGCGGTTGCCATTGGCGGCGGCGCTCACGGGGAAGCTGCCAACCGCAGCTGCCCGCGGCGACGCGGATTGGACACCGAGTCGCAACACCGTGCTGTCGCGGGCACCGCGGCCCATACCGTGCAGATCGAAGATGTTGTTGTTACCGCCAGCACCGCAGGACGCCAGCCACAGCGTCACGGCAACCAGCAGTGCCCGAGGCACAAACTCTGCCATTTAATGCACCCTTGCGTTTCCCTGACCAAGCATCACGGCCAGGGCCAAGCAACCCCCATTCCAACAATCGCGGGCGCCATGAATTCAAGGAATTTTCTCGCGCCGATGTCCGCCCGTGCGGGGGCACCGACGGGTTTCGCCTGCCATTTGTGTCGTCTCAGTGCGACGCGGCAGCGGGCCGGACTCAGGGCGCCGCCGCGCTGTCGCTGAGCTGCTGCAACGCTTCGGCGATGGCACCGGCCACGGCCTCCTCCAGCTCGCTGGCCAGCGCCTCGGCCTTGCTGCCCTGCGCCACCATCGAGGGGCTCACAAACAGGATGCGGGTGCTGCCGCGCTCCTCCACCAGCGTGATATGCAACGGGCACAGCGCCAGCATGTCGGGGTCCGCGTTGCTGACCTGGTTGGCATACCAGCCGTTGCAGAACACCATGGCGCGAATGCCACTCAGCTTGTTGCGGTTGTAGTCGTCACCCCAGCGTTCCGCCATGCGGCTGAGGTTGTTCTGGATGTCGGGCTCGAACACGACGAAGAATTTGTTCGCCTCGAGCGCCTGGTAGACTACTGGGTAGGCGGTATCGAGGTTCTTGTCGACGGTCCAGACCCGCACCTGGGGACCTGCAGCGGACAACGGTGCCAGCCACAGCACGCACAGCCATACGATCACGCAGCGTTTCATACCCTTGACTCCCGATAGCCGACTGAATCCAACCACAAGCTTAGCCGCAGGCGCTGTAGAAGCGCAAAAAAACACCCGATTAGCCACCAGTCACTCGGGTCGCACACATCTGACCCAGATGACGACCGTCACTGGAAGGCGATAGTCGTCTCCGCATCGAAGCACCCGGCTCTGGCTTCCACGCCTGCGACCTCGGCCGTCGCTCCCCCCGGCCGCTCGGCAACAGTGACCAGCGCGGAACCGCTATCGGACACCATCCAGGTGCGGGTGTCGCCACCGTAGCGGATGCTGCGATCGCCGCTGTCGTGCAGCAGTTCGACGTTCACCACGCAGACGTTGATTGCGTCGAAATCCGCGTACGAGACTCTTGGAAGCTAGGAATCCAGATGAACCGCAAAGTCCTGCATACAGGACTCGGTGCTCATTACACTTTTCTCAGCGCCGCTCAGCACCCATTGCGCGCCAGCAAAGCCATGCTGTAATCCTGCGTCGCCAGCGGAATCCGCACCCGGTAGCCGCCGCCGGGCGCCTCTGTCATGGGGCGGCCATCCAGGTCCTGCATGTCCTGGAGACAGAAACTGTAGTTGCCCTGCGGCGTGATCAACTCCAGCTGATCCCCAACAGCAAACTTGTTTTTTACCTCCACCTCCGCCATGCCGCTAGGCAGATCATAGCCGACCAACTCGCCGACAAAGCGTTGTTTCACGCTCTTGGAATGGCCGTCGATATAGTTCTGGTACTCGTGATCGTGGTGGCGCTGGAAAAACCCGTCTGTGTAGCCACGGCTGGCGAGGTTGTCCAGCCTGCCCAGCAGTCCGGGGTCGAACGGCCGCCCGGCCACCGCATCGTCGATCGCCTTGCGGTACACCTGAGCGGTGCGGGCGACATAGTAATGCGACTTGGTACGTCCCTCGATCTTCAGGCTGTCCACACCCATCCGCACCAGGCGTTCGACGTGCTGCACGGCCCGCAGGTCTTTGGAGTTCATAATATAGGTTCCGTGCTCGTCTTCCTCGATCGGTATCAGCTCTCCGGGACGCCCACTCTCCTCGATCAGGCCAATTTGCACCGGCCGGATATCGCCGCTGATGTCGGCACTCGCGTCGCTGACCTTGTAGTCCCAGCGACAGGCATTGGTGCAGGTGCCCTGGTTGGCATCACGGTGATTGAAGTAGCCCGACAGCAGACAGCGTCCCGAATAGGCAATGCACAGCGCACCGTGCACGAACACCTCCAGCTCGATATCCGGGCAGGCCTGGCGGATGTCCTCGACCTGGTCCAGCGACAGTTCGCGCGACAGGATAATGCGCCGGATACCCTGCCGCTGCCAGAAGCGGACACTGGCGTAATTCATGGTGTTGGCCTGCACGGACAAGTGCACCGGCACGTCCGGCCAGCGCTCACGCACCAGCATGATCAGGCCGGGATCGGCCATGATCAGGGCATCCGGACCGAGCGCCATGACCGGTTCCATGTCGGCCAGAAATGTCTTCACCTTGCTGTTATGGGGCAGAACATTGCTGGCCAGAAAAAAGGCCTTGCCGCTGGCGTGCACCGCCGCGATGCCGGCGGCCAGATTTTCGATGCGGTTGAAATCGTTGTTGCGCACCCGCAGGCTGTAGCGCGGCATGCCCGCGTACACCGCGTCGGCCCCGTAGGCGATGGCGTAGCGCAGGTTGTTCAAGTTGCCGGCGGGCGCCAGAAGCTCGGGCGCTTTCATCGATCGGTAAGCTCTCTAAAGTGGGGTGCGCAACGATATGGCCTCGGGGACCCCGGTGCAAGCTGCAAACCCCGAGAAGACTGCCCGTGAGCCTGGCGCTGTCGTGCTAACCACCGCGCATCGCCTCATCCATCGCCCGGATTGCCGCTTCCCAGTCTTCACCCTGGTTACGGTGCTCAGCCATCAATTCCATCAGGCCGTAGGCCAGCTGGCGCTGCTCCCGGTTCAGGTCGCGCAATTTGCGCAACATGTACATGTAACCGCTTTTCTCCATTTTCAGGGTGCTGACCAGGGCATACAGCGTCAGACTCAGGGCGCCGTGCGGCTGCGCCCGCACGATATCCACGACTCTCTGCAGCACGTCTCCTCGCATTTCACCCCCGTGTTCCGGGTTTGGCGGCCACCGTGTCGCGCAGATAGACCGGTATCGCCTCTTGTACCGGCACGCCACCGCTGCGTTCGAATACCGCCGCCGCCAGCCGCGCCACGTCGCCGGCGTGTGGCTGCTGCCCGGCATGAATGTCCCCCGCACTTATACCGCAGCGCGGCCCCAGCAGCTGTGCATAACTGGCCCAGCCGCTGCCCGCCCCGCTCCAGC
>Ga0209536_100015354_pt1 | contig 10939 bp, 9 predicted proteins | sample DeeMarSeWOR28_12_FD_187461 | JGI IMG/M metagenome (GOLD analysis project Ga0209536, IMG submission 187461) | Marine sediment microbial communities from White Oak River estuary, North Carolina - WOR-2-8_12 (SPAdes) (version 2) | ecosystem: Environmental > Aquatic > Marine > Intertidal zone >... | reverse complement strand
TATTCTTGCGGTTTTCCGACCACCGAATCCGGAGGGGAGTTCAAGATACTGGAAAAGCTTTTCACCGAAGAGGAAGCCAGAATGTTCCTCTCCCTGAGCCTTAAGGTCGAAACGCCGGAAGAGGTGGCCCAAAGACTCAGCCGCGACCTGGGGCCTGTGGCTTCAATACTGCACCAGATGGGTGAAAAAGGTATTATTTTTCGATTGCGCAAGGGTGAAACAGTCAAATACGCAGCAGCACCTTTTATGTTGGGCATCTACGAGTTCCAACTTGGCAGAATGGATAGCGAGATGGCTGGAATGTATGAGCAGTACTTTGAGGGAGCTTTCCTAAGCAGCACCACAACAGTAGACCCGCTTATGCGCTCCATTCCCGTTAACCGGTCCTTGGAGGTATTTCACCCCGTAGCAACCTACGAAGATTCTCGCGCGATCGTTAAGAGTAAGAAGTTGATAGCCTTAGCCAAATGCCTCTGCCGTGTTCAACAAGGCTTACTCGACAAAAGCTGCGACAAACCAGTTGAGGTCTGCCTATTGTTCGAGTCATGGGGGCAGCATTACATTGACCTGGATATGGCCCGCCAGATAACGGTTGAAGAAGCGCTCAAGGTCCTGGACGAATCTGAGGAAGCCGGGTTGGTAACTCAGCCCGCTAACGATCAGAACCCTGGGGGATTATGCAATTGCTGCGGGGAATGTTGTGCAATACTTCGGGGACTGAACAAACTGCCACGCCCAGCGGAAGCGGTGATATCCAATTATTTTGCCGTCGTGGAGCCCGAGCTGTGCACGGGCTGCGAGGCATGCCTCGAGCGCTGCCAGATGGGGGCCATTTCTCTTAATGATGGAGGGGTTGCTGAGATCAACCTGGACCGGTGTATCGGATGTGGTCTGTGTGTGACCACATGTACCGACAAGGCTCTGCATCTAAAAATCAAAGCGGAGGACAAGCACCGCAAACCTCCGGAGACAGGTCGGGAAGCGATGATAATGATGGCTCAGAAGCGAGGCAAATCCTTAACTCCTCTTGCCCTTAAAGCAACGTCATAAAATCGATCGTGTTGAAATAATGGTTTACCGGCTGGCTTCAGATTGATCTGAATGGGATCTTGGATGGCCAAGATTTCAGCAAGAAATCTCGAATAGCTTAAATACTTTTGAGTACTATAGGCAACGAATAGGAAGGCCTGCCAGGTCGGAGATCTATCTTCTGTAATCTTAATATCATGGTCAAACACCGCAAAACGGTCCGAGCATATCACGACTTAAATAATCGTTCGATACAGATAGCTGCTAAGGGGTACTATAACAGAACCTTAATAATTGCTGATACCTAATAATGTATCTTTGGTTGCGACACGAAGTCGCCTATATTGACGGATAACATTATAGATCGCATGTGTTATCCAGAAAATAATTAGCCGTAATATCCAAGAAAAAAGACTGTATACTCACTGGTTAGCTGCTTAACATTTTTGTAAATTTGAATAACGGACAAGATTCTTTATGATTCAGATAAGGAGGCATAAATATGGAAGGATGGACTGAAGAAGAAATTAGGAATAAGGATTTAATGGCGCCATGCGGATTATATTGCGGTTCATGCGGGGTTTATATAGCAACGAGGGACGGAAATGACAAATTCAAGGCGATTATGGGGAACCTCTATGGGACAAAACCCGAGGAAACAGAGTGTTTAGGGTGTATGCAGCCTGAGCCATCCAAAAAGCTCTATTCTTATTGCAAGGTATGCACTATAAGGGATTGTGTAAAATCAAAAGGATACTACTCCTGCCATCAATGTGAGGAATGGCCATGCAGTATGATAGAAAATTTCCCTCTTGCAACTGGTGTAAGAGTAATGAAAAAAACAATTCCCATTTGGCGAGCAAAAGTAGCTGAAAACGGTGATGAGAAGGGTAGCGTAGAATGGGCTCGGCTAGAATGTGAACGATATCACTGTTCTTCGTGTGGTAGCCCCCTTTTCAGAGGGGCACAGCGTTGTAGAGCCTGCAAAAAAACTGTAGCCGATGAACTGGATGGATCAATTTGAGCTATACTTGACAAATAAATGCAGCTAACCAAGCAATCAACCTGAATAAAAAAGCATTGGCTCTTTTATATCTTTACATGGTTCAGTGTTCACGTGGTTTTACTAACAGGTTCTGCTGTAAATGTTAGAACTGGAACTGGAACAACCCCTCTGCATTGGGCTGCGGATCGGGGACATAAGGATGTAGTGGAACTTCTTATCTCAAAAGGTGCCAATGTAGATGCTGTTGACAAAAGGGGGAACACTCCACTGCACATGACTGCTATCAAAGGCAATAAAGATGTGGCAAAAGTGCTTATCTTGAAGGGTGCCAATGTAAATGCTGTTGGCGATAGAAATGTTACTCCTTTAGGTATGGCTGGATATGGAGGCAATAAAGATGTGGCAGACCTGCTCATGGCGCACACTATTAATCTGGATTGAAGTATTGATATTCAAAAGTTCAAAACCGTTGATATCTCTAACTAAGAGCAACCAACTCTAAATTACAGATATTTACGTTGGATCAGTAAAAAAATGGGCCCTTCAAAATTACAGATACTGTAAACGTATCTGTACCTTGAGAAACTCCCCAAAAGCTGTGATATCATATTGTCAATTCGAGTTTTAACCCGCTTCCACTTCTGTCAACTCAAAGTATATGTTAGAGCAATTAAAGCATATAATTTTGCAGATTAGGCAATGACCAATACATTCTTTTTTGAGTCTTTATTTTTATTCGGTTTCGTGTCTCAAGATAATCTTGCCAATAATTTCATTTCATTATAGATATGATCTGCTAATCCTAAAATGCTGGTATCCAATTTATTTAGGATTAATCATTTTAGCAATGTTCTTTAGATATTTTCGTCACACATGGATGTTTGAATTTTTACAAATGACAGCTTCTGTAAGTTATCCAAGCAATAAGGATTTATGAATTTTATCTTAAATGCGGTAATGAGTGTATTTTCCAGTGATCTGGCTATCGATCTTGGAACTGCAAATACCCTGGTGTATGTTAAAGACAAGGGAATTGTACTCAACGAGCCTTCAGTTGTTGCGGTCAGAAGCGGCAATTGGTCGAAAAATTCGATTTTAGCTGTAGGCTTTGAGGCGAAAGATATGCTAGGCAGAGCCCCTGGTCATATAAGAGTTGTGCGTCCTATGCGTAATGGGGTAATCGCCGATTTTGAAGTCACCGGAGCAATGTTGCGCCACTTTATTCGCAAGGCACACAATAGACGCAAGTTTGTAAGACCAAGAATTGTTATTGCTGTACCTACTGGTATTACCCAGGTTGAAAAGCGAGCCGTTGTAGAAGCTGCCGAATCAGCAGGTGCGCGTGAGGTATTTCTGATTCAGGAACCTATGGCCGCCGCTATCGGTGCGGGGCTGCCTGTTACAGAGCCCACATGCAGTATGGTAGTTGATATCGGTGGAGGGACAACCGAAGTTGCCATCATATCTCTGGCAGGAATTGTTTACAGTAAAACTATCCGGGTGGCTGGTGATCAGATGGATTCTGCGATCCTAAAGTATGTTAGGAGAAACTATAACCTGCTGATCGGTGAAAGAACAGCTGAGCTTATTAAAATTACAATCGGGAATGCATTCCCGGACATTCAGAATCTGGAGACAATAGAGGCTAAAGGCCGAGATCTTGCATCGGGTATCCCCAAAATTCTAGCTATAGATTCTGAAGAGATCCAAACAGCCATTTCCGAGCAAATCGATGCCATTGTGGAGACGGTTAAAGCGGTTTTGGAACAAATTCCGCCAGAGTTGTCCGCCGACATTATTGAAAGAGGGATCATGCTAACTGGCGGTGGCGCGCTGTTAAAAAATCTTGATAAACTTCTTAGAGAAGAAAGCGGACTTCCAATTATCGTAGTTGAGGAGCCATTAACATCAGTGGCAATTGGGGCTGGAAGAGCTGCCGAAAACATTGAACTACTCAAAAAGGTCATAGCCGAATAGCTTTTTTAAATGTGATTTATTGAGAGATTCCAAACTATCAAAATCCATAAAACGATTGCAGATATCAAATATCAGTAATTGACTTTGCGCTAAGGTTTTAATGATGAGGAGAAATGGACCAAAAGCTTAAAATTGGCATCATAGGAGAATTTCATCCTGATCGCCCTTCTCACAATGCAACAAACCAAGCCTTAAATCATGCAGCCGAAGCTCTATCTATAAACTTAGATATTGCATGGTTGCTAACTCAACCACTCGAAAATGATTCTAAAATAATGAATTTGGTAAATTTTGATGCACTTTGGTGTGCTCCGGGCGGCCTATACAAAAGTAAAATTGGTACGATAAGGGCTATTCAATTTGCTCGTGAAAAAGGTTGGCCGTTCATTGGAACGTGAGGGGGTTTTCAATATACTCTGTTAGAGTATTTTCGAAATGCACTTGGAATGCGGGATGCAGAGCACGGAGAGGCGTCCCCTAAGTCATCAAGGCTTATAATTAGCCCGCTTTCCTGCTCGCTTATCGGAGAAACACAAATAGTATACATTTTTCCAGATACATTAGCTTATAAAATTTATAAAAAAGAAAAATCAAAAGAGATATTCAATTGTAATTATGGTTTTAACGAGACCTATCAAAAAGAAATGAACGAGCAAGATTTAAAAATTGCAGGTGTCGATGATAATGGGAACGCAAGGATTGTTGAGCTATCTGATCATCGCTTCTTTATGGCTACGCTCTTTCTGCCGCAGTCTTCCTCAAGCGCTGAAAAACCTCATCCCTTAATCGTTGAATACTTAAATGCGGCTAAAGCATTTCAGGGTATAAAACAAGAAGTTGAAATTAAGATTTGACGCTGAATAAGGGAAATAGGATTACTGTAAAACTTTCAGATACCTCCAACTAATCGCAGATGAGCTTCAGTTACCGATATGTCTATAGTATCCGTAAAAAATTGGGGCTCTCAAAAGTACTGATACTGTAGACAATTCGGTATATATCAATTCTGAAAATTGTTTGGGATACAATCATGAAAAATCGCATGATTTTCTTATTCTTCTTCATTTTATTCTTCAGTTCATTGCCACAAACCAGTGTGCCGTGCACAACTTTTTGTCTTGATCGCGGCGACCAACCCGTAGTTGGGAAAAATTATGACGGGGGAGTTGAAGATGGCCTGGTAATCATAAATAAACGAGGTGTCATAAAAACGGCAATGTCGCTCAATGGCGATTTTGGACAGCCTGCCAAATGGACATCAAAGTATGGTAGTATAACCTTCAATCAGTATGGTCGCGAAATGCCCATGGGAGGAATGAATGAAACCGGTTTGGTTGTTGAAATGATGATGCTGAGAGAAACCCAATATCCAGTGCACGATTCCCGCCCTTCAATTTCAAGTTTGCAATGGATTCAGTATCAACTTGATAATTTTTACATGGTTGAGGAAGTTATTTCCAGCGATTCAAAAGTAAGGATTTATTCTGGAAATACTGGACTTCATTATATGGCCTGCGACAGAATAAGAAACTGTGCATCCATTGAGTTTATTGGTGGTAAATTGGTTTATCACATCAATGAAACTTTGCCTGTCAAAGTACTTACAAGCAGTAGATTATGCTTTTGATGTTTTAAAAAACGTTAAAGATCCCGAGCGCACCCAATGGAGTATTGTTTATGATATGCAAAATTTTTACGTCTACTTTCGTACCCTTACTAAACAAAAAATTCGGTATTCTGACCTGAATTCCTTTGATCTTTCATGTGCCACACCAGTTAAGGTGCTGGATATTAACGCCGATCTCTCAGGGAATGTTACAAATAATTTCATTGATTACACACAGAGAATAAATCGAAATCTGATTGGAAATGCTTACAAAAAAACCTCTTTTCTAATGTTTGTACCGGATGATGTAATAGACTCGCGTTCGCGATATCCGGAAAGCACAATTTGTAACTATTAATTTGGAAATGATATCCCCAATTTTGGCAAAATACAGGTTCTCTCAATGTGGTGCGCCACCAGCGCACTTTTTCATAAAGTGTGCGTAACTGCACAGAAGATGAAGGAGGGCCCTTGGAGTCGGTTTGCAGGCGCAGGCTTCAAACCACCTAAAGCTGCGCTGGTAAAGAGCCAGGGTAGTGAGTGTTTAGGAAATGGCAAGTTGAATCTCATCTTAGAATACAGAGCCCTCCTTTCTGTACTGCATTAGTCGCTGGGTTAAAACTCAAATTGAGCATCAGATTGTCAATATAATCAAACACAAAATAAGGAGATAAAAAAATGATACGAAAGAGTTTCTTCGCTCCGGTTGTCTTATCCTTTCTATTTTTTCTCCTTTGGACTTTACACGCAGCCTCGGCTGGTGTGCTTGAGGATGTCATGTCAAAAGGAGAGCTGGCTGTCTCTACTAGTCCCGTTTATGCTCCTCAGAGCTTTCTGAATGATAAAGGGAAATTCGTCGGATTCGATATTGATGTCGCAAAAGAAGTGGCCAAACGGTTAGGGGTAACCGTAAAATTTGTCACCCCTAGCTGGGATTGGATTGTGGCTGGTAAATGGCGGGCGCATTGGGATCTAAGCATAGGGAGTATGACAATTACGGAGGAAAGGGCCATAGTCCTAAATTTTTCAATTCCCTATTACCACACGCCTGCTCAGTTTGCGCTACATGAAACAAACAAAACAATCAGCACTTTGAGCGACTTTACCGGAAAAACAATCGGTGTCGGGATGAACACCACCTATGAGTCGTATCTTGATCCGAATAAAACCCTGTCCATCGGGGATGGTGAGAAAATCTTCTGGCAGGTCGAAGGGGCAAAGGTCAAAAAATACGTGATCGAATTGGAGATGCTCCAGGACTTGGCTTTTGGGGATGGGGTAAGGCTTGATGGCATTTTAACCTCCGGATATGTTATCGCAGATGCAATCAATAAGGGATTACCCCTTAAGCGTTTCGGAAATCCGGTTTTTTATGAACCCCTCGCTGCTGCTTGCGATAAAGATAGAACCGGGAGCAAAGAATTTATCAAGAGAATCAGTACAATCTTCGAGTCTATGCACGAGGATGGAACCCTGACCGATTTCTCCATGAAATGGTATGGTGTTGATATTAGCAAGAGGGTCAGATGAGGTTAATCATGGCGGTTATTCAGACACCACAAGATAGCCTACCGGGGTTGTGTATTTAAAAGGAAATGTGCAGTCCTTTATTACAATTTATAAAAGGCGAAATGGAATTGGCATAAATGGTCTTGGAAGATATAAATATAAAAAATTGACAAAATTAGCAACAGAGTATTTAGATAGCATTGAAGGCGATCTAATAGAGCATATTGAACAATTGAATGGTTTTTTTTCCAAAAGCGATTGCCCAATTCTACAATAACTAAAAACTCGCTCCAGAACCTAATATTAGAACTGTTGATTCTTTTATCATTTTAAAGTCAAATTATATCAAAAAATAAATTTATCATAGCTCAATTTTAATTATTTAATCGCTACAAAAAAATCAAATGTATTTCGTCCATATAAAAACCCCCTGTGACACAAAGCCACAGGGGGTGCATATATACTGATTGAAGACAGACTCGTACACTAGAGTCTGTCTTCAATCGTTTTACTTGTCATAACGTCAGAACTTACTTTACGTCAGAACTTACTTTCGTAATCGACTAAAACAAGTGATTTTTTCAAATCATCGAGAAAACGTTCTCTCTAACACAATGAACAAAATTAGTTTTTCCAGCCTTTCTATCGATAGATACAAGATTTTTACTAAATCTCTCAAGTGTTGTATATATTATAGCAAATTTAACCCAAAATGCAAACGTAGTTTTTTTGCAATTATAATTTTTTTTTAATCATGATATACTTGTTTACTATGAAAATAATTAACCCAAAAATGGTTTATTGCCTCTGTTTGGGCAATACAATATAGCGCGCTGATGAGCGATTTTAAAGGAAAGGTCAATAAGAAATGAATTTTACTGTCCACGATCCAAACAGTGGAAATCTTGCCCCTCATAGATGCAATATAATAAACCCTGAATCTGGCGAAATTTTATCATTTCTGAATTGGCAAGATGTAGGCCAATACTGCAAAAGAAACAAGCTAATACAGCACAGGATACAAATTGGTCATCGATTCACCAATAATCTATCTCATTTAAATTTACAACGGATTGAAATAGTCAAAGATGATTTATTAACTTACGAGGATTTAAAGAACTATGCCGCAGCTAAACTATGGGGTAACACGTCAGGATTTCATGAGAGGCCATACAAAAAATTTTATAACACTTTGAAAAAAAGACCAGACAGAGATAAGTTTTTAAAATTCATCCTCTATACTTACGGCAAAAGAGATTTTATCTTTATACTAAAAGAAAGATTAGACAGGCATGGCATAGACCCTGATATTAAAGGACTCTGGCGAGAAATAAAGTCTGGCATTGAGAAAATTTGTGGTTTTAAATTAACATATCCTAAATTCAGAGAAGTTTTAAGTAATCCAAGTAGCAGTAAAGTTAAAAGCCTCAACCAAAAACTGGCAATATATGGGTATCTGAAAAGATGGTATGCACGGAATTTCCCTTTTGATCCAAATATGCCAGTACCAAAACATGTATCCGAATGCGTTGAGATGATCCAAGATTATATGAAGAAAATGCCAAAAAAGCTTAAACTAAAAAAAGTCAGAATGAGATTAAAAGACGGTGATAGTGGGATAGCCTGTTTCGCCATGTTAAGCATGACCTATGATAAAGCCTTAGAGTTTTTTAATGAAAAAGTTTTCTCTGAGCCCAAAGAGATTCCTAAAGTTACTGCAAATGAAATGAAAAAGGCACTTAATTTAAAGGGCGTTAAATACGACTATCTAAAAAATGTGGATTCATGGCCAGAACATAAAGGCTACGCTGTATTGAATTTGATATACGGTAACCAATCTCCCTATCATTGGGTTATCTATTTGCCTAAAGAGAATGTTATCCTTGATCCTGACCCAAAGAAACCCGGTAAAAGAACTGATTTTGAAAAATATAGATTGAGAAAACGACCCTATTTTTCTTTGAAACCGTAAGGGCAGAGAACAACGGTTACTTGTTAGAGAAAGGGTAATCAGGAATACAGTCCCGGTATAATCAATAATCAGGAACACAAAAATCCGCCGCAGAAACTGCCACGGAATCACTTCCGCCGCGCATTCCATAGTTTCATACTGCTCTGAAGATTCGAGGCGCACTGTTATCTCATTTGCCTCTGTCGCCCTCAAATACTCTAACCTCAAAGCTCACACATTTGGCGCAGGTTCAACGATCCAATTTATACTAATACAGTGAATAAGGGTTATTGAATGTTTTTTGTAGAGTATTAGAGTGATACAGTGGGTATTTTCCCCCTCATTGCCTCAGGAGCTCACAGTTCCCTCATGCCCCCTCTGATTTTATAAGACTGAGTGGCATTAAAGATTTCTGGATAAGAAACTGTAAGATTAGGGAGCTATTGGGAGTAGTGGATTACTGAGGGTGATGGTGTAAATGTGAAAATGGAGTTGCCCGCGGAGCGAAGGCGGAGCGGTATTATTCTGGCAATGGCGAGTGCAAGGGTCTCATTGTGACTGTGAGATTTACGATAAATTTCCAATTCAAAAACACATCGAAAAATCGCTTTTTGTCGGCTTTCCGAAGGCCCACGGCGGTTCTACCCCAGTCTCGCGCAAAAACTGTTGCCCTACTCAAATATTCCGGTGGGGATCCTCCGAAAAAGTTGCCCCAGAATCGTGTCAAACTGAGAAATCATTGTTTTTTGGGGTGTCTGCTGATAAAGATATCAGTATTTCTACGATTTTGCAGATACATTAATAATATCTAAGGTCTTGGGAGGTGTGGCTTTCTGCATCTTATCTCAAGGGATATGGACTTTTGCGTGTTTGCAGATATTTGCAAAGCCTTGTAAAACAATATTATTCATAATTTCAGGAGTTTTATTGTGGTGGGGAAAACTCATCTTTCTAAGAAATACATCCCCATGAATGACGGAGCAACAATTGCTCTTTGGGACACCAAAAATGAGGCGATGCCGTTGGTATTTGTTCACGGGTTTCCCGAAAATCATCATTGTTGGGACCATTTACTATCAAGTTTGCCAACTACCGTTACAAAAAGCTTTCGGTTGATCACTTATGATTTGAGAGGTTTTGGAGAGAGTTCAAAGACAGGAGAAGCTTCTATTACGAGGCTATATGAAGACCATCAAACGATTATTGAAACCCTTCAACTTCCATCATACCATTTTATCGGGCATGATTGGGGCGGTGCATTGGCTCTGCAAACCTCAAGATTTAACCCTCAATCACTTATATCTGCCACTGTTATGAATACGAACTTTTGGAAGACCGATTTGTCAGGTATGTGGCACTTAATTTTTCTTAACATTCCACTGCTGCCAAAAATAGCTTTTAAATGGTTCCCTAAACAGTTCTTCAAATTTGCAATGATACAATCGTTTAATGATTCGAGCAGATTAGAACCTAAAGTTCTAAAAAGTTATTTTGAAATGTTTTGCGACACTGAAACAACCCGGTATTGGATCAGGCTATATAAAAATATGGCAAAGTCTTTAGCCCTACAACAATTCCCACATTTGTCCTTTATTTTGCCTGAAAATAAAACGCAATTTCCTCAGAGACCAACCAACTCTTATCATGTTAGTATCATGCTCGTTTGGGGAGAAAATGATCGTTTTGCTCCACTATGGATTGGAAAGGATATGCACTTAAACTTAACAAAAAGAGGCGCTAATGTTACTTTTCATACAATTTCAGAAGCTGGACATTTTGTCCAAGAAGATCAACCGGAAAAAATCGTTCCTCTTTTAATAGAGCATTGGAATAAGACCGAAAAATATAGAGATGATATCAC
>Ga0209536_100015353_pt1 | contig 10940 bp, 9 predicted proteins | sample DeeMarSeWOR28_12_FD_187461 | JGI IMG/M metagenome (GOLD analysis project Ga0209536, IMG submission 187461) | Marine sediment microbial communities from White Oak River estuary, North Carolina - WOR-2-8_12 (SPAdes) (version 2) | ecosystem: Environmental > Aquatic > Marine > Intertidal zone >... | reverse complement strand
GCAGAAAGCACATCAATATCGCCGTCACTATCCACATCCACTGCAGATACCGATTGGGCGTAAATCGCATCTAATGTGATTGTATGTGGTGTAAAATTCTCACTGCCGTCATTCTCATACCAGGCGATTTCACTATTAATTGAAGGAGTGTTGCCCCAGGAAGCGGAAAGCACATCAATATCCCCGTCGCCGTCTACATCTATTGCATAGACTGATCTGGCGTTATACGCATTTGTGGTTATTGTATGGGGAGTAAAATTCTCATTGCCGTCATTCTCATACCAGGCGATTTTAGCATCCCCAATATGAGAAGCAGCGGCAAGGACATCCATATCACCGTCACCATCTACATCTTCCGCATAGACCGAACGAATCCCTTCCAAATCGGTTGTGATAGTATGAGTTGTAAAATTCTCATTCCCGTCATTCTCACACCAGGCGATTTGATTATAAGAACCTAAAAGCACATCTATATCCACATCACCGTCTATATCTGCAGCATAGACATTACTGTGTCCACCTCCAGTACAAGTGATTGTATTTACTGTAAAATTCTCATTCCCGTCGTTTTCATACCAGAAGAAGAAATTATCCTCATAACAGGCAGCAGCAAGCAAATCCATATCCTCATCTCCATCTACATCTATTGCATAGACTGATGAAATCCAATCCAAATCGTAATTTATCTTATGAGCGTTATAAATCCCGATTCCGTCGTTCTCATAGGACCATCCCGTTTCTTCACGGGAGAAGAACGCGTACAGACGGACCCCGTGAACCTGGATCGTCTCCGGACGAGCACGAGTCGGGTGATGGCCATACATTCCCCACACGAATTCTTGAACCTGAGTGTCGAGGAAGTTCAGGTGAGCTTGTTGGTTTCCGTAATAGAAGCGCGGACATTTGTCAATATACCCGTCATCCCCTTGGTCGACGCCAACCAACCGGAAGTGACGGTTTTCCCACCAGTAGCTGATCTCGTCCTGAGTGGTCCCTCCGATTCCGTTGGGACCATAGTCCCGTCTCGCCTTGCCGTAACCCTCTCTCTAAGTGGCTTACCCGAGGGCATTCATCACCTGCGGGGTCAAGTTGACAAACCCAGCTGCCTGACATTCATCTCCATGGAACCCGAGACATTCATGGCCATTATCGGCGATATCAACCAAGGCGATATCAATCAAGCCGAGGAGAACCCTGAAGGACCATGAGCGAAGACGCAAGCGTAAATGGCAGGGAGCCCGGTACGCATCCCCTCCCGCCAGCTACAATGTTAGCTGCCGTCTTCATTGTGATACTGGCGCTGATCGCTCTATGGGGACCGTGGTCTCGGGATCCTAAAGGGGAAACCTTGTTCCTGGTCGTAGATCCTCATGTGAATTCTCGTGGTGAGACAGCGTATGATCCTTTGGTGCGATGGCTGAACGCGGCCAGTGAGCGCCCTCTCCAGCTAATTCTCTGTGAATCACTTGCGGATCTCGCTCCGGAATCATGGCAGGAGATCGACCTGATCCTCTGTCCTGATGGTGTGGCGCTTGGTCTCCCGGATGATCTCTTCGATTCTCTGGTCGTTGGTCGGCGCGGAGCTCCCAACAATTTACGTCCACGCAGTGTCCTCGTATACCGTCAGGAGGCAGGTTTGCGACCAGAACCGTGGTTTACAGTGCCCGAACGGACTATTCTGGGTGATTCGCTCTCCCTTGCAGGCTATGGTGTCACCTGCCAGAATGGAGTCAAACGACCGAGCGCGGGAGAGTTCGCGTTTTGGAAGCAGCATGTGACCTTTGGACCGGACCCGTACGATCACACACCAGCCCTACATGCCTTGCGTTTGGGCTGTTTTGACTATGCAGTCGTGCAGGAATTGGCAGTAGACCAATTTGTCGCGAAGGGATTATTGGATCCGCACATATGGCAGATCGAAGGATTGACTGATCCATTACCGGGTGCAGTGGTCATGGTGGCTCGGCACAATTCAGCCGCTGTCCGCATGCGGTTCAGGGAAATGCTCATGGGTCTTGGCCGCCATCCTGGCGACGCTCAACCTGGGGAGATGGCCGTGCTGGAGGGGTTGGCTCATTTGGGCCTAGATGGCTTCAACCTTTTACTGGAAAACGATTTCGACAAGGTGCGCAAGCATTTTGATCACTGCTGGCCCCGCGAGAGTAATTAAGGCATATTGTTTGCGTAGTATGAATCAAGAACGTTTGCAGACCTACAGTCCCCGAATCCCACCATGGGGGAGCGAGGAACCGTGTCCGAACCGAGGCGTTTACGCCAGTTGCTGTTCTTTGCCTGGATTTTGGTTATTTTTGCCCTCTCGAGTGTGCCCCATACCACCTTGTCCCGTTGGAATCTGGGGATCCCAGCTGCCTGGGGACATTTCTTGGAATATGGGTTGCTCGGCGTGTTTTGGTACAGGTGGCGCAGTTCGGCTGGATCGATAGGTTGGACAGAATGGCTCCCAGGAGTGGTCTGGGCGGCGCTGATTGCAGGATTGGATGAGCTTTATCAATCGTTAGTACCAGGACGCGTCTCAGAATGGCGTGATGGATTGGTGGATATGGTCGGCTTTTTGATCGGCGCCATGGCGACAGCCGTGGCGTCTCGAAAATTGCGCGAACTACGAAAAAATCCCGTGGAGTATGAGGGGGAATCATGAATATCAAATACCACCGCCTCAAGGGAACACGGGACATAATGCTCCAAGAGGCCGAACGCTGGCAGTGGTGTGAGGAACGATGGCAAGAGGTGCTGGGAAGGTACGGTTTCAGTGAAATCCGCACCCCGATCATCGAGCCTACCGAACTCTTCATCCGTTCGGTGGGAGCTGGCACAGACATTGTTGATAAGGAAATGTATACTTTCCGGACCAAAGGTGAAGAAAGTCTGACTCTCCGTCCAGAGGCCACCGCATCGGTGGTACGGGCTTATTTGGAGAACGGTCTGACGCGGCAACCTGGCACGCTCAAATTCTTCTACATTGGCCCCATGTTCCGTCACGATCGGCCCCAGGCTGGTCGCTATCGACAATTTCACCAGGTTGGGGTGGAGGCTATTGGGTCTGACAGCCCGGTCCTCGACGCCGAAATAATCCGAACGGCCATGGCCCTTTTCGAAGCGGTGGATGCCGAAGGATTGTCCGTTCGATTGAACAATATCGGCACCGTGGAAGATCGTCCTGCATATGTGGAACAGCTGGGTGCTTGGGCCCGCAGTCAACGTGATGAGTTTTGTGCAACCTGCCGCAAGAGGATGGATACCAATCCGCTCCGCCTCTTCGATTGCAAGGTTGAAAGTTGTCAAGCTTTGCTGGCTGACTACCCTCCCATCATTGGTTTCTTGTCGAAGGAGAATCAAGAGCACCACCAAGTTGTCTGTGAGACACTCGAAGAGTTGGGTGTTCCTTACGTTGAAGACCATACCCTTGTACGTGGTTTGGATTATTACACTCGTACAACATTCGAGATTACCGCGAAGACGGGACGCAAGCAGAGTTCTCTCTGTGGGGGAGGACGTTATGACGGCCTCGTGGAGCAGTGCGGTGGTTCACCCACACCCGCGATCGGTTTTTCACTGGGCATCGAGCGGACGATCAAGCATCTCTATGAGGATGAAATTGATCCTCAGCGAAGTCGGCAGGCGTCACTGGAGGTTTATGTGGCTTGTCTGGGCCGAGAAGCCGAGAAGTATGGCATCCGGCACGCCGATCTCATACGTGGCCTGTGCAGGGTAGAGGTGGATACCAGTGGTCGCTCCATGAGGGCCCAGGTGAAATCCGCGGATCTACGGGGGGCCCAAGTGTTACTCATTGTGGGTGAGGACGAAATCGCCCAAGGTATATTCCAACTCAAGAATCTGGATACAGGCATCCAAAGCCCAGTACATAAAAGTGAAATATTGGCGGCCGTGAGGGAGGTACTTGGTCTGTGACACCACGGAGAGCAGACGTCAGCATGCGTACTCATCATTGCGACCAGATCACAGAGAGCCTGGTTGCTCAGTCGGTTCGTTTGGTTGGCTGGGCCGCGCGAATCCGTGATCTGGGTGGAGTCGTGTTCATCGATTTGAGGGATCGATGGGGTCTTGTCCAAGTTGTCTGTGAAACAGGGGAACCACAAACCAAAGCCAAAGAAGTCAAACTCGAATCAGTGATCGCGGTAAGCGGTATGGTTCGCGAGCGGCCCCAAGGGATGGTCAATCCCGAACTGCCCACTGGTGCCGTGGAAGTTGTTGCCGGCACCTTGGAAATCCTGAATGTTTGCCGTCCATTACCGTTTCAGCTCGATCAAGCCGAGAATGCAAGTGAAGAGTTACGGTTGAAGTACCGTTATATTCACCTGCGTCATCAAACCATGGCGCACAACCTCTTGGTTCGACATCGTGCGGCGCAAGCAGCACGCCATTTTCTGGCGGATCACGATTTCTTAGAAGTAGAAACTCCGTTGCTGATCAAGACGACTCCGGAGGGTGCACGTGATTATGTCGTGCCGAGTCGAATTCACCACGGACACTTTTACGCGCTTCCCCAATCTCCACAGCTGTACAAGCAAATCCTCATGGTGGCCGGTTTAGATCGTTATTTCCAGCTTGCCCGCTGTCTGCGCGACGAGGACTTGCGTAAAGATCGCCAACCCGAACATACTCAGATCGATTTGGAAATGAGTTTTGCCACCGAGACCGATGTGTTCACTCTGGTAGAGGATATGATGGCTACCATTTTCGTGAAGAGTGCTGGGATAGAGATAGAAACTCCCTTTCCCCGCATTGCTTATAACGAGGCCATGGAACTTTACGGCACGGACAAACCGGATCTCCGTTTCGGCTGTCCGATTTATGATCTCGACGATGTTGTGCTAGGTTGTGGTTTTGGCGTCTTCGAAAGGGTACGCGAAGCAGGGGGGACGGTGCGGTGTTTGCGAGCTCCAGGTTTGGCATCGTGGAGTCGCAAACAAGTGGATGAACTCGAGTCGTTTGTACAGAAACGGGGCGCGAAAGGTCTGGCGAGAACTAAAGTCGGGCCAGATGGGTGTGAGAGTGGCATTGCCAAATTTTTAAACGAGGACTTCCAAAAAGCCCTCGTCGGTCGCCTAGGCTGCCAAACGGGGGATTTGCTTCTTTTCGCCGCAGGTGAGATGAACGTGATTCTCCCGGCTTTGGGCGCCCTGCGGCTCGAGTTGGCGGGCCGGGCAGGTTGGATTCCGCCTCACGGTTGGGCTTTCGCTTGGGTTCACACTTTCCCACTGTTCGAGAAGGATAATGAGACTGGGGGTTGGACAGCATCCCATCATATGTTCACAATGCCGCGTCAGCAAGATCTGTCCTTGCTAGAGGATGATCCGGGGGCGGTACGAGCACAGCTCTACGATTTGGTATGCAACGGCGTGGAACTGGGTTCGGGAAGTGTCCGAATCCATCAACGCGAGATCCAAGAGCGAGTGTTTGAGGTTTGCGGATTGTCACCTGAAGAATATCAGACCAAGTTTGGTTTTTTCTTGGAAGCACTGGGCTATGGTGCACCACCACACGGTGGAATCGCGTTAGGATTGGATCGTATCATCATGTTATTGACAGGCAGCCAATCTTTGCGGGAAGTGATTGCCTTTCCCAAGACCTTGCTGGCCTACTCACCTTTGGATAGTGCACCAGGTAGCATCTCGGATTCTCAATTGGCGGAGTTGGGGTTAAATATTGTCCAAACGGATGATAAAACATGAGTCAAAAGAAACGAGCTACGGCTAACCAACGCACCAACGAAATAAAATTAGCTCTAACCGGAGTTGATCAACTCGCATTGCTGGGCAGTGCCGATACCAACTTGCGTTTCCTCCAGGAAAAATTCGATGGAAACATCACAGTGCGTGGTGACACAATGATTCTACAAGGCTCCGCAGCTCAGGTCAAAGCGATGCGTGAGGTAGTGGATACACTGATTGAATGGATTCAGTCGGGTCAGACCATTGACCACGTGAACCTCTCCTACTTATGGGATCAGATCGGTGAAGGAACTGCACCCCCGGGTGACGAAACCGTTGCCAATGGGGAAACCTTGTTTTTCTCGAGCAGTTCGCGCACAGCTGTCAAGGTTCGCTCAACAGGGCAAATGCATTACGTGGATGCTATTCGCAACAATGACATCGTATTTGCCATTGGCCCCGCTGGAACAGGTAAAACCTATCTCGCAGTTGTGATGGCGATGGACTATTTGAAACGTCGATTGGTTGATCGCATCATTCTGGTGCGACCGGCGATTGAAGCAGGTGAACAGCTCGGATTTTTACCTGGCGATCTTCAAGAAAAGATCAATCCATATCTGCGGCCTTTATACGACGCTTTATCAGACATCATCGGTACGAGTAAGATTACTAAATACATGTCCACCGGTATTATCGAAGCATCTCCCTTGGCCTATATGCGCGGTCGTACTTTAAACAATGCTTTCGTCATCCTCGACGAAGCTCAGAACACTACCGTGGGCCAGATGAAAATGTTTCTGACTCGCCTCGGTTATCAAGCCAAGGCTGTGGTCACGGGAGATATCACCCAAATCGATCTGAATGAAAACCAACCATCGGGTCTGGTTCACGTGATGAATATTCTCACGGGAACTGATGGAATTGCCTTTTGTCACCTCGACACCCGCGATGTCCTGCGCCATCCCCTCGTCAGACGCATAGTGGATGCGTTCGAGGAAGCTGAGCAGGGTAATGGGAGGGGCTGACCGATGCGCCTTGGACCCCTGAGTTGGACTCAGCTGTTCAGAAAAGTCTCAGCCAAAGATGGCCGAGGTCAGGTGCGTACTGGTGGTAAAACTACCGTCATCGTCGAGGCGCGTGAAAAACTGGCCTGGCGTTGGGCACTTGCCATGTCAGTTTTTATCGGATTACTCCATTTTGTCCTCTTCACACCTCTGGTCCGCATCGACACCGACTTCCCAAATGAAGGTGAAATTGCGAATCGGGAGATCCGCGCCCCTTTCTCGTTTCGGGCGCCCTATCTGGACCGGGATGTGGAGATGCGGCAGTTGCAGAAAGTTCTGATTGAACCACCTGCCTTGAGAAATTTAGGGGACCAACCAGTTCGGGATGCGCGGTCACGACTCGAAGTGTGGAACGAAAAACTGCGGTATCAACTCACTCATACCGATGTCCCCATTGCAGAACGCATCAGCGATTTGAGTCTTTATTTTCCGTCCATTGATGAGGAACACATTAGGAGAGCCTTGACGACGACAGACCTCGAACGTGTACAGACGATCTTGACGACAGTATTGGAGGAGATATTTGATGGCGGTGTCGCCGACCTATTGCCGCCGGGGAATTATTCCAGAGTATGGATTGTCTCCGATGATATGGAACTCCAACGTGACGTTGATCAGGTCACACGTCAAGCAAAGTTGGACAGCCGCTTGATGGAATTGTTATTGGAACATGGTCTGATACCGGCTGATGCCATTTGGGCTGCTTCAGTGCTTCGGCATATCATCACACCAAATCTGATTTATAACTCCGCTGAGACTAAAGAACGACAAGAGCTAGCACGGAATAGTGTGACGACGGAACGCGAGTTCATCAAGGACGAGCGCATTGTCGATCAAGGAGTGCGTGTAACAGAACAAGATGCTCGCTATTTAACTCGTTTACACGAACTGCTCGTTGCGAGGGGGAGTACTGCCCAAGATGGTGGTCATCTCACCAGAGTATTGACTCGTGTTCTGCTGATCGGCGTGGCGCTGGGTCTGTATGGCTGGTTGGGTTGGATCCATTTCCCTGTGGTGTTTCATCGCTTGCGCCTTTTGGTTGCCCTGGCTTCGATACTGGCGGTTTTTTTAGGGGGTGCCGCGTTTGCCTTGAATCAAACGAATCTGGGAACTTATGGGGTCCCCATTGCTTTGTTGGCTTTACTGACGACAGTCCTCTTCCACGATAGAGTCGGTTATGCCACGACTATTCTCGCAGTAAGCATGCTGGCAATACTCCCGGAGTCGAACACAGCTGCCGTCTTTTTTTGGTTAGTGTTGGGACTGGTTACAGTCCTCTCGGTGCGGAGAATCCAGAAACGGAGTCAATTCTATCAAACCATCGCGCTTTTGACTCTGCTCTCTCTGTTCCTGATTACAATATTGACTGTTGCCGGAGCCAGTGGGCTCAGTGGCATGGGTCGTCAATACCTGGTGGGATTGTTTACGCCCATCATTTCGGTTGCGTTTGCCCTATTTCTGTTGCCGGTCATCGAACCTGCCGTGGGTGTTTCCAGTGATTTGACCCTGCTCGAGCTGTCGGATTTAAACCACCCCCTCCTCCAACGCATGGCACTCGAAGCACAGGGAACATACCACCACAGTCAGGTTGTCAGCCAACTCGCCGAACACGCAGCGCGTGCTATTGGAGCCAATGCCCTGCTCACGAGGGTTGGAGCGCTCTTCCATGACATTGGCAAGATGCAGAAGTCTGTGTATTTCGTGGAAAACCAGAGTGGAGGAGTGAATAAACACGACGACCTCAGCCCGAGTATGAGCGCTTTGGTGGTAGCCGATCACGTCAAGAATGGAATTGAATTGGCGAAAAAATGGCGTTTACCACAAGCGGTTATTGATTTCATACCCCAACATCATGGCACTAGCGTGATGGAGTTTTTCTATCATAAAGCTCTCGAGAGTGGTGAATCAGTTAAAGTCGATGATTACCGCTATCCGGGTCCTAAACCCCAGAACCGCGAGACCGCCATATTGATGTTGGCCGATGCGGTCGAAGCTGCCACACGATCACTAGCGAAACCGACACCGGCTCGGATCAAGGAAGTCACCAAACAAATTATCGACAAGCGGTTACTAAGTGGTGAACTCGATGAATCCAACCTTACCATTAGTGATCTGGCTAAAATTCGTGCTGCGTTCATACCATTACTCACCGGTATTCACCATGCGCGTATTGCCTATCCAGGTCAGCGAGTCAAGGAGAACGAGAGAAACGGCGAGAGGATTGCTGAGGGATGAAGCTCGAGCTGGTTGATCGCAGGCGAGGAAAAGCCTGGCAGCCGACCAGCGAAATGATCAAAAGAATGGAATGGGTTTGTTATCCGACCGGTAGGCCGGAATGGTGGATTGACCTCGTTTTGGCTGACAACAGCACTGTTTCCGACCTCAATTGGCGTTACCGGCACCAGCAAGGTGTGACCGATGTCTTGTCCTTTTCTTATCTGGAGCAAAGCGGGGATAGCGCGCCACAGCTCACCGCAGGTCACGGATATGCTCATTGTGATCTTTGGCTCGATCCGCTCACTTCGAAAACGAAAACAGCTGTTGGTGAGGTCGTGTTAGCGACTGGATACGTTGCGGATTGCTGTCGGGAGCATGGTTGGTCTTTCGAGAACGAGTTGATCTTTTTGACCGTGCACGGTGTCCTACACATCCTCGGTTGGGAACACGAAGATGCCTCTGAGACAAGGGCTATGCGAATCAAGGAGGCTGAACTGTTGGAGCGCGCAGGAATCGAACACCCGCTCCTCTGAAGGGGGATGAAGAATCGATGGAGGGTGACATAGGTGGCTCACCCGGCTCAGGCACTTTGATAATTGCGGTGGTGACCTACATAGGTGCAATGTTGATGGCGGGTTTGCTCACGTCTGTGTTTCGAGTCAGCGGACTGTATCGCAATGATCTTTTGGAGGCAGACCGGTTGGGACGCATACTGCATCACTATCTTCAATCCGCTCGCCAGTTCATGATCAGCGTGAGCACGCTGTACTTGATTTTGACGGTTTTGAGCAGCTTCACTTGGGGACGTTTGCTCGCCAGCTGGTGGGAGGAACCGATCTCATTGAGATTCTACGCTGTGCTGGCCTTGTTCGTCACGGTGGCTTGGTATGGTGGCGGTCTCCTTGTAAAGAAGCTAACATCTGAGGCGGCACTGGGTTATGCCCGTACTCTTGGCATGTTACTCTACCCACTACTATGGATATTGCGACCTTGGGCCATAGCATTGCTTTGGATTATGGACAAGATTGACGACACCATGTGGACTGGCGAAGTCCTCACCCATCTCTCTTCGGGAGAAATTCGGAGTCTTTTGAGTGAGGAGAATGGCAACGTAACTCTCGAAGAGGAAGAACGGGAGATGATCCATAGCATCTTCAGTTTTCACGACACAACGGTACGGGAAATCATGATTCCCAGGATTGACGTGGTATCACTCGAAAGTTCGGACCCGATCTCGGCCGTGATCGAAACCGTCAATGAGTCTCTCCATTCGCGAATACCCGTTCACGAAGGGAGTGTCGATAAAGTCACGGGGATTCTTTATGCCAAAGATCTGCTGTCACTCGTCAAAGAAGGTCGCCTCGAGAGTGAAGGCAAGGTCGTGGGTAATCTTGCTCGTCCCGCATATTTCATCCCTGAAAGTAAAAAAATCGACGAAGTTTTAGACGAGTTTCGGACGAAGCGAATTCACATGGCCATTGTCATCGATGAATACGGTGGTACAGCCGGTCTGGTCACACTCGAGGATGTCCTCGAGGAGATCGTCGGTGAAATCGAAGACGAATTCGACGAGGAAGAACAGCTCTACGAATGGGTCAGCGATCGCTCCCTTCGTGTCGATCTCCCACGGGGTGCCGAGGCTCGCCGCCACCAACGTGAGCGAGCCGCCCACCAGACGGCCCTGCGCCGCGCCGCTCCCCCGCCCCACCCCGCTCAGCACCACGGGTAGCGCCGCCTCGGCGGTGAGCTGGGCCACGAGCGCGGCAAAAGCAGCGGGATCCACGTCGGCGCCCCGGTCCAGCATCGGACCGTGCAGCCCCATCAGGCCGGCGCAGCGCCGCTGCCACAGCAGCAGCGCCGTGACGTCGCTGTAGCCGACCAGCGGCTTCGCCGCGGCCCGCACGGCGCCCGCGTCCAGCAGCGGGAGGATCCGGTCGCAGCCGTAGCCGCCCCGGGCGCACAGGAT
>Ga0209536_100015351_pt1 | contig 10941 bp, 2 predicted proteins | sample DeeMarSeWOR28_12_FD_187461 | JGI IMG/M metagenome (GOLD analysis project Ga0209536, IMG submission 187461) | Marine sediment microbial communities from White Oak River estuary, North Carolina - WOR-2-8_12 (SPAdes) (version 2) | ecosystem: Environmental > Aquatic > Marine > Intertidal zone >... | reverse complement strand
GAGAACGTATCTTTATGGATTAGGTATCCTGGTCGTTCTGCTTTTACCTATATTGGTACGTACTTGACTCGTTCTAATGGTGATCTTGATGTGTATGACTTTGACTTTAATGAGACAGGGATTTTCGCGCTTAAGTGGGCATATCCTCCAGATTCCCCGTATTATCCTGGTGAAAGCAACGTTGTGAACGTAGAGGTTGTACTGAGGCTTGAAAGAGCAACATTTTGCTACATCGGTGCTATACCGAACCCAGTAGGCGTCAACCAAGACGTGCTGTTTCACGTTGGACTTACACAGCAGCTTCAAGTTGTGGGCATGGGCTGGGAAGACCTAAGCATAACAATCGAAAGACCCGACGGCAAAACTGACACTATCAGCGGTATCACAACTGATTCAACAGGCGGAACTGGCAGAATGTATGTACCTGACATCCCAGGTAACTACAGCGTTCAAGGACACTTTCCTGAACAGCAGACAACTACAGAGAAAAGGACTCCTGGCTCACCCGTAGGTACATGGATGCTGGCGAGTGACAGCGAGATACTGACGCTCTTTGTACAGGATGAGCCATTAGAGTTTTATCCAGGTCATCCTTTGCCAACAGAATACTGGACACGACCCATAGATCCGCAGCTTAGAGAATGGTATGCGTCTGCGGGAAGCTGGCTAGTTAGCACGCCGGATAACAAGTTTGTTCCCATGAACGAAGAAGCACCAGATACTGCACACATATTGTGGACAAAGCCGCTTGTAACAGGAGGTCTCGTCGGAGGCGATATTGCTCTTGAATCCTCAATAAACGAAGGTCCAGTCGGATTTGAAACAGGAGACGCTTACGAAGGCAAATGGACGAGTCGATTCATCATCGCTGGAAAGCTCATCTATACTCACAACACTCAAACTGACCCGCTGGTGTATACTTGTGTGGATGTACGTACAGGCGAGGAACTGTGGCAGACCACTTTTCTCGACAACCGCTCAATATCTATGTGTCAACTATTCTACTGGGAAACATACAACTACATGGGCACTTACGCATACATCTGGGTAACCGTTGGTAGTACGTGGTACGCGTTCGACCCGTTTGATACATCGATGCGTCTTATAATAAATAATGTTCCTTCAGGCAGCACCATTGTTGGTGAGAGAGGCGAAATCTACCGTTATTCAATCAGTACAGGTCAAGCAAGGATGACTATGTGGAACTTGAGCGCGCTTATCTCGATGACTGGCAGTTTCAGGGACACGAATCTTGGCACATATGATGCAGGCGGAAATAACCCCAGTACTAGCTCGCAGCGTCGTGCATGGTGCTTGAACGTGAGTATACCATCGGGATTGTCTGGAAGCACGCTTGGAGTCTATCTTAATGACAGGGTTGTCGGTGGAAGCATAAGTTACGACGAGGTCAGAATGTGGGGTTTCAGTTTGGTACCTGGGAGCGAAGGAAACTTGCTGTTCGACAAAACTTGGTCTGCGCCTGCTTACTGGGATGAAGGCGACCTTACCATAAGCGGTTTTGGCGGTGGTTGGGTGGCGGCGAGTAATGATCCTTACGTTGCTGTAATGTGGATAAAGGAGACTAGAGAGAACTATGGCTTCAGCCTTGAAAACGGAGAATATCTTTGGGGTCCAACTGACCCTCAGTATTATTGGGATGCCGTTGAAGACTCGGCTTCTGATGTTAGGTGTATTGCTTATGGTAATCTTTACAGTGCAAGTGTGGGAGGAGTCTGTTACTGCTACGACGCTTTGACAGGTGAACTGCTGTGGAAGTATGAAGCTTTGGATCCCTACCATGATTACTTGTTCGCTAATCATTGGTGGCTTAAGCCGGTTTTCATCACTGATGGAAAAATCTATCTAGGCCATACAGAGCACTCTGCCAACATGCCTATGCCACGTGGTGCGCCATTCATTTGTCTCAATGCTACGACTGGGGAGGAGATTTGGCGTATTAACGGTGCTTTCCGTCAAACCCGATGGGGTGGACGGGCAATCATCGGTGACAGCGTGATAGTGACTATGGATACGTATGACCAGCGAGTGTATGCTATTGGGAAAGGGCCAAGTGCCATTACTGTTTCTGCTTCACCGAAGCTTTCAGTGCACGGCGATAAGGTTCTTGTGGAGGGTATGGTGACTGATGTTTCTCCAGGTACGAATGACGTTAAGTTGACGACGCGGTTTCCGAATGGTGTTCCCGCTGTTTCTGACGCGGACATGAGTGAATGGATGTTGCACGTGTACAAGCAGTTTGAGAAGCCAGCGGATGCTACTGGCGTTGAAGTGGTTGTGAGCGTGCTTGATCCGAACATGAACAGCTACGAAGTTGCTAGAGCTACGAGTGACTCAAGCGGTTACTTTGGTTGTACTTTTGAACCTGAAGTTCCAGGAGTCTACAAGATCATCACTACGTTTGAAGGTTCTGGATCTTACTATGGCTCGTTTGCTGAGACCTTTGTGAATGTGGAGGAGGCGCCTGCGGCTACTCCTGCGCCGACGCCTGAGCCTGAGTCTGTTGCTGACTTGTATTTCGTGCCGATGTCGATTGGCACGATAGTGGCAATCATAGTAGTTGGGCTACTGCTGTTCCTGATGCTTAGAAGACGGTAAGCAATCAGCAAAAAATCGCAAGTTTCCCCCTCTTTTTTTCGGGGTTAAAATCATCATTGGCAATGGGAGTAGGGGCTGAGAGGGCTCTGGACTAGACGAAGGGGTCTTAGTCATCGCAGTTGTCATTCTATTGTCTCCTTTAGTTTGGCGTACAGAGCTCCAGCAAACCCTTGTATTAAGAGACTGCTTATCCTCAACGGAGGAGAATTCGAACCTTGGAGCGAGCAAGTCTGTCACTCACAAAAAAATCAAATACTTCACTTAGAGTTACCTTTATTATGCATAGGCTTCAAGCTTCTATCGCCTTTTCATCTAGTTAAAATACCTGTTCATAAACATGCTAAGAATGCAAGTTATTGCAAAAGACAACTGGGAAAGCCTTTTTGAATCATGTTGACGCGAGTGCGGCATGGTATTGCTGAATTGACTTGACAGTTAATTTTCCCGTGCAATACGCCGAAATACCCTTGGCTGCGGCCATAGCAGCTGTCAGTGACGTGATATATGGCACTTTATATTTAATGGCTGCCTTACGTATGTAAGAGTCATCATACTTGCTTAATTTGCCTGAAGGCGTGTTTATCACCAGCTGTATCTCTTTATTCTTAATGGCGTCAGTTATATTAGGTCGTCCTTCATGTTCCTTGAGAATAAGTTCAGAAACGATGCCATTACTAGCTAAGAAAGCCTGTGTACCTGCGGTAGCCTTAATCTTGAAGCCCAGTTTAATGAATTGCCTTGCAATTTCTGCCAAAGAGGAACGGTCACGCTCAGAGATAGTTATCAGTACAGTTCCCTTAGTTGGCAACGAGTTAATTGCTTCTTGAGCTTTCCAATATGCTAGACCGAAGGATTCAGCGATGCCGAGCACTTCACCGGTAGATTTCATTTCTGGCCCAAGTACAGGGTCGACTTCTGGAAACATGTTGAAGGGAAAGACGGCTTCTTTAACTCCAATGTGCGGAATTGGATGCTTTTTTAGGTTCAAATCCTTTATTTTATTTCCCATCATCAAGCGAGTAGCTGAACTTGCCATAGGTATATTGCATACTTTAGAGACCAATGGAACGGTTCTCGAAGCACGTGGGTTTGCCTCAAGAACATAGACTATTCCATTGCAGATGGCATATTGGATATTCATTACGCCTGTTACTTCAAGCTCGCTGGCGATACGCCGCGTATATTCTTCAATAGTGTCAACATGCTTTTTCATTATACTAACCGGTGGAATTGCACAAGCGGCATCTCCAGAATGAACACCGGCGTATTCAATATGTTCCATAACTGCTGGAATAAAGACTTCATTTCCATCAGCCAGGGCATCGGCTTCAGCCTCAATAGCATTCTCCAGGTAGCGATCGATAAGGATTGGAAGGTCCGGTGTGACGCCGACAGCTGCTGCTACATACAGTTTCAACTCATCTTCATCGTGAACTATCTCCATGCCGCGCCCACCGAGTACATAGGAAGGACGCACGATGAGCGGGTAGCCGATGCGTTTTGCCACCTCTAATGCTTCGTCAAGATTCTTGGCTGTACCTGACTCTGGCATAGGGATGCCGTATTTTTGCATCATTTGTTTGAAACGACCTCGATCGGATGCTATATCAATCGAGTTAACCGATGTACCTAGAATTCTCACTCCAGCTTTCTCCAGTTCAGCAGCGATATTAAGTGGTGTTTGTCCGCCGAATTGGACGATGACTCCGATAGGTTTCTCTTTTTGGTAAATGCTTAAGACATCTTCAACTGTCAGTGGTTCGAAATATAGTTTATCTGAGGTATCGTAGTCAGTGGATACTGTTTCAGGATTGCAGTTTACCATAATTGTCTCGTAGCCCATATCGCGTAGAGTAAAGGCTGCGTGGACGCAGCAGTAATCAAATTCAATGCCCTGTCCAATACGATTAGGTCCACCGCCCAGAACCATTACTTTCTGACGATTACTCGCTTGGGTCTTGTCTGATGCATTATACGTTGAGTAGTAATATCTGGCATTTTCTGTTCCGCTGACTGGAACAAAGTCCCATGATTCTAATAGTCCTAGCTCAATACGTTGTTTGCGTATCTCTGCCTCATCTACGGCGAGTAGTTGAGCCAAGTATTTGTCAGCAAAGCCGTTTTTCTTGGCTTGAATTAGCAGGTCATTCGGTAGTTTTTTGCCTTTATAACTAATGATTTTCTCTTCTTCTTGTACTAATTCTTTCATTTGCTGGATAAACCAGGGCTTGATATGAGTTTTTTGATAAAGCTGTTGGATGTCGGCGCCTTTGCGAATGGCTTCGTACATAATAAATTGCCGTTCGCTGGTAGCGTAATTTAGCATTTTCATTAATTCTTCGAGTGGTTTTTCATGGAAGTCTTTGGCAAATCCTAGTCCATACCGTTTTATCTCCAGAGATCTGATAGACTTCTGGAAGGCTTCTTTGTAGTTTTTGCCGATGCTCATAACCTCGCCAACAGCTCGCATTTGGGTGCCGAGGCGGTCCTCTGCATCACGGAATTTCTCAAAAGCCCAGCGGGAAAATTTGACCACTACATAGTCGCCGGAAGGCGTGTATCTTTCTAGGGTGCCTTCTCGCCAGTAAGGCAACTCGTCCAGAGTCACGCCGACAGCTAGTTTCGCTGAAATTAGGGCAATGGGGAAGCCGGTGGCTTTTGAAGCTAGGGCAGAAGAGCGTGAAGTGCGGGGGTTGATTTCAATTATTACCACTCTTCCAGTTTTGGGATCATGTGCAAATTGTATGTTAGTGCCTCCGATGACTCCGATCTTTTCTACAACCTTGTACGCGTACTCTTGGAGGCGTTTTTGTAGCGATTCGCTGATCGTGAGCATGGGCGCTGTGCAGTAGGAATCGCCTGTGTGTACTCCCATAGCGTCTACATTTTCAATGAAACAGACGGTGATTATCTGGTTCTTGGCATCGCGGATAATTTCAAGTTCCAGTTCCTCCCAGCCTTCCACTGATTCTTCGATCAATACTTGACCAACTAAACTAGCCGCGATACCGCGGCTGGCGATTATACGTAACTCCTCGACATTGTATGCTAAACCTCCGCCAGTTCCACCCAATGTGAAAGCTGGCCGGATAACGACTGGGTAGCCAAGTTCGGCAGCAATTAATTCGGCATTCTCAACACCGTAGGCAACTTCGCTTTTGGGGACTTCTATGCCAAGCTCTTTCATCGTTTCTTTGAAGGCTAACCGGTCTTCGCCGCGACGGATGGCTTCCAAGTCTACGCCGATTACCTGTACATTATATTTATTTAGGGCACCACATTTTGACAAGCTTGTGCTGAGGTTGAGTCCGGTCTGCCCTCCTAAATTGGGCAATATGGCGTCGGGGCGTTCTTTCTCAATAATTTTAATCATTGTCTCCAAATTGAGAGGCTCAATATAAGTGACGTCTGCCATGCCGGGGTCGGTCATGATTGTTGCCGGATTTGAGTTCACCAACACAATCTGGTAACCTAAAGATTTCAAGGCTTTGCAAGCTTGGGTACCAGAATAATCGAACTCACAAGCTTGACCAATGACAATCGGCCCAGAACCAATAATCATAATCTTTTTTATATCACTACGCAAGGGCATAGTACTCCCCACTTTTAATCATATCTATCTCACCCATTTCCGATTAAATCTTTGCCACAGATATGTAATACGAAGAAATAACATTATTGGCAAGATATGTCCATTCAAGGATCGTGGCGTCGCTGATAGGATTCAATGTATTATCGGTACCTATGCTTGGAGAGACCAGTCATACGGGGTTTCTTCCCGAGTATACTGTAGTGTAGTTTGAGGAATAATTCACTTAAACAGTATAGGAGGTGGTGGGAAAAGATCAAAACCGAATCCTGCCCAATCTCAAACAGTTATATTTGCTTCTCTGATATTGGCAAGCCTTAGATAGTCCTTAACCTGCAAAGTGGAATTTTCGAGGCAACTAGAGATTCAATATTTCTATTCTTCAACAAAAGTTATCGGTAAGGTGAGTACAAGCTTTCCTATTTAAAATATTTTTTGTCAGAAGGCAAGTTACTTGCGATGCTTTAAAAACTTTCCAGAAAGATTATCATTCATAAATTTAAAGGAGAATGAAGATTGTCTAAAAAAAGAACTAACGCTTTGATTGTGATTTTTCTGATGTTAGCTATGGCTGTTTCGCTTATTGCTATGCCAACTATTAGTGCGCAGTCGGATTTAGTTATGAATCTTCCTGGCAGTGAAGGTGTTATAGACGACTCGTTGATTCACTCTGAAGTAGACATAGACCTAAATGGCGGTCCCGGACCATTTCAAAACGTATCGTTATGGATTAAGTATCCTGGTCGTTCTGCTTTTACCTATATAGATACATACGAAACCCGTTCTAATGGCGATCTTGATGTGTATGACTTTGACTTTAACGAGACTGGCATTTTCGAGTGTAAGTGGGCGTATCCTCCTGACTCGCCTTATTATCCTGGCGAAAGCAACGTTGAGAGCATTAGAATTGTACTGAGGCTTGAAGCACCGGCTTTTGCGTACATTAATGCTGTGCCTAACCCTGTAGGCATTAACCAAGAGGTGCTCCTGCACATTGGAATTACGCAGCAACTTGCCTCTGCAGAGCAGGGTTGGGACGATCTAACTGTTACTGTTACTAGACCTGACAATGTAAATGAGACGCTGGGGCCTTATCGGACTGATTCGACTGGTGGAACAGGCGACGTTTACATACCCACAATGGAAGGCACCTACACTTTGCAGACTCACTTCCCAGAACAACAGACAACCCCTGACAAGCGCGCGACGACCTTTGGAGGCAGTGGCATCAACGCCCCCGTAGGCACTTGGTTTTTGGCTGCCGACAGCCCGATACTGGAGCTTGTTGTGCAGGCAGAGCCAATAGAGTTCTATCCACCGCATGCGCTTCCAACTGAATACTGGACTCGTCCGATAGATGCACAACTTAGAGAATGGTATCCAATTGCAGGAAGCTGGCTGGAGACTCCGGATGAATATGTCGCTGAAGGTAACGACGATGCACCAGAGAGTCCTCACATACTATGGGCAAAGCCGCTAACGATTGGAGGTCTTGTCGGAGGGGAAATACTTCAGGAGCACTCGTTCGAAATGGGAGACGCATATGAAGGCAAGTTTGACAGTCGCTTTACCATGGCTGGAAGAGTCATCTACGTTACTTATCCGTCTTCAGAGCCAATTAATGAATATGCTTGTGTAGACATACGAACCGGTGAAGAGATATGGAAAAAAACTTTGCTGAACAATCTTTCGATAAGTTTCTGTCAGTTGATGTACTGGGATACTTATGATTATCACGGCGTCTATGACTACATATGGTGTTCTGGCAACAGTGGTACACGCGCCCTTTTGGGTATGCCTTCATCTTATGGCAACCCTTTGTGCGCGTTCGACGCTAACACTGGAGAATTTTCATGGGCGTTCTACGACATGCCAGGTGGCAGCCGAAGTACAGGTCCGAAAGGTGAAATACTCTACTACAGCGTCAACTTGAACGGCGGCTACATGACTCTATGGAACTCAAGTGCAGTAATATCGCTACGCGCAAGCCAAAGTGAGAACTCTATGGGCTTTGGCCAATGGAAAGCTATGGGTCGATATCGTAACGCGACAGACACTGCTCCTGTAACACATGATACGCCACTAGGTTTGCAAGGATATACTTGGAACATATCGATTCCAATTGGCTTGCGGGGAAGCGTTCGAGAGGTCATCTGGGGCGACAGAGTAAAAGGTGTCTACGTAGGCACTGACGAGACTTATGACTGGGCTTTCAGCCTACAACCAGGATCTGAAGGAACACTGCTTTACAACAATCACGCGACTTATACACCGCCAGATGTTTACCCAGCAACCACTTCAGGTCCTGTCTACATAGACGGTCCAGAAGAGGAACATGTTCATCTGCGGTGGCAAGATGCCACGCTGAAATATTGGGCTTACAGCCTTGACACTGGAGCGTTGCTTTGGGAGTCAGAAGGAGAACTCTATTTGCAGCACTACGTCGCGAGGAACACTGTACAGTACAAGGGTAATCTATATGTTAGCGGCGTTGCTGGGATTGTCTACTGCTATAATTTCCAAGAAGGTCTAATTTGGGAGTACCATGTTGAAGATCCCTATTCGGAAATCTTGTGGGCTAACGACTGGTGGCAGAACATACAGTTCATTGCTGGCGATAAACTCTATTATGGTCATGAGGAACACTCTCCGATTGATCCTAGACCGCGCGGTGCGCCGTATCTGTGTCTTAACTCTACAACTGGAGAACTAATCTGGCGAGCAGATGGTCTAATGCGTCAAACTCACTGGGGCGGTACTTCAATCATCGGTGACAGCGTAATAGTGGGTATGGATTCGTATGACCAGCGCGTATATGCGATAGGCAAAGGACCAAGCTCTACAACGGCTTCAATTCAAAACGATGTTACAACGCACGGAAGTCATGTATTGGTGACTGGCACGGTGACTGATGTGTCTCCGGGCACAAATGACATAAAGATTGCGATGCGGTTCCCGAATGGTGTTCCTGCTGTTTCTGATGCGAACATGAGCGACTGGATGTGCTACGTATATAAGCAGTTTGAGCGTCCAGCCGACGTTGTGGGCGTTGAAGTTGCTGTAAGTGTGATTGACCCGAACAACAACTGCTACGAGGTAGGCAGAACCACAAGTGACGCAAGCGGCGGGTTCAAACTGGTTTTTGAACCGGAGGTTCCAGGCGAGTACACTGTTATCACTACGTTCGAGGGCTCTAGATCTTACTACGGCTCGTACGCTGAAACCTACTTGTACGTGGAGGAAGCACCACAACCCACTCCTGTTCCAACACCCATGCCGGAATCAGTTGCCGATCTATACTTCCTGCCAATGTCGATTGGCACGATCATTGCAATAGTCATAGTTCTAGTACTGCTAGTGCTAATGATGTTCAGAAAACGGTAGCGACTATCGAAAACCGCAAACTATCTTCCCCCTCTTTTTTTCGGGGTCACAATCTCATTGGCAAATGGAGAAGGGGCTGAGAGGGCTCTGGGCAATTAACGATGATATGCCTTGTCATCGAAATTGCAAATCTCTAATCTCCTAAAAGTTTGGCGTCCAGAACCCCGGCAAACCTTTCTTCGTAATCAACTAACGTACAATAGGATGAGAGGTTGGTGGCGGACTCGCTGTGACTTGACCCCAAGGCCAAGTGGAGATAACACCCGGAATTCCACCTTTTTCTAGCCAAATCCGAAAAACCTGAAATTAAGAATGCAATAAGCTAGAATAAAGTCTATGCTTTCAGAGAGGTGTTCGAAAATCCCGTGTCTACCTTGTTTCTATTCGGGCTCCAACATTAGGCTTAGACATCGATAGGAAAAATGAGCTCCAGAGAAAATAACAATTTGCATCTTTCAGGGACGAACCAATGTGCTGTCTGTAGCAGTTATTTTGATCTGAGGATCAATTTTCTTACCCATTTTGGTATTCTTCCAGCTGAATTTCTCGACTTGAACAGTGGTTTTTTAGCTAGTTTTAGTTTTATTGCGTCTGGGTGAGGACAACTTTCAACGCAGCGCGCGCACAGTATACACTGTGAACTGTATATTTTTCCATTCTTCTGCTCATATAATTCGTTAACTTGTGTCGGGCAAGCGATTTTGCAAACTTCACAATCTTTGCATTTCTCTTCGTTCTTTTCGATATAGATTAGAGGTGCCCACTTGAACCCTTTAAATCTGTTTATAATGGCTAATGATGAACCTGTTGGACAGAAGCGACACCAAACACGCCTGAAGAAAAGCGAACCTACCAGTGTTAAACTAACAAAGACAATAGTGATTGCCAGACCAATATCTCCGCTGACGTAGGTAACGATATTTTGAGCATATGGATAGTTAAAGTAAATCGAGTTGAATGAGAATGGGCTAGCCCATGGCACTATGAGCGGTATCATTGGATCAATCAAAAATGTGTACGGTCGAAAAGGACCGGAAAGAAATTGCAGCATAATAACAGCAAAATCAAGATTTGGCGGTGTATCCCAGTACCATAGTAATATTGGAAGAAGCAAGAAAAACAGCAATAAAACGTATCTCAATTTGTGCAGACTCTTGTTAAGCCTGTCAGGGAGAAGTCGGTAAGTCTTTTTAAAAAATCTTTTTAATTGAGAAATTACATCCATAAGAAAACCGAATGGGCAAAGCCAACCGCAATACAAACGACCCAAAAAAATTGTCGCGGGAAACAACAATAGATAGTAGAAAAGCGGAATAGGCTTCGAAAACAAATAAAATATTGCTGCAAAAGCA
>Ga0209536_100015350_pt1 | contig 10941 bp, 11 predicted proteins | sample DeeMarSeWOR28_12_FD_187461 | JGI IMG/M metagenome (GOLD analysis project Ga0209536, IMG submission 187461) | Marine sediment microbial communities from White Oak River estuary, North Carolina - WOR-2-8_12 (SPAdes) (version 2) | ecosystem: Environmental > Aquatic > Marine > Intertidal zone >... | reverse complement strand
TTGACCGGAAAAATTAAAACAAACGTTCAGCGGTTTCTGAAGACCTTATTCCACTCTTTTTCGGTCATATGCTCCTTGAGGCGGAACCGTTGATCCAGCAATGCTGCCTGGGCTTCAGCCCGTCCCGCATCAAGTTCAGCAAAAAGGGCTGTAAATGATTCACTGTCAGCTTCGTACTGTGGTGAAAGGCGGACAAGTTCAGTAAATGAGTTATTGAGTATATCAGCGAGCATTTGTTCTGTAGTTTTACCTTCCTCCCGGATAGTGAGAACCAGTTCAAGCCGCTGCGGGTCGGCAATGGCATTGCTGAATGCTGCTTCATCCGGAATGAATGATAACTCCGGGGCAGCAGAGCCACTGAAAAACAGCAGGTACATCATGGCCCAGAACATAGATTACTCCTTGCATGTTTGATCGGCATGACTTTTCATTTTAAAGAAAGCCGGGTGTTTCTTTTATAAGTTCCAGCAGCGTACCTCTGCGGTTTATTAATTTCTGCCACTCAGCGGGCGTGGTAAGCGACATGGCTTCAGCGCGAGCTAACAATATCGAATCACGCATTTTCGCCCTCTGGCTGTTGAGGTTCTGCAAAGCTGCCTCAAGTTCTTTACGGGGCGTATCGTAAGCGCTATTGAGTTTTTTCAGCTCTGCTGCCATTTCCAGGATGACCTTTGTCTCCCTCCTGATTTGCAGGTGCAAATCCTCTCCTATCGCGATCAACTGTTCAGCGCGTTTGGGGTCATCAATGGTGTCGGCCACTTGTTCCCTGTAAGACTTCAGGACATCCCCGTGCCTTTTTTCCAGGAGCCTGGCCTGTTGCGAGGTGCAGCCACCAAGAATGAAAGACAAGATGAGCAGCATTAAGACGGGCCAGACTGATTTTATGAGAGCAGTTCTTTGCTTCATTGCATTGTGTCTTTGCTTTTCGGGGGAGGAGAGCCCTATCCGGTGTCAGAGTCAGAGTTTACTGTTAAAACCTCCAGGAAAGGCCCAGGGTGAGACCATCCTGGGCAACATCGTAGAGAAAGTCACCATTTTCATAATCCACATCAAGATAGCGGTACCCTAGCGTGGTTGAGAAGGTTTCTGTCCACTGGTAGCCGAGGTTGATATTGGCATCCCACATGAAATCAGAGCCGGCACCGAATCCTCCGATAACTACGAACCCGCTGAGGAAAAAGCTGGAATCACCTAGCGGCGCCAAACCTTTCAGGCCGATGATGGGATCGAACCAATCCTCGTTGTTGGAAATGGAGCGGGAGGGCAGTAGCCCCTCCTTGAGAGTCAAGGTTGAATCTACAGACCAGTACCTGGCGCCGCCGATGAGATCGAGAAAAGAGCCCTGCTTTTCAGTCAGGCGATAGAACCCGGCAACTGAAACAATCCATGACTGTGTTCTTGAATCCAGTAATGTGAAGAACGGCCCGGGTGTCGGGTCCTCTATTTCGATATCAACATAAGCAGCATCAGCAACTATACCGAAGCGCCCCTTGCGTGCCTCTCCCACAAGAAACAGGGCGCCGTTGATGTTGCCGAGAATGTCATCATAGAAATCAATATCTATCTCAGCCGGCGGCAGAGGCGGCAGCGTAGCCACTGTGCCTTTCTGGCCTGCCACCCAGGCATAGGGGGCCAGTTGGAAATGCCAAGTATCTTTTTCAACCGTTGCTGAATGGGCCGGGAAGGAAAAGGCCAACAAAAGAAAAAGAAAATTTATAATCGAAAGCAGCAATTTGTGTTGTGTGCCTTGCATGATTTCTCCTCCATTAATGTTTATGGCCATTTCAGGGAAGACTGGGACCCTCCCGCTTATATGAAAATTGTTCAGTTGAGATTTTCATCCCTGAATCTTCTTACCTTCATTCTAAACGATAAAATTTACCAGTCCTGAAATAGTGGTCTACCGCCATTATACTTCTCGTACTTCTTCCGGTTCTTATTGGCGCGCTCCTTGCCTTTAAGCCATTTTTCAAGCTTCCTGTCGGCAAATTCATTCTTAATGAATCGTTGTTTACCATCGTCACCGATAATGTAAAGTCTGCCGTCATTCGTGAAAATATAAATTGCCGTGACATCGCGCCTTTTCGCCCCGATATATACTTCCGGGATCTGATTATCCAGAACATATACAGGGGAAGCAGCATTTTCCCGGTAGATCAATACCAGGTGCCTTTCTTTTTCACGGGTTTCCACATAGGCAAACCCCAAGGTTTCATCCGGAACCCCCAGCATGATAAGCATGCCGTATTTTGCAAAGGCAATATCCTCGCAATCACCTCCAAAGGTTGCCAGGGTCTCAAAGGGAGTAGCCCAGTAATCCTTATCCTTCCAGTGATCCTGGTCAGCAATCCAGGGTATGTTGTTCAGGGTATCATTGGCCAGCTTGAGCTTTTCCATTATCGGCCTGCCATGGTTGGCAATGATAATATCCATGATCTTGCGAAATCTTTTTTCTGCTTCAGGGCCATAGTCCTCACCAATAGCGACAAAAACTTCGTCCTCCCATGGTTCGAAAGCAAGAGTGGCAAGTGCTGATGGAAGAGTGGCTATAGACCGGAAGACCATTATCCCAACCATCCAGCCAACGAACCAGTATGAAAGTTGCCTCATGGCTAACCTCCAGCGATTAAATGAGAAAAGATGAAAGCCCTGCAGGGCCTTTCTCCCTCACCTTAAGCCTGAATCTCTCCATCATTCCTGCATAAGATATAACTCTGCACCAGCATCCTTGAGCGCCGGGAGAGAGTAATACGTTTAATGTAAAATCTTTCCTAAACTGTTTTACATTAACGTATAAGTTAATCAAGCACAATGATGTCTTTAAAATTAAATATTATTAATGGGTTAGGCTACTTGCAACAATAGAAACCAGCCAACTGTAAATATGGATGAGAATTGGTAAATTAAAACCATCAGCCCAAGGCTACATCGAGAATCATCATTACCGAAAAACCAATCATTGTTGCCATTGTCACCAGATCGATGTTCGCATAATTATGTTGGGATTCCGGGATGAGTTCCTCCACCACGACAAAAATCATGGCACCCGCGGCAAAACAGAGAGCGTATGGTAGAATATTTTGCATTTTCAGGACAAAAAGTGCTCCGATAACTCCGGCAATTGGCTCTACCATGCCGGAAGCCTGCCCCATGAGAAAACTTTTCCAATTAGTCATCCCTTCTCTTCTCAGGGGCATTGATACAGCAGTACCTTCGGGAAAATTCTGGATCCCGATACCAATTGCCAAGGCAATAGCTCCGCCAATTGTGGCAGAAGGAAGATTTGCCCCTACAGCTCCAAAAGCAACGCCGACAGCAAGTCCCTCGGGTATATTGTGAAGGGTTATGGCAAGGACCAGAAGGGTACTGCGCTGCCATGAGGTTTTTATCCCTTCACTTTTATTGATGCTTAGGCCCGGGTGAAGGTGTGGCAGGAATTTATCAGTCAGTCTCATAAAAATTCCACCCCCCATAAATCCGATGACTGCGGTCAGCCATGGGGTATGCCCCAAATGTTCGGCCATCTCTATGCCCGGCGCGAGCAGAGACCAGAAGCTTGCAGCAATCATGACGCCCGCAGCAAAGCCGAGCATTGAATCCATAAGTTTCTGGTTTACAGTTCTGGTAAAAAAAACAAGTGCCGCCCCGGCAGCCGTTACCCCCCAGGTAAAGAGTGTGGCAATGAACGCCTGCGTTACGGGATTTAATTGGAGAAGAAAATCGCTCATTTTAGCTTCCTGATAATTTAAAAATAGATTTTTTTATATTTAAAATCCTGGCTCAAGAATTGTGCGGAAAAAAATCTGTCCCTTAGTTTGCAATTTCTAGCCATGCTTGTTCTGCAGGGCACAGATATCCAGGGGCTCTCCCTTGGCCGGTTCGAGCTTGAGCTGAATGGCATTCTGCTCGCATTTGGTAGCGCAGACGCCGCAGCCCATGCATTTTTCAAAATCCACGCGGGCCTGGCCCTCCAACATATCAATAGCACCAAACTGGCAGAAAGCCGAGCACATGCCGCAGCCGATGCAGAGCTCATGATCCACCTCTGAAACATAGCCTGAGGAGGCAAGCATCGGCGTGCCGTTTTTGTGGGCATTGATGGCCCCGCAGCAGCAGGAGCAGCAGTTGCAGATGGCATAGAAGCGGTCCAGCATGGCGTCCTTGAAAAAGGCGTGATGCACGTGGCCGCGTTTTTCTTCGGCCTCCATGATCCCAACAGCCTCCTGCTGGGTAATCCGCCTGGCCTTGTCAGGATGATGCTCGACAATGAAGCCTGCAAAGGGTTCGCCGATGATCAGGCAGACGTCTTCGGGCTGGCAGGGTTTTTCCTGGGCTGCCCGGCAGGGGCATTTCAACACGGCAATATGGTCCGGGTTTTCCAGGATGATGTCTTTGGCCCGTTTGTAAGGGATGACCTGCTCCAGGTCCGGCAGGTTGAGGGGTTGGTTGATCGTGACGAGCTTGCTGGCCTTGTCAAAGGGCATGACCTTGCCGTGGTAGCCGTCTGCAAAGGTGATTTTATTTTCTTTCTCTGCCTCGGTATGATGAGCACCAACCTTTGGTTTTGGAAAGAGAAAGGTAACAAAGCTGAAAAGGGGTCCGAGGATTTTGGTTAAGGGATGGCGTCCCTTGGCCACGCCGATATAGGCATAGGTCCAGCGGCCATAAATATAGCCATGGATAAAATCACCAAGGGAATGGTTTTTGCTGGCCCGGGATTCCTGGAAAAATTTCCTGGTCGACGGACAGATGAACTGGCTCGGATTTTTCTCTGGCTCATCCATAGATAATTCCTTTTTTGAAAGCAATTCAATCGGAAGGTTTAACTATATATCTTTATCGGTTTGCAGTCAAAGAAATGGTACGCTGCCGGCCGGCAGTGACAAGGAGGCCTGGCTAGTCGACCTGGAATAAATCGGACCCAAGAAAATAGTCCTGACCAACACGGCAAAACATTAATCAGGCAAAATGGTCGAAAAGTAAGTAGTAGCTATCACAGGTATAATTAATTATTATCTTGCACAACACAGAACAATGTTTTATGTGCCGGGAGCCTTCCCGGTATGACCATACGTTTCACTTGCGATTTCAATTGCAGCATGAAAACAGGGATTTCCGGCATTGAGGCTGTTTTTCAGTGATAAAGAAGCAGATTGGAATACAGCTATTAATTGCAATAGCGGCTCTATTCCCAAATGTTTTTTTGTAAATAGATAGTGTTAATAAGGATTCATGGACGACGTGAAGAATAGTGAGCCGTCTCCCTCGTATATGGAAGGGCAGGGAAATAAAGCAGGGACCGGAAAAGACCCGGAGCTGTCGGTGCTGGTGCCGGTCCACAACGAGGAGCAGAACATCGCCGCATTGATCGGGGAAATACGCGCAGCTTTGGATCAGCTCCTTGATTATGAAATTGTATATGTTGACGACGGCAGCACGGACGATACTTACGGGGAACTGCTCAAGGCAGCCAGGAATTGTAAAGATCTGCGCATTGTGCAGCACCGCAACAACTGCGGCCAGAGCACGGCCCTGTGTACCGGGGTCAAGGCGGCCCGGGCGGCCCGGGTGGTGACCCTGGACGGTGACGGCCAGAACGATCCCGCGGATATCCCAAAACTGTGGGCCCGTTCTTCTGAGGCAGATCCTGCTGAAGAGCTTGCGGTCTGCGGTTACAGACGCCGGCGGCAGGATACCTTGGTGAAAAAGCTTTCTTCGCGGATTGCCAACGGCTTCAGGCAGTTTGTTCTCAAGGACGCGACCCCGGATACGGGCTGCGGTATAAAACTTTTTCCCCGCGCCGCTTTTCTGGAGCTGCCATATTTCGACCATATGCACCGTTTCCTGCCCGCCCTTTTTCTGCGCCGGGGAGGCAGAGTAGTTTCCGTCGAGGTCAACCATCGGCCCCGCACCAGGGGGCAGTCCCATTACGGTATGGCGAACCGTCTGTGGATCGGCCTGGTGGACACATTCGGCGTTGCCTGGCTGCAGCGGCGAATAAAACATCCGAAGATTGTCGAGGAGAAGAACAATGAAAACTGAAACAATCTGGCTGGGAATCGGGTTTTTCGGCCAGGCCATGTTTTTCATGCGCTTTCTGGTTCAGTGGGTCGCGAGCGAGATCAAGAAACGCAGCATCATTCCCATGGCTTTCTGGTATTTCAGCTTTTTCGGCGGCCTGACTCTGCTGGCCTATGCCATTTACAGGCGGGACCCTGTTTTCATTATCGGCCAGAGCACCGGCTCCATCATATATATCCGCAACCTGCAGCTTGTTTACCGGGAGCGGCGCGCATCAGCAAAAACCAACAACAATATACAGTGACCGGACAGCGCATCCTGGATACGGGCTACCTTGCCCTGTTGTGGTTCGTCATGATTGTACCGCTTTTTGTACTGCGGCCGCTCTGGCCTATCATAGAAACGCGCTATGTTTCAGTGGCCTGGGAAATGTGGCTGCGCCATGATTTCCTAGTTCCCTACCTGAACGGTGCTCCCTACAGTCATAAACCGCCCCTGCTGTTCTGGTCAATCCATGCGGGATGGTGGCTGTTCGGGGTCAATTCCTGGTGGCCCCGCGTCGTGCCCTCCCTTTTCACGTTCGGTTCGATCGTTATCACCCTGCGGATAGGCCGGCTCCTCTGGCCGGAGCGCCGGGAAATCACGGCATTTCTGCCCTTTATGCTTTTCGGCTCCCTGTTGTGGTGCTTTTATATGACCTTTGTCATGTTTGATCTGCTGGTAGCATTCAGCGGAGTGGTCGGTATGTATGGCCTCCTGCATGCCTTACTCCGCAAGCGTGTGGCCGGATTCCTGTTGTTCGGGCTTGGTATCGGGCTGGGGGTCTTAAGCAAGGGGCCGGTGATCCTTGTTATCCTGCTGCCCGTCGCCCTTGCAGCCCCTTGGTGGGGCAGGATGGAGAAACGACAGAACTGGGGGGCCTGGTATGGCGGCGTGTTTGCTGCCTTTCTTTTTGGGGCGATGATTGCCCTGGCCTGGGCATTACCGGCGGCGCGTTCCGGCGGCGAAGCCTATGGCCAGGCACTGTTGTGGAAGCAGACCGCTGATCGTGTTGTGCAATCCTTTGCTCACCGACAGGCATGGTGGTGGTACCTGCCGCTGCTGCCGTTCCTGCTTTTTCCCTGGCCCTGGCTCCCGTCCTTGTGGCGGGCAGCGCGCCGGCTTGATTTCCGAGACCGCGGGATGCGTTTCTGCCTGGCGTGGTTTATTCTGCCGCTCGCACTTTTCTGCCTGATCAGCGGCAAGCAGGTGCATTACCTCCTGCCGATTTTTCCTGCTTTTGTTCTGCTTGCCGCCAGGCTGGCTGCAGAAACTCCTTTCAGCTTTCGCGACAGCCTGCCGCAAGTGTTCCTGTTTGGTACCCTTGCAGGCGTGTGGCTGGCCCTGCCATTCCTGCTCGAAGGATCGAAATTGCCATCCTGGGTGCATGAACTTTCACCGGCTTACGGCGTGGTGCTGTTGATGCTGAGCCTCGTTTTCCTGGTGCTTGCCCGCCGCAGCAAAGCTCTTGGTGTTAAGGCCATGACTACTGCAACCGTATTATATATTGTTATTCTGCAGGCCGGCATCCTGGATGTTGCAGCAGAGTTTTACGATATCAAGCCGCTGAGTTCCTACCTGGCCCAGGTCCAGGAGAAGGGGTACCCGATTGCCAATACAGCCAGGTATGAAGCGCAGTACCAGTTCCTCGGCCGGCTGCGAAAGCCTCTGGAAGTGATCGACGAGGACGATGTCAGCAGCTGGCTCGCCGCACATCCCAGCGGCAGGGTTATACGGTATTTCAAACAGTGGCCCCAGGATATCGGACAGAAGGTTGAATTTTTCCAGCCCTTTCGGGGACAATTCGCAGTGGTGGTAACGTCTGTTCCACCCTGAAACACGTGATTCTTATCGTGTAGTCCAGCAAATCCGTGAATCCTATCCCATAAATATTGCCGTATTGCAACTGTGCACGGTAGCCAGGGCAGTTAATTCTTTTATTCGGGCACATCTTTCCATTCCGTTGCGTTTCCGATTATTGTATAAGGAAATCATCCTGCACAGGTGTGTTTGTATTTATCTCCGGCAATATTTATGGCAGACAACGTAATTCTTTCTCTTTTCCGGCAGCAGGAATCAGTGAATTACAGGAACTTGTACCCTGCAGAAGGGAGGATTTCCGCTATGAAAACATTTTTGCAGCCAGCCATATTGTTGATTGTCTTTATGTTTGTTTCAGCCCAGGACACCACCTGGGCTGAAGAAAATCCGGCAAGCCAGGAGATTCACCCGGCGGGCCGGCCGAAAATCTGCCTGGTCCTGAGCGGCGGCGGTGCGCGCGGTGCCGCTCATATCGGGGTGATCGAGGTCCTGGAAGAGATGCATATCCCCATCGACTGCATCACCGGTACCAGCATGGGCTCCATTGTGGGAGGCTTATATGCATCCGGCATGAGCACCGCGGAGATCAAAAAGGCGCTGACCACAATTGACTGGAAAGATGCCTTCAATGACAATATTCCCCGCGAAGACCGTTCCTTCCGTCGGAAAAGCGACGATGATCTCTATCTAATCAAGCATAAGCCCGGTATCGGCGATGACGGAAAAATCAAGCTGCCGACAGGGTTTCTGCAGGGCCAGAAAATTGATCTCATCTTCAAGGAGCTTGCTCTGCCAGTGAGCAATATTAAGAATTTTGATCACCTCCGCATACCTTTCCGTGCAGTGGCAACTGATATTGCCACCGGTGAAGCGGTGATACTCGGCTCAGGGGACCTTGCAAAATCCATGCGGGCCAGCATGTCCGTCCCGAGCATATTCGCTCCGGTGGAGATGGACGGCCGCCTCCTGGTGGACGGCGGCGTCAGCAACAACCTGCCGGTCGATGTGGCGCGGGACATGGGCGCTGATATTGTTATTGCCGTTGACATCAGCACCCCCCTCAAGAAGAGGGAGGAATTGACTTCGGCGGTGAGCATCACCGCACAACTCACAGGCATCCTTACCAGGCGCAACACGGAGGAGCAGATTGCAGCACTTTCCGGTTCGGACATCCTCATTGTACCGGACCTTGGGGATATCTCCTCAGCTGATTTTACAGAATCGATGCAAGCTGTTCCCAAGGGCAGGGCTGCAGCTGAGCAGCGTCGCGAACAGCTTGCCGGCCTTGCCATTTCACAGGCAGACTATGCAAACCTGGTCCGATCCATGCCTGAACGGAAGACGACCCCTCCGGTTATCGATTTTGTCAGGCTGGACAATAAGTCACGGGTATCGGATGCGGTCATCATGGCAAGGCTGCATGTGAAGAAAGGTGAACCTCTTGATGTGCAGGCCCTTGATCATGACATCGGCATAATATATGGCCTCGAGTTGTTTGCGAATGTAGATTATGAGGTGGTGGAGGAAGACGGCAAAAACGGCCTCCTTATCCATGCCAGGGAACGGCCCTGGGGACCGAACTATCTGCAGTTTGGCCTTGAACTCGGCGATAATTTCAAGGGGGAAAGCGCTTATAATTTTGGTGTTGCGTACACGCGCACAGCGATCAACCGGTTGAGCGGCGAATGGCGCTCCGCCCTGCAGATTGGCGAAAATCTCCTCATCGCCACGGAAATCTTCCAGCCTCTTGATGCTGGATCCCGATACTTCATTCACCCCCACCTTTTTTATGGAAATGGGAACTATAATGTCTTTTCGCCTGACGGCGACATCCTGGCTCAATACCGGGTCAGCCGTTACGGTATTGACATTGGCGGCGGCAGAGAATTCGGGGCATGGGGGGAGGCGCGACTTGGCTACAGGCGATTCGCCGGGGATCTTGAAGACCGCATAGGGACCCTGACGCAGCCGGAGGATAGCTACAACAGCGGTGAACTCTATGGCCAGCTGTCCGTTGACAGGTTGGATGATGTCGATTTCCCCCGCGCCGGCTATATCGGGCGCCTGGAATACCTCTGGTCCGATACAGCTCTCGGTGCTGACACCGATTTTGACCAGGTCATGTTTGATGGAGGATACGCTTATACCTGGGACCGCAATACCCTGCTGGCCGGCGCCAGCTTCTATGTCACGCCCGACAATGATGCACCGGTCCAGAACCTGTTCCGACTGGGGGGGTTGTTCAAGCTCTCGGGCTACCAGATGGACGAATTAAGCGGTCAGCAGCTTGGCCTGCTGAGATTGTTCTATATGCGGCGCATAGGGGACTTCAACTTGGTGCCTACGTACCTGGGCGGTTCCCTGGAGGCGGGCAACACCTGGCAGGACACCGATGATATTGAGTTTAATAACCTGATCGGAGCAGGCAGCCTGTTTATCGGGCTTGATACATTCATTGGTCCGCTTTATATCGCCTATGGCGTTGCCGAGCACAGTCATGACAGTTTCTATCTCTACCTTGGAAAAATCTTCTGAACTGCGCAATTAAGTGACTGCCGTGCAATTCATGTTAGCTGCCGCACTGAGATATTCCCAAGCCCCTGGCGCGGAAGAAATCCTCGCGGCAGAAACGATCGATGTCAAGCCTGTTGCCCCGCAGTATTATCTGCAAGTTTTTCCCCGGTCATTTGCAGCAGTGGAACAGTGTATTGCCCCGCAAGCCAGCAGAATCCAGAGGTTTTTTTCTTTACAAAGAATGAGCAATAGACAATAGTCGTGGCCCAAAGTATTTTTTTATGCAAAAAAAGCTGGAAAGAAAACATCAGGTATATGCTGGGCCCAAATACCCCAGGTTGAAAGTCTTGTTCTTGCAGGGGGAAGTGCGGATAGGGTATAATTTTGGACTTGTACTGAAAAGACACAAAAAAAGCCCTGCAAATGCAGAGCCGGTTTATATATTTTTTGTTGGTGCCGAAGGGGAGATTTGAACTCCCACAGGGAAACCCCTACTAGACCCTGAACCTAGCGCGTCTACCAATTCCGCCACTTCGGCACACAAGC